>Ga0315282_10012669_pt1 | contig 12868 bp, 14 predicted proteins | sample YL17G07_20_MG_FD_203693 | JGI IMG/M metagenome (GOLD analysis project Ga0315282, IMG submission 203693) | Sediment microbial communities from Yellowstone Lake, YNP, Wyoming, USA - YL17G07_20 | ecosystem: Environmental > Aquatic > Freshwater > Lake > Sediment | place: USA: Wyoming | collected... | reverse complement strand
CTAAACCTTTTTTGAAATGCCAGGAGACTCAGACTTTCCTGTTGCATAATATTTGCCCCATTTAGCTAATTATTTTAGTAAATTATAGCTAATTTTAGGAGCAATGGCAATAAGCGAATTATTTTATTATCTTGGCGCTCTTGGTGTTCTTGACGGAGAATACCTCATTTCAAAAAGTCCTTCTCCTCCCCCAGGCCCCGTTCCCGGGCGCGTTTGTAGACCGCCAGGCCCAGGGCCAGGTCCTGGATGATGAGGCCGGTGGAGTCGAACACGGTGATCTCTTCCGGGGTCTGCCGCCCCGGCTTTTTACCCGCCACGATCTCCCCCAGGGAACCGTAGACCTGCTGCGGGGTGAACTCCCCTCGGGCCAGGGGCACGTTGATCTCGCCGGAGTGGGACGCCTGGGCCCAGTCGTCCACCACCACCCTGGCCCCGGTGAGAATGGCCCCGTCCAGCTCCTGTTTGCCGGCCGCGTCGGCGCCGATGGCGTTGAGGTGGGTCCCCGGTGACACCCACTCCCGTCGGACCACGGGCGTAGTGCTGGGGGTGGTGGTGACCACGATGTCCATCTCCCGGACGGCCTCGGCCCCGTTGCTGGCCGCCCTGGCCTTAATTCCATAAGTGGCCGTCAGATAATCCGCAAAGGCCTGGGAATGGGCCAGGTGGCGATCGAAGACCACCACTTCCCGGATGGGCCGCACCTTCAGGATGGCGGCCACCTGGGTCCGGGCCTGGGCCCCGGCGCCGATGACCCCCAGCCGGCTGGCGTCGGGCCGGGACAGGTATTTGACCGCCGTACCTCCCGCGGCCCCGGTGCGGAAATCGGTGATGTGGGTGCCGTCCAGGTCGGCGAATTCCAACCCCGTTTCCGGGTCGTTCAGCAGAATCTTGGCCATCACCGTCAGCAGGCCTGTGGCCGGGTTCCCGGGATGAACGTTGACCCATTTGAGGCCGCAGATGTGGTCCTCCGGCAGGAAGATCTCCCCGTACATGGCTCGGAAATCGCCGTGGGCCAGGGTCAGGTAAGCCTTGGGCGGCATGTTTACCCGGCCCTCGCCGTAAGCCCGGAAGGCGTCTTCCGCCGCGGTCAGGGCCAGGTCCATGTCCAGCACCTGCATCACTTGGGAGCCCGTCAGGATAAGACTCATAAGACCTCCAGAAAACAGGGGTTAGGGGTTAGGATGGTGGTGTGCAGGGCGCACCCGATGCAATAACTCATTATTGCCTCCATAGATATTACTCGGAGCATTAAAGAAATTGGATTGGCTCGGTTTGAGGGCACGGCACGCCGTGCCCCTACGGTTCAGAAAGGGCAATTGGTTTTTCGCTCCGAGTAATAACAGAGAGCAGGGGACTGCAGTGATAGGGAAGCAGCTTCTCCAAAAAACTGACCCCTGACCCCTGATCCATTCAATCCGCCCCGAACAGCGGCACCACCTGGAAGCGGCCCACATCCACCAGACCCAGGTCCGTGAGCTTCAACTGCGGGATCACCGGCAAAGCCAAAAAAGACAGGGCCATGAAGGGGTCTTGTAAGTTTCCCCCCAACGCCCGATATGCTTCTTTCAAAGCGCCGTAAGCCCCGGCCACCTCGGGCAGCGCCCGGGGGCTCATGAGCCCGGCGATGGGCAGGGCCAGGTCCGCCAACACCTGGCCGCCGGCCACCGCGGCCAGCCCGCCCCCCAGCGCCACCAGATGCTGCACCGCGGCCAGCATGTCGGCCTCATCGGCCCCCACCACCACGATATTATGGGAGTCATGGGCCACGGAAGAGGCCAGGGCCCCGCGACTGAGGCCGAAGCCCTGAACCAGCCCCAGGCCCAGGTTGCCGGTGCCCCGGTGCCGCTCCACCACCGCCAGCTTCAGCAGGTCTTGTAAGGGATCCGCCACCAGACGGCCATCCCGGACGGGAGCCGGCACGACCCGCTTCTCGGTGAGGATTTGTCCCGGAACCAGGCCGATGACTTTGACCAGCTCCCCGGCAGCCGGCGGGAAGAAGCGCTCCAGGGACAGGTCCTGCACCCGCAGCGCGGTCCGGGGGACCGGCGGCTCCGGAAGATCCAGGGCCGCGGTGAGCCGGCCGCGGTCCACCACCAGCCGCCCATCCTTGAAAACCCGGCTCACCTGGAAGGTCTCCAGGTCCTCCACCACCACCAGGTCGGCGGCGAACCCCGGCGACAGGGCGCCGCGCTGCCCCAGACGGAAGTACTCGGCCGGGTTCAGGGTGGCCATGGTGACCGCGGCCATGGGCGCCGTTCCCAGAGACACGGCCCGTTGCAAGAGATAGTTCAGATGGCCCCGGGCCAGCAGGTCCTGGGGGTGGCAGTCGTCAGTGACCAGCATGGTGCGCCTGAGCGCGGCGGGGCTCACCGCGGGCAGGAGGTCCGCCAGGTTCCTGGCCAGGCTGCCCTCCCGCAGCATCAGGTAAAAACCCTTCTCCAGCTTTTCTCGGGCTTCCGACGCCTGGGTACACTCGTGATCCGAGCCGATGCCGGCCAAACGGTAGGCGTTGAGGTCTTTCCCGGAGAGCAAAGGCGCGTGGCCGTCCACGGGCCCCCGGGGAAAGAGGGCGATCTTGGCCAGCAGCCCGGTGTCCCCGGAAATCAGCCCGGGGAAATTCATCACTTCCGCCAGACCCAGGACCCGGGGGTGCTGCCGGTATTTCGCCAGGTCCCCGGCTTCGAGAACCGCCCCGGCGGTTTCCAAAGGAGAGGCCGGGACGCAGGAGGGCAGCATGAAGAAGATATCCAGAGGCAGGCCTTCGCTGGCGGCCAGCAGATAATCGAGGCCCGCGGCGCCCCAGACGTTGGCGATCTCATGGGGGTCCGCCACCACCGCGGTGGTCCCCAGGGGCAGCAGGGCCCGGGCCAGCTCCCGGGGGGTCAGCATGCTGCTCTCCAGGTGCAGGTGGCCGTCGATCAACCCCGGGAGGATAAAGCCCCCCTGCACCTCAAGGCGGGGGCCGGGGTAATCGCCCAGGCCAATGATGATCCCGTCAAACAGGGCCACGTCGGCCGCCTGCCACTCTCCCGTAAAGACGTTGGCCACCCGGCCACCCGTGAGCACCAAGTCCGCGGGCACCTCCCCCCGGGCCGCCTGCAGCCGCTTCTTGACTCTCTCCAGCATGATTCCTCGGGTCTCTGGGGTATATGCGGTTGGCCCAGTTTAAATGAAAAAGCCGGGCGGTGCAACGAAGGACCGGCCGCGCCCGGTCAAATTGGGGGGATCAGCGAATGGCAGGAAAACCGCTTGGTCTCCCGAGGGCGAAAAGATGGCGTTAATTGGCAAGGGGCCGGCGGTTGACCCCAAAGGGCTGACTCAAGCTCTCCGGGTGATCCCCAGGTTGCTGCACCATCTGGGGCCCCCGGTCTTCCAAATCATCCCTTGGAGCGCGCCTGGGCTTCTTCCCATCTCGGGGTCCCTCTGGGCACGAAGGGTCCCCCACCGGCAGCAGGCACGGAATGAGCCGGGTCCGGGTGGCCCTGACTTGCGGGCGGCGCTTGCGCCTTGGCGAATTCGTAGCTCTCCAGGGGGTCCCCTTTGGACGCCATACGCAGCAGACTGAACATAAAAAGGTAAACCGCGCCGCCCAAAAGGACCAGAAAAGTGAGGCCACCGTAAAAAAAGAGGTTATGCCACATGATTTCGTCTGTCCTTCTCATCCCGTGATGCCGCCGGCACCGGGCCCGGCGAAAAAGATCCTCTGGCCCGCCAGGGGGCTATTCCCCCATTTCCTGGGAATATCCCCGGAGCTTATGCCGAAGGCGGTACATGGCCTGGGTATGCAACTGGGAGATGCGAGATTCGGTATAGCCCATAATCTGGCCGATTTCCTTCATGGTCAGTTCTTCGTAATAGTAAAGGGAAACCAGGAGCTTTTCTTTGTCGGGCAGAGACTCGATGGCCTGCATCATGATTCCCTGGAGTTCGGAGAAATGGACCTCCAGGAAAGAATCTCGCGATTTGTCGTCCTGCAGGATTTCATCGAGATCGGTTTCCACCAGTCCCAGGCTGCCGGCGCTCACCTTGCGCCCTTCCAGGGCCACCAGGGAGACCGTCTTGGTTTCATCCAGAAGCTGATAGAATTCCTCCAGCTCCAGGCCCAGGAATTGAGCCACCTCTTCGGCTTCCGCCGGGCGGCCCTGGCTCCTTTGCAACTGGGCGTAGGCATTCTCGATGAGATTGGACTTTTTTCGCACCGAGCGGGGGGTCCAATCCAGGCTCCGCAGTTCATCCAGCATGGCCCCCTTGATGCGGAACTCGGCGTAGGTCTTGAAGTTGATATTTTTGCCGGGGTCAAACTTCTGGACGGCGTCTATCAAGCCGATGATGCCGGAGCTGATGAGATCGTCCTGGGAAATGTGGGACGGCAGGCGCAGGGCCAGGCGGCCGGCAATATACTTGATCAATGGGGCGTACTGCAACACCATCTGCTCCTGCCAGGCTGGGTCAACCTTCTTGGAGGCTCGCTTCGGGATGGCCGACAAACTGTCCTGCACTAAGGTCGATTCTTCCATAATTCACACCTATTCTCAGCGCCCCGCGCCACCGGGAGGCCCGCACCAGCGGCGCCAGAAAAACTTGATGTTGCCTGCCATCCCGCCTTTGGGCGGCGTCTCCCACCAACTTCGGGCCAGACGGATGAACGACTGGCTGGCCGGCGCCTGGGGATAGAGGGTTAAGAGCGGCTGTTGTCTCATGACCGCCCGGGGGATGCATTCGTCGTAAGGGATGAAGCCCAGGTACTCCAGGTGGATCTCCTGCCCCAGGAACCGCTCCGCCACCGTCAGCAGAGTGCGGTAAACCAGTTCGGCCTCTCGCGGCCGGGACAGACCGTTCACCAATAGCTTGAAATACCTTTCGCCGTGCCGGGTGGCCAGGAGCTTGATCAAGGCATAGGCGTCGGTGACGGAGGTGGGTTGGTTGTTGGCCACCACGATGCGCTCCTGGGCGGCGAGGTTGAAAAACAGGACGTTGCGGGAGATGCCGGCCCCGGTGTCGATGAGGACCGCGTCCAGGTCTTCGGCGTAGTGGTCCAATTCGTTTAGAAGGAACAGCTTCTGAAATTCATCCAGTTCCGCCAGGTCCGAGATGCCGGAGGAGGCCGGCAGGACCTTGACTCCTTCCGGGCCCGGCACGATGGCCTCGGCCAGGGGCTGCCCATGCGCCAGCACCTCATAAATGGTGAACCGGGGCGTCAGTCCCAACAGGATATCCAGGTTGGCCAGTCCCAGGTCGGCGTCGATGAGCAGCACTTTGAGCCCCTGCCGGGCCAGGGCCAGCCCCAGATTGACCACGATGTTGGATTTGCCGACCCCGCCTTTGCCGGAGGTCACCGCCACCACGCGGGGCGCCGGGCAGTGCCAGCCTCCGGGGGCGGCCTGATCCTGGGAGACTTTCCCCGGTTCAGTCATCAGCGGCATCGGTTTTATCCTTGTTCCAGCCGTATGGTCTTATAACGACGGCCACGGCGGTTCCGTGATGGCGGCCCGGACCGGCGCTCCCATAGGACCCTGGAGGCAGGGGGGCTGGGAAGTTCCGGGGCCGGCTCCGGTTCGACGCCGAAGTCCGCTTCCGTCTGGCGCAGGCCCTGAAGCAGGGCGGCCACTTCCTTGGAGGTCAATAAAACCTGGTTCATTTCCATACCCCGGTCACTGGCAGGGATTCGACCTTCAACTTTTGCCCGGACTCTAACCACTCCCTGCCACCCCTGGTTATCTTCTGGTCTGCGGCTCATCTGCTATCCCCCCCTTCTCGGGCCCTCCCGCCCCGCTACCCATGTTCGCCCCCGGCATTAGTGGTTTGAGCAACGATTGTGCCAGCGGCTTGGCAGAGTTCAGGAGCGGTGGCAGAAGACCGCCGGGAAAGGTGAGAAAATCCTGGGCACAAGACCCAGGTGTTTGAATTGCCTATTAATTATCTGGGCTCCAAGGGGCCTCGCCCGGGACCCCGGGGAGGGGTCAGCAGGGGTTTAACGCCGCAGGAAGATGCCGGCGGCCTGTCAAAGATGCTGCTGGACGTCAAAATATTGACGCTTGCCATGGAGCCGCACCTGTGGTAAAAGAAAGTTAATTAATCTACTAAGATAGGCGCTTAAACCATGCCCCGCCCCGGGGTTCCGGACCCCTACCGGACACGGGCCCGGGCCCAAGGCTTCGTGGCCCGGGCAGTGTACAAGCTAAAGGAAATCGACGAGAAATATCGCCTCTTCAAGGAGGGCCAACGGGTATTGGATCTGGGCTGCAGCCCCGGATCCTGGCTCCAGTACATCGGTTCCCGGGTGGGCCCCCGGGGCCTGGTGCTGGGGGTGGACCTGGCCTTACCTACCATCGAGTTAGCCCCGCCCCTATACTTTATGGTCGGGGAGGTGGGAAGTCTAGACTTTAGAGCCGTGGCCGCCATCAGTCCTTTCTTTGACGCGGTGGTGAGCGACCTGGCCCCCAAAACCACCGGCATACGGGCCGTGGACCAGCAGCGCTCCCTGGAACTGGCCTGGCAGGCCTGGGAGTTGGCCCAAAAACTGCTGCGCCCGGGAGGGCACTTTCTGGTCAAAGTCTTTGAAGGACCCGATACTCCCGCCCTGGCCGCGGCCCTGAAAAAGGCCTGCAGCCACATCCGGCAGGTGAAACCGGCGGCCTCCCGCCGGGGCTCCCGGGAAATCTACCTGCTGGGCCTCAAGTGCAGGGACCATACGGATTAGGGAAAAAGCGGCCAGGGTGTCGCCCAGAATTGTACTCCGAGCATTTAAAAATATTCCTTTCACCCTCACCCCAACCCTTCCCTCAAGGGGGAGGGGGTAAAAGAAAGGAACTTCTTTAATGCTCCCCGCGGTAAGACGGGGTAACAGCCGCCCTCGACGGTTCTGGCAAGAAGGTGGGGACCTGGGGTCGGCTTTGGCATTCTCCGGTTTTTGCTGAAAGCTGACTGCTGATAGCTGTTTTAAAAGAAGCTCAAGGAGGAATCAGGCGAGATGTCCGGCCATTCCAAATGGAGCACCATCAAACGCAAGAAAGGCGCGGTGGATGCCAAGCGCGGCAAGATCTTCGGCAAGCTGGCCAAGGAGATCACCGTGTCGGCCCGCCTGGGCGGCGGCGACCCCGGCGGCAATCCGCGCCTCCGGGCCGCCATCGCCGCGGCCCGGGCCGAGAATATGCCCAATGACAATATCAACCGGGCCATCCGGCGGGGTACCGGGGAAGGCGGCGGCGCCGTCCTGGAAGAGCTCGTCCTGGAAGGCTACGGCCCCGAAGGCGTGGCCCTGATGGTGGAGAGCCTCACCGACAACAAGAACCGCACCGTCTCCGACGTCCGTTATCTCCTGACCAAGTACGGCGGCAACCTGGGAGAGCCCGGCTGCGTCGCCTGGATGTTCGACAAGAAGGGGGTCATCGTCTTCGACCGGGACGGCGTCAAGGAGGACGACCTCCTGGAGGCCACCCTGGAGTGCGGCGCTGAAGACCTGCAAAGCGACGAGAGCCAGTTCGAGGTCCTCACCGACCCCGCCAGTTTCCTGGAGGTGAAGGAAACCCTGGAGGCCAAGGGGTTCACCCCCGTGCTGGCGGAGCTGCAGCTGCGCCCCAAGACCACCGTCCGCATCGACGCGGAAAAATCCGCCCAGCAGGTGCTGAAACTGGTGGAGCTGCTGGAAGAGCACGATGACATCAACGACGTGTTCGCCAATTTCGACATCCCGGACCAACTGCTGGAGGCCTTGCTTTGAGGCGGGTGATCTTGGGAGTGGACCCCGGGTCCCGGCACACCGGCTTTGGGGTCCTCCAGGGTGAAGGGCAGCAGTTTTTGCACCTGGCCTCGGGCCACATTAACGCCGGCTCTCGAGCGCCCCTGGAAGCCCGCCTCTGTCAGATTTATGACGGTCTGGAGGAATTGATCCGCACCCACCGGCCCGACGCCGTGGCCCTGGAAGAAATCTTCCTGGCCAACAACGTCCGCAGCGCCTTCGTCCTGGGCCAGGTGCGGGGAGTGGTGCTGCTTTTGGCCGCCAAAACCTCCCTGCCCATTTTTCATTACCCGCCCCTGGTGGTGAAAAAGGCCGTGGTGGGCTACGGCCTGGCAACCAAGGCCCAGGTGCAGCTCATGGTGGAGCAGATGCTGGGAGTCAAGGTGAGCAGTCCGCACGCCGCCGACGCCCTGGCGGTGGGTATGTGCCACTTCTTCCACAGCCGTTGGCCGGGTGGCTCCCAATGATCGGCTACCTGGAAGGCGAACTGGTGGACAAAAACCCCGGCCAGATCATCCTGAAGGCCGGGGGGGTGGGCTACCAGGTGCTGATCCCCCTGTCCACCTTCTACGCCCTGCCCGATCCCCCGGCGAAAATTGCTTTGCAGATCCATACCCGCATCCAGGACGAGGCCCTGAACCTTTACGGCTTCAACACCCTGGAGGAAAAGGAGCTCTTCCTGAGCCTCCTGGGGATTCCCCGCATCGGGGCCAAGATGGCCCTGAATATCCTGAGCGGCATCAACCCCGAGGACTTCGCCCGGGCCCTGGCCGCCGGCGACGTCAAACGCCTGGCCGGGATTCCGGGCATCGGCAAGAAATCCGCGGAACGCATCATGCTGGAACTGAAGGACCGGCAGGCCGTCCCCAGACCCTGGCGGCCCGCGGCCCCGGCGGACCGGCTGGTGGCCGACGCCCTCTCCGCCCTCCTCAACCTGGGCTACCCCAAAAACGTGGCGGAAAAGGCCCTGGACGCGGCCCGACACCAGGGAGCCGGCACCCTGGAAGACCTGCTGCGCCAGAGCCTGAAGGTCTTGGCGAAGTGAGGGGAGGAAGAAAAAGTTGGGGGAAGGGGCTAAGGGCCCGGGGCCCTTACCCCTTCCCCCAAACCCCCATCCCCAATCCCTTAAGCTTTTTGGCCGTGGAAGTCGAGGCCGGAGGCCTCGCCTTTCACGGCCCCTTCTGCGGGTTGGGAGGGGGGTCTGGGGGGAGGGCAGGGATGAAATCCCTGGCCCTCCCCCCAGCAGCCAATTCCTAAATCTTATGGACAACTGGGCCAAAATCATCATCGCTGACAGCCGTGCCATGGCAGAGGTGGGGGACGAGTCCATCGACCTGGTGGTCACTTCGCCGCCTTACTGGCATATCAAGGACTACGGCGTCTCCGGCCAGATCGGCTACGGCCAGAGTCTGCACGAGTATTTGCGGGACCTTTATTATGTCTGGCAGGAGTGCTTCCGGGTGCTGCGCCCCGGCAGCCGGCTGTGCCTCAACATCGGCGACCAGTTTGCCCGCGCCGCGGTCTATGGGCGCTACAAGGTGATTCCGTTGCACGCCGAGTTCATCGCCCAGGGCGAGAAGATCGGCTTCGACTTCATGGGCTCCGTCATTTGGCAGAAAAAGACTACCATGAACACCACCGGCGGCGCGGTGGTCATGGGCTCCTACCCCTACCCGCCCAACGGCATCATCGAAATCGACTACGAATTCATTCACGTCTTTAAAAAACCGGGGAAAACCAAAAAAGTCTCGACAGCTATTAAAGAAATCTCTAAGCTCAGCAGGGAAGAATGGAAGGAGTATTTCGCCGGGCACTGGTATTTTGGGGGGGCCAGGCAGTTGGGTCACGAGGCCATGTTTCCCCAGGAGCTGCCCCGGCGTCTCATCCGGATGTTCTCCTTCCGGGGCGATACCGTGCTGGACCCCTTCCTGGGCAGCGGCACCACGGTGAAGGTGGCCCTGGACCTGGGCCGCAACGCGGTGGGCTATGAAATTAATGAGGGATTTTTGGAGACCATTCGGGAAAAAATTGGTATTAAAGATAAATTACCCATCTTTTCTCAAGATGTGAACATAATTAAACAAGGGCAGAAAACTTTTAAATCACCTAAGACAACTTATGACCCTATAATCCAAGATGCCAAACCTTTATTAGACTCAACAGAAATTAAACGAGATAAATTGCATAAAGTAATCCAGATTGTCAGTGAGAATGAAATTAGATTAGAAGATGGCCAAATAATAAAATTTCTCGGAGTGGACATAAAAAACAAAAATGAAACAATTCAGTATTTGAATGACAAAATTCTCGGGAAAAATGTAATTATAAAGAATAAGACTGAACATAATGATTGTATTTTAGCGTATGTTTATTTAAAAAATAAAATATTTATTAATAGTTATCTAATAAAATCTGGATTTGGTTCCCCTGATATGATAATTGATCACAAATTCAAAAATAAATTTTTTAGAATTTGGGAAGATAGTAGATTAAATGGCTAACGAATGGATACTAAACCAAGCTAATATGCGATGGGGCCTTACTAAGAAAAACAAGGTAGGCCCCGTCTCAGAACTTATTACTCGGAGCATTAAAGAAATTGCATTGGCTCGGTTTGAGGGCACGGCACGCCGTGCCCCTACAGTTCAGAAAGGGCAATTGGTTTTTCGCTCCGAGTAATATAAGGAAATGTTCTCCAAAATCTATTACAGATTGGGAAAACTATTACTATGATAATGTTTATTCAAAAAATCACTTAGAGGAACTTGGAAGAAGGTTATATATAAAGTTAAGTGAGGTATGCCTAGCAGAAATTGAAAACGTAACAGAAGATGATTGCATAAATTTCATCGTAAACTTAGTAATTAACCGAACCTATGATGGATATCAATCAGAGATTCAAACTATTTATGGACAATTGCAAGAAGCGCTTGGTGTTAAAATTGAACCCGCACCAGATGCATGGGATAGAGGTTATAATGTCGATTTCTACATTAAAGTTAATGATAAATTCATTGGGCTTCAAATTAAGCCAGCAGGCTATGCTTATATAACACAAATTATTAATGAATTACAATTTCAAGAAAGAACCCATAAGGAATTTACTAAGAAATATGGAGGAAGGGTTTTTTATATTATTTCTATTAAAGAAGAGAAAAGGAAAATTATCTATAACAAAGATGTGATTGGTGAGATTAGAAATGAGATTAAAAGATTAGAGAGTTAAATATTAAGGGGTGCATCTATGAAGGACGGTTTAAAGCGTCACGGCATCCGCAACGTCAAGGCGGTTCACTGGCACCTGCCCACTTCGGCCCTGTATGAGAAGATCGTCTCCCGGGGCGAGGGGCTCATCGCCCACCTGGGACCGGTGGTGGTGCGCACTGGGGTCTACACCGGCCGCTCTCCCCGGGACAAATTTATTGTCCATGAACCGTCCAGCGCCCACCAGATTTCCTGGGGGGTGGAGAACCAGCCGCTGCCAGCCGAGAAATTCGAACTGCTGCACGCCCGGCTCCTGGCCTTTCTGCAGGGCCGAGAACTGTTCGTGCAGGACTGCCATGCCGGGGCGGACCCCAACTACCAGATGTCCATCCGCATCATCACCACCCAGGCCTGGCAGAACCTCTTCGCCCGCAACATGTTCATTCAGATCAAAGACCGCAAAGAATTGGAGCACCATTCTCCCGAGTTTACCATTATCAGCGCCCCGGACTTCCACGCGGTGCCGGAGTTGGACGGCACCAACTCCGAGGCCTTCATCACCGTCAATTTCGCCAAGAAACTCATCATCATCGGCGGCACCAGCTACGCCGGCGAAATCAAGAAATCGGTGTTCACCATCCTCAACTATTACCTGCCCCAGAAGGAAGTGCTCTCCATGCACTGTTCCGCCAATGAGGGCCCCGGCGGCGACACCGCGCTGTTCTTCGGGTTGTCGGGCACCGGCAAGACCAGCCTGTCCGCGGACCCGGAGCGCAAGCTCATCGGCGACGACGAGCACGGCTGGGGGGATACGGGGATCTTCAACTTTGAGGGGGGCTGCTACGCCAAGGTCATCCGCCTGAGCCCCAGCGCCGAGCCGGAGATTTACGAATGCACCCGCCGGTTCGGCACCATCCTGGAAAATGTGGGCATCGACCTGGCCACCCGCCGCCTGGACCTAAACGATGATAGCCTGACGGAAAACACCCGGGCCGCCTACCCCATCACCCACCTGCAGAACATCGTCCGCTCCGGGGTGGGGCGCCATCCCAGCCACATCTTCATGCTGGCCTGCGACGCCTTTGGGGTGCTGCCGCCCATCGCCCGGCTGACCCCGGAGCAGGCCGCCTACCACTTCCTGTCGGGCTATACCGCCAAGGTGGCGGGCACCGAGCGGGGCATGGGCAAAGAGCCCCAGGTCACCTTCAGCACCTGTTTCGGCGCCCCCTTCCTGGCGCTGCCGCCCGCGGTCTATGCCCGCCTGTTGCGCGAGAAAATCAAGCAGCACCAGCCCACCTGCTGGCTGGTGAACACCGGCTGGACCGGGGGGGCCTTCGGGGTGGGGCATCGCATGGAGATCGCTTATTCCCGGGCCTTGCTGCGGGCGGCCACGGCCGGGCAACTAGACGACGTGCCCACCTATCATGAGCCCTTCTTCGGCCTCACGGTCCCCACCAAGTGCCCGGGAGTGCCGGATAAGGTCATGTATCCCCAGAAAACCTGGAAGGATCCACAGGGCTACGAAGAAACCGCCCGGGACCTGGCGGGGCGGTTCCGGGAGAATTTTACCAAGTACGCGGCCAGCGTGGAGGCGGAAGTGCTGAAGGCCGAACCCCGGCGCAGCGCTTAATCGAAAACTAACCGCTGGAAATGAGCCTAAACTGCGGGATAAAACAGTAGGGGCGGGTTTCAAACCCGCCCCTGCCCTTTATGGCCTGGTCTATGGCAGCTAATTGAGAGTATCTCTGCTGCCCCAGGCTTTAGCCTACTCCCGCACCGGCGGCGGCGCCCCCCGGAACCCCAAAGAATTCTTGCCCAAGTTCTACAGTCAGTTTTTTAAAATATAGTGATATCAAATAATTGTATGGACGCAATTATCTTTCGGCACCACATTTTCCCTGGGCCGCACCGGGGGTGGGAGGCTTA
>Ga0315282_10012668_pt1 | contig 12869 bp, 11 predicted proteins | sample YL17G07_20_MG_FD_203693 | JGI IMG/M metagenome (GOLD analysis project Ga0315282, IMG submission 203693) | Sediment microbial communities from Yellowstone Lake, YNP, Wyoming, USA - YL17G07_20 | ecosystem: Environmental > Aquatic > Freshwater > Lake > Sediment | place: USA: Wyoming | collected... | reverse complement strand
CGGCTACTGGGGTGCCTTCCTCAGAACGGTGTTGCCGGTCACGCTGACCGGCATGGCGGCCACGGCCATTCTCTCGTTCCTTTTCTCGTGGAACGAGTTCATGTTTGCCTTGGTGTTGACTGGCCCCAAGGCCAAGACTGCCCCGGTCGCCCTGTACAACTTCGTCTCCTACCAGGAGATCAACTGGACGCAGCTGTCGGCGGCCGGGGGGATTCTGCTCATTCCGGTGCTGATCTTCGTGATCATCGTCCAACGTGACCTGGTGCGCGGGATGACTATGGGCATTCACTGAGGGTCCGGTCATCTTGGCGCCCGCCGGGTGCAGCATCTGTCGGGCAGCTGGCGGGACCGTCACTGGCGGCGTGCTGTTAAGATGGCCTATCTTATGGGAGAACGACCATGACTCGAGGTAATCTTGAGGGATTGATGAACACTGTCCGCGAGATCGCGGCACGCGAGGAGAACAAGCGTAAAGACTGGCTTTGGGCACCTGAATCGACCGATGCCAAGGACCACTGGCGCGGCACACCGCGGCCCTATGGCGAAATTCACGCCGCCCCATTTACGGTTGAGCCGGAATTCCCCTTATGGGCTAAAATCATCGGCTTCGATATGGTTGACTTTTACACCAATCCTGACTGTTACCTGGAGAACACCCTGAGAATTGCCATCTACCGATACCAGCATTTCAAGGAGTGCACTCCGGCCGGCAAGACCATCGGCATCTGGCTGGGCGCCACGCTCGAATCCACCTTGTTCGGCGCCAGGACGATCTATCGGTCGGATGCATCCCCGTGGCTCGATCGGGCACCGGCCATTCGCGACGAGAAGGACCTGGCCGCGACGCCGATGCCGGACTTTTGCCGCAGCGGTCTGATGCCTCTGGCACACCGCTACTACGAACGCATCAGGGAGCTGTTGGATGACGATTTTTCGGTTACCTTCCCCGAATGGGGGCGCAGTCCGTTCGGCGTGGCATTCCACCTCCGGCTGATCGAGAACCTGGCCGTGGATATGCTGGAGAACCCTGGCTTTGTACACCGCTTGATGCGCTTCATCACCGACGCGCGCAAGCAGTGGTGGCAGGACCGCTCCAAATTCCTTGGCAATCCGCTCGAGCCGGCCAACCTCTACAACGATGAAGTGAACTGCCCCACTCTGTCGCCAGCCATGTACGAGGAGTTTGTGTTACCCTACGAGCAGGAGCTGAGCGAGTTCCACGGCGGCATTGGCTACTGGCATAGCTGCGGCGATACCACGAAGCTGTTGGAGCTCATCGACCGGATTCCGAACCTGAGCATGTTCCACGTTGGCCCGTGGACCACTCTGAGCCGCGTCGTTGAGGTTTTCGGGGAGCGCCATCCCCTGGAGATCTGCCTGAACCCGGTCGCGGATGTGCAGATGGCGAGTGCCGATCAGATGCGTGCCAGACTCAGGGATATCAAAGAAACCTGCGGCCCCATCGCCTACACGGTGCGCGCCGACGGCCTGCAGGACCTGCATGGCACCCAGCACGAGGTGGCCCAGGTGCGGCAATGGATCGACGTGGCTCGCGACGTCCTGCTGGAAGGGGCGCGCCGGCCAGTGTGACTGCCACCCTGCAGCACCGGCGTCTGCCGCGAGCGCGTCGCGGGCTGTCGATATACTTCAAAGCAATGGGAGCCGAAGCCACCAATCACGGCGCCCGCAACGGCGTGCGTATGGCCTGTGCGGGTGAGCTCAGTCAGGCCGAAGCAGAGACTATCTTCCAACGCGCCATGCAAGGGCAGGCCGGTGAGGAGGACGCGGCACGCTTTGCCCGCCTCGTGCTGCTGGCTGCAATCTGGGAAAGGGTATACTCTTCCTCATATTTCTACTCAGACACCGGGTCACCAAGCATTTCATAGGTTTCTCTTGGTGCCTTGGTGGTGTTTTTTCGACACCCTCCCTTAGCTCACAACCACCATGGCCAGGTCGGGAGCCAGGCAGAAGGGCTGCAACACCGCCGGCAAGTTGGAGAACGGCAGCACCTCGGGCTTGAGACGGATGTTCAGCACGTCCTGCATCAAGTCCCGCCGGGCCTGCACCCGCTGCCACAGTTCCGGGTAGGCCTGCGCCAGGCGCTCTCGCAGCGGTTGATCGGCGAGGGCGACCGTGTCCTCCACGTTGGTGGCGTGGTACTGTGTCTCTACCACGGGGATGATGTCGCATTGAACCAGCATTCCGGATTGCAGCGGCACCGTTGAGCCGGGATAGACGGGTGAATGCACCCATTCCTCCAGGTGGATCAGGTGCCCCGGGTTAAGCGCGATGCCGATCCGGCTGCCCGCCAGCGCCGTCTCCACCACCGACTGAAGCTCGCCACCTGTCACTCCGATGCCCACCCGTTCGTACCAGGCGACGGCCGCCGCCCAGTAGGGCTTCACCAGGCGCTCGAGGTAGTCAGAGATCGCGGCGGGCAGCTCCGACCGAGCGGCCACCACAAACCCGGCGCGCGCCGTCAGGCCGCCTCGCAAGCCCACCGCGACCGAAAACGGATCGCCGCGCTGGATCACCCGGCTGGAAGGGCTCGGCAGCCCCAGCCGGGCGCGCGGACCGCTGGACAACATCGGATGCACCGACAGCGGCAGGCCGCTCAGCCGGAGCGCCTGGCCGGCCTCCAGCTCGGTCATGCCCGGACGGAGGTGCTCGATCACACTGCGCACCGCCTGCGAGCAGTGCGCTGCCCCGAATTCAAAGGCAGCCAGCTGGTGAACGCTGTTGGTCACGCGCAGGCCGTCCACCGGGTTCATGAACATTGGTGTGGCATTCACCACCCGCCCGGCCCTCCCCACCAGACTGCGCAGCGCATCCACGATGAAGGCCGGCACGTCCAGCCAATGCGCCGGATCGTCGCTTTCCTCGGGGGTGGCATACTTGCACCCCGCCAACCCCAGGCGGCTGCCCGGCCCGATGCCGCATTTCCGCAGCACCGGTTCCAGGCGGGGGCTGTCGGCGCGCTTCTGGCCCAACAAACTGAACCCCTGATAGAGCCTGCGCTCGACCGCTACGGGTATGAGCTCGGCATACCCCATGCCCTCGTTGCCCAGGATGATCGCCGGCTGCCCGTCTGTGCCGGGCAAGACCAGGAGGGCCTCTTCGAATCGAGGATCGTGCCCGGTGAGATAAGTGAGATTGGCGAAGTGTTCACGGTCGCCGTAAACCAACAGGAAATCGAGCCCCTCCGCCTGAGCGCGCGCCCGCGCCAGCCGCAATCGCTCCTCGTACTCGGCCGGGCTGATCTCCGGCTCGTCCCGCGGGAGGCCAAATTCGGGCACCCTGATGGGCGCCAGCTCCACTTTGATAGTCATCGTGTGAGTTCCCCCCTTTCTGGCAGCGTCGGCCATCGTGGCAGCCCGGCCAACCATGGCCCGCTCTGCCGCCTATTGACCGGCCCAGCCCGGAGCCACACGCTTGATTCCCGGCAGCCGGTCAAAGTGGGTGTCAAAGCTGTAGATGTCACTCATCCCGCGCCGGCGCATGCGCGCGGCGACCAGGGCATCGGCGAAGTCGACGTTGTGATCGACGAACAGGTTCAGCGCTTCGGCCAGCACGCTCCGGTCGTCAACCAGGATCGCATCGTGAGCCAGCAGCTCCTGCAACGTGCGCCCGATCTCTGTAGCCGGGTACTTGTAGAAGGAACCTAAGACCCAGACAATCTCCGCCACCACGATGTCGTCCACGATCAGTGCCAGCTCGCCCGCGTCGGCCGCCGCAAACAATTCCAGAGCGGGTTCGGCCATCTCAGGCGGGTCGCCTGTCAGAAACCTGAGGATGACGTTAGCATCGACGTATGCCCGGTTCATTCATCACCCCGCTGGATGCGTTCGGCCAGCTGGCTGTGCACCTCCTGGCGGATGAGGTCAAGGCCGGGGTAGGGCCTCGTGGCCGGGAGTGCCGCATACAGATTGCGCAGGGGGCGTTGCCTGGCCATGGGCACCAGCAGCGCGCGATCACCCTCCAGGACAAACAGGACCCTGTCGCCCTGAGTGAGACCCAGCGATTCCCGGATGTCCTTGGGAATGGTCACCTGTCCTTTCGCGGTCACGGTGGTAATACTCATCGCGCTTCTCCTTACATTTTCAATCTCGACGCGATTCTAGCACATGGTATTGCGAGTGGCAAGAAGTGCCCGGCGCTCGAAGCGCCGGCCAGGGTGAACGAAGCCCTGCAGGCCCCGCCGGAGGGGCGGGCTGGGCGGCGACCGCCAATTGACGCATACCCAGCCCCTGGGCTTTGTTCTCTCAGGCGGGAGGTTGCACCTTCGGGGTGTGCTTCAGCGCATCGCGCCAACCCCCTATCTCTTGATGCCTGCAGGACGTCTGGCGGGTGTCGTCGTTTTCGGTGTTTCATGATATAATTTGTCCACGCTTAGTCTGCACAGGAGTAGTAGGGTGTTTCGTCTTAATTGTGAGGTGGTCCAACCGGCCTGGTATCGGCTCGCAGTAGCCGGCGCCGGGGATGGCCTTTCGCTGCCGGTTGCAATAGGTGGATTGCCCTGAGGCCAGGGGGTCCACCCGTGCGGATCGTGAGAGAGGAGATTGCTATGCCGCGTCTGTTCCGCCGTTCGCCGAGCGACCTGCCGCAGCTGCCGGAGACCTGGCACGTGGCGGTTCGACCTTTGCGTATCTGGATTGCCCCGCCTGGCGAGGACCCAGCGCGGCCTCTCATCGTCATTATTGTCAACGGGACGGCAGGTGTGATCCAGAAATTTGACCTGGCAGAGGCTCCTCCGAGCTCGGAGCGGATGTTGGAGCTGATCCGGCAGGCCATGCAGACGCCACCGCCAGGGGTGCGCCAGAAAGCGCACCGTCCCAGCCGCATCGAGTTCGAAGACGAGCACCTGGCGGCGGCCGTGGCGGCCGGCCTGGAGGAGATCGGGATAAGCGTGGAAGCGCACCCTCGTCCGGAAGTGGTAGACCCAATCGTGCGCGAGCTGGAGAGCTCTATGCGGGAAGGGCAGCCGGAGATCCCTGGCCTGCTTTCGGTGAAGGGTGTCACACCGGAGCTGGTGGGCGGTGTGTTCTCGGCCGCCGCCGAGTTCTACCGCGCCGCGCCCTGGGTGCAGCTGGCCGACATTCACGTGCTGGCGGTGCGCGTCGCCTGGGAGCGCCAGCCGCGCTTTGGGCTGGTCATGGGCAACGGCGGCATGGAGTATGGCCTGGCTATGTACCGGCGCTGGGAGGATGTCGAACGGGCGTTTGAGGAAGACGACCCGTTCGAGACGCTGCCGCTGGGGGGTGGGCACTCGCTGACATTTGACGCCGTCGACCTGGTGCCGTTCGACGACCTGGAAGCGATGGAGCACTACGGCTGGGAGGTGGCCGGCAAGGATGCCTATCCGCTGCCCATGGTCTATCCCCGGCTCGGTCCAGCAAAACGCCCGCAGCGGGCCGACCTACGCTGGTACGAAGCTGCGCTGCGAGCCATCCCCATCTTCCTGCGGGACCACCTCCGCCCCGACGACCGCGGCGATTTCCTGCCCGCCGAAGCCACCCTGTCGGTACCCACCCAGGCCGGTGCGGCGAGCGTTCTGATCCGGTATCCTGCGGGCACGCTGCCCAGCGAGTCTCGCCCCGCGCAGGGAGCAGTCCGATCCGGGCTAGGGGAGGATGAAGACCTGGCGGCGTTTGATCGCCGGGCCATGGAAGGCACCCTGGCGCAGTTCGCGAGTGGGTTGGGGGGCCGCCGCAAAGGAAAGGCTCCTTTTGAGCAGGCGCAGGAGGTGATGTACCGGGCCTGGGAGGAACGCGACCCCGGCCGGCGGATCATCCTGGCCCACGAGGCGCTGGAGATTTCGGCCGATTGCGCGGACGCCTATGTGCTGCTGGCAGAGGAGGAGGCCGATACGCTGGGGCGTGCCCTGGAATATTACCAGCAGGGTGTGGCGGCCGGCGAACGGGCACTGGGCAAGGCCTATTTCGAGGAGAACGCTGGCGATTTCTGGGGGCTGTTGGAGACGCGCCCCTACATGCGGGCGCTCCAGGGGCTGGCCGATGCCCTGTGGCGACTGGGGCGGCGCGAAGAATCGCTGGTGCATTACCGGGAGATGCTGCGCCTGAATCCCGGCGATAACCAGGGCATCCGCTACACGCTGCTGCACGCCTGGTTGGCGCTGAACCGCGACGACGAAGCCCGGGCGTTGCTGGATCAGTATGCCGAGGACGGCACGGCCGAGTGGCTCTACAGCCGGGCGCTGCTGGCGTTCCGGGCGGAGGGCGCCAGCCAGCCGGCGCGTGCGGCCCTGCAGGCAGCTGTCGAGCAGAACCCCCACGTGCCTCTCTTCCTGACGGGCCGCAAGCGCATCCCCGGCCGGCTCCCACCCTACGTCGGCTGGGGGGATGAGAACGAGGCGACGGTATATGCCGCGGCGTATCTTGCCGATTGGCGGCGCACCCCAGGCGCCGTGGACTGGCTGGGGCGGCACGCCGGCGCGGCGCCCGCGGCCAAGCCACCGGCCGCCAAAGGCCGGCGGCGCAAGCGATCAGCTCGCCCCGACCGGGTCGGCTCCCGCAGCGAGTCGTGAGGGTGCCAGCGCCGCCGCCAGGGCCAGCAGGTAGGCGCTGGCTCCCAACAGCATCACCGCCCGGAAGCCCAGATCGATGGCCAGCATCGCCGCCAGCACGGCGCTGACCACCGAGGCACACCCGTTGACCGCCCACACCCAGGCCAGCAGCCCGGGGGCGGCGCGCTGCACCCAGGCCAACCCCTGGGGGAAGGGCGTACCCATCAGCAGGCCGAGCGGTGCCAGGGCCAGGGCGCTCACCAGCATCCGGCCGCCCAGGGGCAGCCCGAAGCTGGCTCCAAACAGCGAGGGCAGCAGCCAGGGATAGGCAATCGCCAGGCCGGCCAGAGCCGCCAGCGCCAGGCGCTGCGGCAGGCGTTGGCTGAGGGTGCGGCTGCCCACCCCCGAGGCGATCAGCAGCGCGCCGACGACCGTGGCAAAGGCGTAAGCCGGCTGCCCCAAATAGACGATGAATTGCTGCAAGAGCGGAATCTCTACCAGCATAAAACCCAACCCCACCGCCGCGAAATAGAGCAGCACGACTCCGCGCGGCTGGCCCCCTCGCACGACAGGGGGCTGGCCCCCTCGCACGACAGGGGGCTGGCTATCCGCTCCCGGGGCGCGGCCGCCGGCCACGAGCGGCAGCAGAATGAGCCCTCCCGACAGGATCAGCACCAGGCCCAGCAGGGCCACCAGCACCAGGTAGCCACTCCCCCCGAACGGCTGCCAGGTGCGGCCCAGGCTGGCCAACACCTGGGGCGTCTGCTGCCATTTGAAGAAATGGAAGAAGAAAGGCCGGTCGTCGGTGGGCGGGGCGACCGCGTACGGATAATCGGCAGCGTAGCGCGCCGGATCCGGCGCAGCCAATAGGCTTGCGAACGTGCGGAAGTGAGGCGCGTCGCGGATCACGTTGTAGCGGTTGATTCCCAGGCGGGCCAGCTCGTCGTCGCTGGCAGAGGGCGAAACCTGCTTGAACTCGGGGGTCCAGATCAAATCGTATTGGCGGCTGGCGGCGAAGGCGTGCACCAGGCGCAGCTCATCCTGGCTGACGGGTTGGCGCCCCGCGATGATGAGCGCGGTCTGCATGGAACGCAGCGCCAACAGGTGGGCGGCCGGGTCGGCGACGCCGGCGCGCTGAAGCATGCTCAGCATGATGCCCCACAAGCGCAGGCTCTCCGATGGCGGCAGCTGGAGCCACCGCTCGGCAACCAGCAGGCCGCCGGGTGCCAGGTGGTCCCACAGCTCCACGAACGCGTCGGTGGTGTAGCGATAATCCTCAGCCAGGGCATACGCGCCGGCGGTGATGGGCCGGAAAGTGTCGGTGAGCGGGACGACCACCAGATCGAACCGGCCGCCGGCCCGCCGCAGGAAGCTGCGCGGTTCATCCACGACGACGGTCAGGCGCGGGTCGGCGGCCGGGGCGCCTCCCCACTGGCGCACGGCGGCCGCCACGGTCGGATTGCCGTACACGGCCGTCACCGAACGGGCGCCGCCGCGCAGCGCCGCCAGGACGGCCAGGCCGCCCCCCGGCTCAACGATCAGCACGTCGGCCTGCGGGCGCAGCTGATACGCCAGGGCACCGGGCAGATAGCCGGCAAACGCGGCCTCGTCGGGCGAGACGGGGGTGATCGGTGAGAGATTCTGCCCATCGACCGTCAAGCCCAGCTGAGGCGGGAGGTTGCCCGCAAAAGCCATGCTGAGTCCCGGCGCGGAGCGAATGCCGGGGCTGGCCACCACATCCACACGAGAAAACGCGTTCCACTCCTGCCAGGCAATCCGGCTGCCGGGATATAGCAATGCCTGGGGCAGGGACTGGTACGGGATGAGGCGGACGTCGGCCCAGGCCGGGGGCCGTGCGCAGAGCCAGCCGAAGGCCAGCATGAGCGCGATGGGGAGCGCCCTGGCCGCCAGCCGCCGCCGGGGGTGCGCGGTCGCCGGCCAGAGCAGCGCCGTCGCCACGCACCCCAGCGCGGCCGCGCCGAACACCGCGCCCGGTCCCCCAAAGCTGGCCAGTGCCAGGAGCGCCAGCGGGGGGCCCAGGCCCGAGCCGAGCAGGTTGGCCGCGTACAGGCGGCTGGCGTGGCCCGGCCAGGCCACCAGCGCAGCCCCAACTGCGAGGCCGCTGAAGAAAAACGGCACCGTCAAGCTGAGGTAGTACGCGGCCATCCACACGAGCTGGACGCGCTCCAATGCCAGGCGGTACGCGTCGAACGGGAGCACGTTGGCCAGCAGGAAGCTGGCAGGAGTGGTCAGGCTGAACAACGCGGCGCTGATCGCCAGCCGCCGGGCCGTGGCCCCCGGCCCGGCCGGGCGCAGGGCCAGAAAGGTGCCGCTGGCTCCCCCTCCCAGCAGGGCCAGGCTGACGGCCATGAAGGCAAAATGATACCCCTGCGCCAGCGCGAACAGGCGGGTGAGCACCACTTCGAAAGCCAGCGTAGCGGCTGAAAGGCACAGCAAGCCCGGGTAGATCAGCGGCTCGGCCATGGCAGAGCCTAATGGGTGACCAGAGGCGCACCCACCAGGTCAATATACTCCACCTTGAGGCGGTCCTCCTCGATGGTGCCGAGCACGTCGAGCAGCTCGCCGATCAGTTCCGCCTTGAGCTGTGCATCGCGCGCGGACCAGGTGCGGCTCTTGATCTCCAGATAGCAGCCCGCCTGGTCCGGTGACTCCACCTGATCCAGATTGATGGCGAATTCGGTGTCCTTGTAGATCACGTGAAACCGGTGGCGCCGTTTGGTCACCTGCCGCTCCTCGTCGGGCTTGAAGTACTCGCGGTAGAAGCGCAGGCTGCGATCGGCGGGGGCCATGTAGCGGGCCCGGGTCAGCACCACCGACTTGTCATACTCTCGTTCGCGCACCGGCCCCATCAGGGTGATGGTGTAGAAGGCGCCCTGGACGCTGCCCTGCGGCTGGATGATCTCGTCCTCACGGTAGCGAATGCGGCTGCCCTCGGCGTCCTTGAAGATGAAGTACGCATCATATTGGTTGCGGGTCGACGAGCGCGTCACGGTCAGTGGGGGAGCACCCACGCGGGCCAGCGCATCATCCAGGCCGCCCAGGCGCACCTTCACCTGGATCTCAAAGCTTTCCTGCGGGATGACGCCGCTGCCGATGGCCAACAGCTTGGACAGCAGGTTTCCTTCGCGGGCGATCAGGAAGGAGTCGATGCGGCGCGCGAAGCCGGCCGCTTCGGCGTGCAAAACCGCCTCATCCAGATTCAGCAGCTCCCGATTGCGCATCAGCAGGCGCCCGTTAACCATCACATCTCGCACGTCGGTGCTCTTGGTGGCATACACCAGTTGTGAGTAAATGGCGTCGGCCTCTCGCCTGAACCTGGGCAGCTGGTGGGTGTGATTTAGCTCGACCACCGCGACGTCGGCCCGCTTGCCCACTTCGAGCGAGCCAACGAGATCGCCAAGGTGCAGGGCGCGCGCCCCTTCGACGGTGGCCATGGCGAAGGCAGTCCTGGCCGGTAGAGCGGTCGGGTTGCCGGAAAACCCCTTGGCCAGCAAGGCTGCCAGCCGGGTCTCCTCGAACATATCCAGGTCGTTGTTAGAGGCAGTGCCGTCGGTGCCGATGCCCACGTGCAGGCCCAGATTCAACATCTGCTGCACGGGCGCCACGCCGCTGGCCAGCTTGAGGTTGCTGCTGGGGCAATGCGCCACTCCCGCCGCGTGATCGCGAAGCACCTCCATCTCCAGGTTGTCCACGTGGACGCAGTGGGCGGCAATCACCTTCGCGTCGAGCACGTGCTGCTGCTTCAGCCAGGGCACAACCGGCATCTTGTTCTGGCTCAGGCTGTTTTCCACCTCCAGCCGGGTCTCCGAGATGTGAATGTGCAGTGGCACCGCGCATTCCACCGCCAGGCTGGCCGCCGCGTTCAGCAGTTCCGGCGTGGCGGTATAGGCTGCGTGCGGGCCGACCGCCGGCACCACCAGCGGGTGATCCTGCCAGTGTTTGATGAACTCCCGGCAGTAGGCCAGGCTCTCTTCGTAGCTGGTGGCGTCCGGGGCAGGGAACTTGAGGATGGTCTGGGCGCAAACGGCGCGCATGCCGGCCTGTGCGGTCGCCTGGGCGATTGCGTCTTCGTGGTAGTACATGTCGCAGAACGTGGTGACGCCGGAACGGATCATCTCGGCGCAGGCCAACAGCGTGCCCAGCCGGCAGAAGTCGGTTCCCACGAATTCACGTTCGACCGGCATCATGTAGCCGTAGAGCCAGACGTCCAGCCGCAGATCATCCGCCAGCCCTCTCAACAGGGTCATCGGCACGTGGGTGTGCGCGTTGACCAGCCCGGGGATGATGGCGCAGCCGCTGCAATCCAGAGTCTGGCGAGCCGTCAGGCGCGCGCACAGGTCGGCCGTAGGACCCACCGCCACAATCCGGTCACCGCTGACGGCGAGCGCACCGTCCTCGATGATCCGGCGCGCCTCGTCCATGACGATCACCACGCCGCGGGTCAGCAGAAGATCGACGTTCTCGAAGGCCATCGGATCACCTCCTCAACCTCCAATTACAAAACAAGCCAGGAGGCATACTGCCCCACTGGCTTGCAGACCAGGTTTTGGCGTTTTCGATCATCCGCCCGTCGGCAAGGTGACCCGGCTGGCTACACGTCCCACTCGTCCTCTTCTTCCTCGTCCAGCAGGTCTTCCTCATCTTCATCCCACTCCAGGGGTTCTTCGTCCAATATGTCCTCGTCTTCCCACTCCTCATCGTCTTCCAGCAACGCGTCTTCGTACCCCTCGTAGGTCAGGCAGCCGTTTTCGGGATCATAGGTGATCTCTTCCGACGAACAAACCCCCTCTTCCCAGTAGATGCAGTCGCTGGCTCGACAAATTATCTTAGTCATCGGTCGGTCCCCCCGTCAGAATCAAATGACAAATATCAAATGACAAACAGCAAATGATAAACGACAAGCACCAAATGGCAAATAGCAGATATCACACGAAACAGAAAATGTCAAATGGCAAGTATCGTATGCCAGACAGCAGATGTCACGTTCCAGATACCGCTGGGGCCAGGCGACCGACGCTTGTCATTCGATATTTGTCATTTGGTGTTTGCCATTTGTCATTTGGTATTTCCTATGTGGCCTCAGCTCCCAGGTCGAACAATGCCAGCACGAAAATCGCAGTCATAATCACGGCCGAGGCGACACACCAGCGGCAGACGGCCAGCATAACATAAAACTCAAGGTAGGTCAAGTAGGCGGAGTATAGCACACCCACCAGTGCGACGCCAAATATCGCTAATGGGACGTATCCCCCCAGCACGTCCGGCGTCCGGCGGCGCACTACTGTCAAGCCCAGCAAACACAAATAGGCCGCCAGTCCCAAGACGGCGACCGGGATGCCGGCCACGTGCGAATAGACGCTGTTGCGCACCTGGTCGCACCCCTCGGACTGGCCGCAGATGATCGGCTGGTTGCCGAGGTAGGCCCAGCTCAGGTATCCCGACACGCCAATGCCGGCCAGCGCCAGCGCACACATCGCCCACCAGCGCCAGGGGTGTGACATTGTGGCTACGATCCTTTCGTCTTGGCCAGCGTATCGTCAAACAACGTGCGCAGCTCCGCCTCGGTCATCGCGCCCTCTTCCATCTGGCCGTTGAGGAACCAGGTGGGGGTCGCTTTCACTCCCTGGCTGGTGCCTTCATTCACATCAGCCTGCACCTTGCTGAGTGTGGCCTGTGAGTCCAGACAGGTATTGAAGGCCGTCGTATCCAGGCCCATCTCCGCAGCGTAGGCCTTGAGCTGGGTAGGTGTGTAGGCGCTCAGACCATCGCCCTGCCTGGCATACGACAGGTCGTGATAATGCCAGAACTTGTCTGCTCCCTGGTTCAACGCACACTCGGATGCCTCGGCAGCTGCCGTCGATTCGGGAGTCAGGAAAGCGAAGTTGCGGAATATCACCCGCAGCTTGCCCGTCTGGATGTAGTCGGGGGCCAGGGCCGTCAAGGCATTCGACATCTCGGCACAGTGAGGGCACAGGAAGTCCGAGTATTCGATCAGCTGCAGCGGAGCATCGGGTGATCCCCGATAGGGCTCGCCCTCGGGCGTCACGCCCGTCGGATAGGGAAATGGGCCGGTCAGGTCCAGGCCCGGACGCGGCTGTGCCAGGTTCAACCCGATGAGCACCGCCACAGCCAGCACAGCCACACCCCCGATGATGGCTGCCTGGCGCATCGAAATTGACTGTCGGCCGGAACGTCGGCGTACTTTGTGATGAGTTGTCATGTTCCACCTCCCGCCCGGTGCACGATTTTACCCTAGTTGGTTGGCAAGCGCAAGCTCTATCGGGCTTGCTGTTGACCCTTGCCTACATTATAATAGATTCGAGGT
>Ga0315282_10012667_pt1 | contig 12869 bp, 13 predicted proteins | sample YL17G07_20_MG_FD_203693 | JGI IMG/M metagenome (GOLD analysis project Ga0315282, IMG submission 203693) | Sediment microbial communities from Yellowstone Lake, YNP, Wyoming, USA - YL17G07_20 | ecosystem: Environmental > Aquatic > Freshwater > Lake > Sediment | place: USA: Wyoming | collected... | reverse complement strand
GGCTTCTCCGACCTCGGTGATTTCAACTGGCGCAGTCACGGCCAGCGGCCTGCTGGCATCGACCCACACCATCTGGGCGGACCGGGGAGTTACCTCAACGTTCGCGTAGAGGGACAGTGCTGCCGCTGTCGCGAGCAGGGATCTGTCGATAAGGCATCTGAGCATCATCACTAGAGTCCTCGAGACGTAGGGCGACTGCCTGGGCAAGAGACAATGCGAGAATGGCCACTATCAGCACGCCATTGAACAGAAAGGAGGAAAACGCCTGCGCGACGCAGGCACCCGCGAGGGCAGCCAAGTTCGCCACGCCATATCTGCGAACCCATGCCGGCCTCGATCGGTGCCGTGTGCGCCACGCCATGGTCATGTGGTATGACATCATCCAAACAAAGCACACAAGACCCAAGATGCCTGTCTCCGCCGCAATCGTCAGCCAGCCATTTTGATTGAACGGATCGAGCGTATTGAGTTTGGGAAGCCTGTAGTAGTATTCGCTCCTGTACTCGTTCATACATCCGGCACCAGATCCTGTTGCGGTCCGCTCCTCCAGCAGATTCACAAGAGCCTGCCACTCGATATACTGTTGTCTGAGATTGGTCCCGTCCTTCTCCGACAGCCGCGCGTCTCCTCGAAGCGGCGAGATGAACTGTGCATGCCATAGCATGACTACGCCGATGAAGCAGAAAAGAAGGGCCAGGCCGACGGGCCAGGCGTGCCGTCCCAGAGATATGGCCGCCACGCAGAGTCCGACGACCACTGCCAAGATGCATCCGACAGTTCCGGCAGACACGGCAGTCGCGGCGATGAGAAGCATTCCAACCAGTTTCCCGGGCAAGCGCGGACTCGTGAGCATGGTCGCGCCGCACAGCGGGGTCAGAATGGCAACGTAGCTTCCGTACTTGCTTGCCTCGGTGAAGAAGCCGAAGTCGCGCGCGAAGAACAGGCGACCAATGACGCAGCCGCCTACCGCAAGCGCCCATGCTGCAGTCGCCGCGGCGTACAGCGCTTGCAGTCCTCGCCGGGTCGATGCCGCGAACATGAAGGCCGCATAGCCGCCAATAGCTATGAGTACCAGCTTTCCCGAGAACGACAGCCCCCTTGACAGTTTCGGCGCAAACGTCAGCGAGAGCACAGTAATGACTACATAGGCCATGACACTGACGTGAGGCGCGTATTCCCTTAACTGCCGTGGGTTGCGCAGGGCAAAAAGAACCATCATCGCGACCAGTGCCATGACAGTCACATTCGTCGGACCGATAGTCTGCCACGCCCGGCTCGCGTCAAACGGCCAGAAGTGAAAAGCCGACAAGATCAGTGCAAGCGAGGCCAGAACGACGACCGTTCGGGCTGCAAACGCACTGGTCGGCGAACGCTCTTGAATGCGGTATTGCTCCCGGGAAGACATCGCGACACCCTCCCCGCTCAGTGAAGGACCAGTGCAAGATAGTAGAGGCTTGAAAGCACGCACGCCAGGCGTCTCCAAATCTCGTTGCCGGACCGTTGCCATAGGAGCCGAAATATGAGGTAATAAGCGCAGAGGGCGCCCAGAACCGGCACGTCTCTCTCAAATCCGTACCCATACCATGCGTCCAGTAATCCTCGCAGAAGAACCACATGGGCCGCTATAATCGCCACTGCAACCAGCCACGCTCGCATCACTCCCGAGGACACCTCGTCATCGTCCGTCGTCCCGGCATTGTCCGTGTCGAATAGGCGCGCGAGCACCAAACCCAGCAACACTATCACGCCGAATGCCAAATGGATTTGGCTTCCACCAGCGCACAGAGAGACGTGGACGCTCATGGCTTCATTGATGGGTAGAAACAACAGGTACAGAGTAACGAGCCTTGCGGTCGTTTTCAGAGGCCCTTCCGCCGCGCGCAGCCACATGATGACTGATGTGGTGAGGGGTATGAAGGCGAATGCAAAGGGGACGTTTCTGGGGTGTTCCAACGACGCCACACTGGCGGCGCACACCGTGGCCAGCGCGAGAGCCATTGCAACGCGCGGCCTTGTCAAAGGCCACATCGATGCCATCGACGTCTTGATTGGTATCGTCATCGCGATACTCCAACGCCAGAGCATCTGATCTTGTCAGCTGCCGCAGCGAGCAGAACTCTACACTCGTCGATGTCCAGAAGAAGCGACGCGGTGACGAAAACAACTGCCCCGCACAATGCGGGCAGGACAAGTCTGGCGGGCGCGGAAAACCCCGGCCAGATTCCTTCCAGCGCCACACTGGAGATGATCGTTGCCCCCGCCAGAGCCACCGTGGCGCATGCGAGTTTCCATGCGAAAGCCCCCAGCCCTGGCGGCCCAGGCGCCGCCGACTTCCTGCGGAGAGCGACACCCAGCACGATGACTTTGCCCGATTTGGCAACCGCAAACGCGGCCGCTATGCCGAGGTACTCCCAACGCTTGAGAAGCGCAACGGCGATGGCAATGTCGATCGTGGCAAACAGAACGCCTGCGAGAACAGGGGTGAGTGTGTCCGAAACCGCGAAATAGCATGAAACAAAGAGTCCCTCCAACGCGAGCAACGCAAACCCGAGCGCGTACACGAGCACCGCATCGGCAGTTCCTGCCGTTGACGCGGCACTGAACTGTCCCCGCTGAAACAGCGTCTGCACAAGCGGAATACGCAACAGCGCCAGAAGACAAGCGACGGGCGCGGAGACAAACATGATGACGCGGGCCGTTTGCCAAACCAACGAATGCATGTCGGCCATCCTGCCCGCCGCGCTCATCTGGGCCATCTGGGAGAACGCGACGGTGACTATCGCTGTTGGGCCGATAACGAGAAGGGCGTCAACCAGCTTCTTTGCGTAGGTCAGGTACGAAAGCTGACCGTGAGGCAGCGTACAGGCCAGGGCATTGTCGACCATTGCATTGACGTGCGAAGCAGCGACCCCAACAACGAGGGGCGCCGTCAGCGAACCGACAGCCCCGATCCCCCGGGCGGCATTCCCGAGACCCCCGCCCTGCAGGAGGCCGCGCCGGTCATCAAGACAGACCATGTGCAGGACAAGCGCGGATGCCGCTGCGACAGCCATTACCAGGCCAACGCTGTCAAGCCCGCGTTGCGGCACTATCAGCAGGAGCCCCACAGCTAGTAGCAGCTTGAACAATGCGTCGCCCGACGCTGCCGCCACGAACCGCTTTCGCGCGTTGAGACAGGTGTACGTCACTGCGGCAACCGCAAGGCCGCATGTGGCAGGCATGGCCGCGCGAAGCAGCGATGACGCTGCGGATACCTGCCGGGGTCCGAACCCGGGAAGCGCCACATGTACGATACTCGCGCTGACCATCGCACCAAAGAAAGCCGCAGAAACTGAGACCGCCAGTACCAGAAGGAAGACCCATTTGAACAGCGTCGCCGCGGCGTCCCCGTCCTTCTCGATGGACAGTCGAAACGTAGGCAAGAGGGAAGGCGTAATCAGCTCCCTGACAAGAAACACGCCGGACCACGCCACGGTCATCACGGCGAAATAAACGTCCGCCGTGTCCGACGTTCCGTACAACCTCGCAATGATTACCTTCTCGCTGAAGCCAAGGGCCTTTCCGACAATCGTGATCAGAGACACGACCACGGCCGCTGACATGATTCGCCTGCCGTCGTCTTTTCCGGCGGCGTTGACCCCTTTGACACCTGCCGCCGACATCGCACCGGTCGCGACGGCAGCACTGGGCGGCCGGGGTTGGTCGCGTATCCTCTGCGACTCGGCCCTCACGCTATCCCCTGTGCCAGTCATCTGCGTTCACACACTACGGAGTAAAGCTGCATCAGCTGCCGGGCCTTGTCGTCCACCAGGTGTCGTTCCCGGAACCTTGCATAACCCGCGGTCGCGAACGTGTTACGCCTGCCGGCGTCGGCAAGCAGTGTATCGACGGCTTGCGCCACGCTCTGCGGGTCCTCTGATACCAGAAGACCGGTTGCCCCGTTCTCTATCAGGTCGCGGTGACCCGACACGTCGGTTGCCACAATGGGCCGTTTCTCCCGCATGGCCTCAAGCAGCGCAAAAGGCATGCCTTCGGCGTGCGAGCATGACACTACAACGTCCGAGACCGCGTAGAGCGCGCCCATGTCCGAGACGTGGCCCAGCAGGCGCAGTCTCGAGCCGAGATGCCTCTCGACAATCAGCCTTTCGAGCACCGGCCTAAGCGGACCGTCTCCTGCCAGGACGAACACCACATTGGGAGTCCGCGCGCACTCGGCCGCGCCGGCAAAAATCTTCACCCCTTTATAGGGCACCAGTCTGCACGCTGCCGTCACGACCAGACTACTCGCGGGAAGCCCGAACACACGCTCTTTCAGACCGCGTCGCGATTCCTCAGCCAGTGGCGAGCTTACGGGAACGTCTTCGAGCGCATTGTCGAAACAGATAGAGCGCTCCGGGGGCACAATACCCATTTCAACCGCAATCGCAGCCTCCGCGCTGGATACTGAAACTACTCCATACGTCAATCTACCCAAGGCCCTTTCCATGCCGACGTAGAGTTGTCGATGCATGGGGCCGCCTCTGCGCAGGAATGCGAAGCAGTGAGGAGTATGGAAAACCGCCCTGACGCCAGCCATGCGCGCGGCGATCCTCCCAAGCGCTCCAGCCTTGGAGGCGTGGGTATGGACTGCATCTGCCTTACACCGACGCAAAGTCCTGCAAACAGCTGCCAGTGAAGCGAGATCCTCCCTGGGGCTTATATCTCTCTTCATGCTGATAACATGGACCTCCACGCCAGCGTCCTGAAGCTCGACAAGAACGTTACCGGCGTTTGGCCACCTGCGGTCAAGGGAACAGATCAACGTCACCCCGCAGTCTAGGGCCGCGATCTTGGGCAGCATTCCTCTTAACCACGTCAGGACGCCCCCCTCAAACGCCTCGGCAATGTGCACTACTCTGAGCATGGGCTCTCGCACGCAGTCTTGAGGAGTGCTGCGATGCGGCCTACATTGGTCACAGGGTCATAGTCTGATTCTGCAAGAAGCCGTCCGTTCGCTGACAGGAACTCGGCGAGCTCTGGACTATCGGCAATCCGCCAGACGGCGTCGGCAAGACTGCCGGGGTCGGCCGGTTTCGCGAGAATGCCCGTCACCCCGTCTCGGACAGCTTCACATATTGCCGGCAGACTGCTTGCCACCACGGGCGTGCCAAGCGCAAACGCCTCGATTATCGCGTTTGGTATACCATCTCTGTCGCCCTCGTCGTCGATGACGGAGGGAACAACAAGGACATGCGCCTGAAGCATCATATCCAGCGTATGGTCGTTGCATACCCATCCCTCGAACCTGACAGCCTCCCCCATGCGAAGGTCTTCGACGGTTCGCGCGAGTGCCAGCCTCGAGGGCCCGCTGCCGACGATCGTGAGCCTGCAGGCAAGCCCTCTGTCCATCAAAATCCGGGCGGCCCGAATGGCGTGCTCGAAACCTTTCTTCGGAACAAGCCGACCGACAGCCAGCAACTGAAACTCGTCTTCTCTCTTGGAGCCAAAGCGGCCACGACTCTTGGGGCGGCTTGTTGCAGCAGGAACGGCCACGCCATGCCGGTTAACGGTAAGCCGTGCCCGGTATTCGGGCGTCAGGAACTGTTCAATCCATTTCAGCCCTTCCTGAGTACAGAGCGTCACAAACAAGGCAGCGCCGACCTTGGCCCTAATCGCCCCGCGTTCGACAAAGATGTCTCTCGCATGCCCCGCCAGGCTGAGCGTTCGGCCGGTCAGAAGGGCAGTCGCCATGCCTATACACGCGGGCCAGTTCAGGAAGTATGCGTGCACATGACGTATCGACATGGAGTCGAGACATCTCGCGAAGTGGCCCACCGCGTGAATGTTGCCCAAGAGTGTCGCGGCCTCTCTTGGGCATTCGGCAAAAACAGATATCAAGAGCGCAACAAACTTGGGCAGAGACAGCGGGTACCTGAAGCACAAGTAGGCCATTCCCGTGAGTGCCTTGCGCGATAGCCTCTGAGGCCGACGGATGCATGGAGGACCGCAGGGCGCTGTAGTGCCGCCTGCGCCGCCCCCGGCTGTCAGCACCGTGACTTCCCACCCCGCGGCAATCAGAGCATCTATTTCCCGTGCGGCGAACGTCTCAGAAGCGGAGGGAAACTCCGTCAAAAGATATGCAACTTTCACGTTTGTGTCTCGCGCGGCCGCGGCGCGGTGAAAGGAGCCTTGAATGGGCTCACCGCGTTAAGCCACGTAGCAGCCCACATCAAGCCAGGCCTCCTCGTAGGGGCAGAGTTCCGACCGTTGTCCTGCCTGGTTCGCCGCGATGCCTCGAGCGCACTCCTGTCGAGTCAGGCACGTTATCATGCCACAAGCGCGTGGTAGATGTCATGCAGTTCCCGGGCCGTCTTCTTCCAATCGTAATAGTGGGCTCGGGCCGTGCCGCATCGAACGAATCCAGCCCTGACCTGTTCATCTGACAGCAACTCGACGAGGCCCGCAGCTATGCTCTCGGGCTTGTCCGGGTCTATGCTAAGAGCTGCGTCACCCAGGACTTCGGCCAGTGCGCCACGCTTCGACGACACGACAGGGACCCCGCACGCCATCGCCTCCAAGGGTGGAAATCCAAAGCCCTCGTAGAACGACGTGCACGCGTAAACGTCGGCCATCTGGTAGACACCTGGAAGGTCGGCCCTATCCACGTAACCGGGCGTGAAAACACTTCCGGCGAATTCTCCGCAGCGTATCGTCTTAAGTATTGAACGCGACCGCCAGTGCCTTCCTCCGACAAGAACCAGTGCCTGCTCGAAACCCCGCTTGCGAAGAAGACTGTATGCTCTGAGCAGTCCCGCGATATTCTTCTTCGGCTCGATATTCCCGACGTGCAGGATATATCTGGCAGGAAGGCCGTATTTCCCTCGTATCGTGCGACCGTCTTCCGTAGAGCAGCGCCCAAAGAAGGCATCGTCCACCCCAGACGTAACTACCGTGATCTTGTTATGATCGCCCGCGTATTGGCGCCTCAGTGCCGCCGCCGAGGCATTCGAGACCGCCACAATATGAGCAGCTTTTCGAAGCGCCCTTCTCATAGTCAGCGCGTAGTAGGCAGCGTTCGAGACTGTGCACCATTCCGGATGGTCCAGCGCTATGGTATCATGGACAGTGACGACATAGGGAATCCTGCAAGCACTGAGTGGGCAGATGTAGGCAGGGCTGTGAAGGACATCGAGCCCTTCCCGCTCCGCGACCCGAGGGAGAGCGGTATGTTCCCAGAGAATCCTGAAGAGGCGGGAGTTGTTGTAGGAAGCCTTCCTGACAATGAGATTGCTTCCTCTGCAGCCGTGATTGTCCAAGATGTCAGGGCGGTTTGTGAACGCTACAAAGCAATCCGACGGAAATGACGCGCACAGGGCCCGGATGACAGCCAATGAGTAGTACTCGACACCCGAGATACACCCATCCCGAAGGTATAGGTTGAAACCGATCTTCACGGAAAGGAGGCCCTCATGTTTTCCGCGGGGCCAGCACTGCGATGTAGATCTTCTCGACCTGCAGGCTGGTCTCTTCGGCACTGAACCTCTCAAACACTCTGCCGTATGCCGCGGCTGCGAGCCGATCTGCGAGGTTCCTGTTTCGTGCAAGCGCCTCCATTGCCGCCCTCAGAGCGTCAACATCATTGGGGGGGACAAGGATTCCGGTGCGCCCTTGCTCGATGATCTCGGCAGGTCCTCCCCTGCCGACCGCTATTACTGGCACTCCGGCCGCCATCGCCTCAATTATGACTCTCCCGAAAGGCTCTTCCTCAGCGACGTGCACAAGGCAATCAATGTCCGCATATACATCGCTTTCGCGCCTATGCCAGCCTCGAAATGCAACTCTGCCGGACATACGGCGTTGGGAGACAAAGCTCTGCAATTGACGCTTGTAGGATTCTTGCCTTCCGGATATGTCGTCGCCGACCAGGACAAAGCGCGTTTTCGGCAACACATGGGCCACCTTCTCCGCGGCAGCAAGAAATAACATCTGATTCTTCCATGGGACGAACTGCCCGACGTTTCCGAATACGAATGCCCCTTTCGAACCGTAACTTCGGCGAGAGATCTGGCCATGAACAGTGGCCCGCGGCCTTCGGTTGGTCACGGCCACTCCATTGTACGCCACGGTCACTTTGTCGGCGCTAGTGCCATTGTTCACGATGTAATCTCTCACCCATCGACTGACCGCTACAGCGTGACTACTGAAGTATCCCACGAGGCGATATGCCGCGCGAGGCCCGGCCACGTCACGCACGTGCCAGATAAGCTTTGTGCGGCTGAGAACTGACGCAGGAACGGACGCAAACGCGGCATGAAGATTGTTGGCATGAATCATGTCCGGGCGGGTGCGGAGGGCTATCAACGCAATTTGAAAGGACACCGTCAGCCAGTACACAACCCACTGTGGTGAGTAGCGGTGACTGCGGCCGCCGTTGCGAAGGCGGTGCCACGTACTGACGAAGCAGCGCAAGCGTTCCGCGAGAGGACCGTCTCCGGGGCAAGCAACGTGTAAATCATGCCGCTCGACGAGTTCCTCTAATAGCAGGAGAAGGCTCTTTTCGGCACCCGCAACGTAGCCTTCCGTGCTGATGAATAATATCCGTGCCAACCGTTCGTCTCGCAGCGAAGCGCCTGAAGGCCAGTAGTCGCCCTGCGACGCTGCTGTTAGCTGATAACAACGTCTGCAGTATCAACGTCAACAGCAATGGCCTTGCCTATGAGTGGTATCGAGAGCAGGATTCTGTGCTTTCCACTCTTGCAGACCAGGACCCCTGAATGCCCCTTGAGCGCGCCGCTGATGACGGTTACCTCCACGCCGGGAGCGAATTCAGTGCACGGATCATAGTGAAGATTGTGTTCGAGAGCTGTACGAATTGCCAATATCTCGCTGTCCGGAATCGGGCAAAGCTTGCCGGCGAAACCCACTATCTGCACTACGCCTCGCACGGTGAGCACGTGGGAAGCCGTGTCAGGGCTCATGTGAACGAAAAGATAGCCGGGGAACAGAGGTTCCTCAACCGTCACATGCCTGTCTGACCACTTGCTGCGTCTCTGGCGTAACGGGAGCCAATGCTCCACCTGCCTTGATAACATCTGAGCCGCGACCAGTTTCTCATGACGACTCCTGACGTGGGCAGCGTACCAACTACGCGGGACTCCAAAAGACTCAATTGCCAAAGACATTCCCCCCAAGTCTGGCGAAGACAATACCGTAGCTCTGGTACGAAGTCACACCTGCTCTGCTGAAAAGGTTCTCGTATGCGTATATGTAGTAGAATCACTACACCCGGAGCAAAGCATCATGAGGAGTCTGACCGAGTCGCCTCTGGCCTTCGCCAAGGCGGCTTACCAGACGGCCAAGAAGTCCCTGCCGGACTACTCGCCTCCTTCAAGCCCCCCCAAGTTCACCCAAGGCCAGCTTTTTGCCATCCTTGCTCCAAAAGAGTTCATGGCAATCGACTATCGTGGGATAGTAACGATCCTTGCCGAGTGGAGTGAGCTAAGGCAGGCTCTGGAGCTGAAAAGCCTTCCCCATTACTTGACTCTGTGTTACGCAGAGCAAAGGCTTCTAAAAAAAGCGCTTCTCTAGACTCCTTAAGGGCACAATTGCCCTTGCCCGGCAAAGCCGCCTGATCGGCAAATCCTCAAAGACAGTCGCAATAGACTCAACCGGTTACGACTCTCGCCACGCAAGTAGCTACTACGGCAAGCGCGCAGGGCTCAAAAAGCGCCACTTTCCCAAGCTAACTGCCGTTGTGGACACACAGAGCCACATCTACCTGTCGGCAGTTGCCAGCCAAGGGCCATATCCTGACCACAGGGAATTTACAGTTGCGGCCCAAGAGGGCTTTTCCAACCATGGCTTCAAAACCCTTCTTCGCGACGCAGGTTACGATGCCGAGCACCACCACGAGTCTGTAAGAGAGGCCCTTGGCGCAGAAAGCATAATCCCCGCCATAGGCGGCCGGCCCACCGATGCAAGTCCTCCCGGCAAGTACCGCAGGCTCATGAAGGAGGACTTCCCCAAAGACAGCTATGGCCAGCGCTGGCAGGCGGAAAGCTCCTTTGGCCAGGACAAGAGACGCTTCAGGAGCTTTCTGACCGGCCACTGCCACTCCCGCTCAAGAGACCTGCTACTACGAGTCCTTGTTCACAACCTCGCCATCTTATGGCGCCCCTATATATATGGCTTTTCAACAGAGCAAGTCAGACCGCTAATGAGCCGTGTTTTCTATCTTGGGCCGGGTAGACTCATTAGCACCTGCGGAGCGACGCACCTTACTGCTGGTCGCGCCCTGCCTTAGCCTCGTCGGAGAGATTAAGGACAATCAAGTCCCCACCGCCGGTGAAACTGTACTTGACGCGAACAATATCCTTGTCATGAGTTATGTCGACGGGCTGACCGAGAAGGAAGGCGCCGGAGGTTACGGCGCGGCCAGCGGGTATCTTGATCAGCAACTCTCCCTTACGTTCAGTCGGTTCCTCCGGCGAACAGACTCCGGTTCCCTCAGCGTTCAGCGCGAAATATTCAGGATTGAGCAGGACCACAAAAAGCGTACGACCGGAACACAGCGCAGACACGGGCTGGCCCTGCGAACTCTGTACCCATCGCATCGGAGAAGCGGATCCCAAATCGGATCCGTGCTGCTCTAGAGCGTCGGCAATCTGTGTTACGCGAGGAGCAAACTGGGCAAATTGACCGCGCGTCACGTCAAAATCATACCAGACGATTCCGTCCCAGTCGGCGCCCACGACAGCAAACATCATCCACTGAACTTCTTCGAACTTGGTGTTACGTTCAGCGCCGACGCCCCAAACCCTGGCAGGCGATACAAAGCTGGCGAGCAAAGCGGCGTTCAGCCGCTTTCCCTGGGTAAGCCTGCGGACCTGTCGCAGCCGGTTGATGAGAGGATGATCATAGCCCGGCCAGGTGAGTTCATCGACTGCGGGTTTCTCATCGGACGCGCCATGAAAGGGAACTACCACAAACTCATCTACAAGAGGTAGCAGAACCTTTATAGCGGCAATGTGATCGCCCGCACAAAGGTATGCCGCAGCCTTGTGGGTCTTGTGACGTTCACTGAGCATCTTCACCGTCTGATCGACCGAGGATGGCGTCGGCGCGCTGACGATGATCTTCGCATCGGCCCTTCCACGCGCGCGCCACATCCTATCCGACACGATGTGGAATGAACGGCTATCGTTACTCGCCGCATCCGCTTGGCGCCCGGGCTCCTGCTGCTGCACCGCCGTGCTTTCCAGTCGCGTCTCTGCGCCTCGCAGGGCCGCAGCTGGCGTGCAAAGCAGCAGCGCGACTAATACGACCATGTTTCGTAATGCGTATCGCATAGTATCCTTTCTGCAGGGTCTGGAGCAGTACACGGCAAAGCCCAAAGGGGCACCTCGAAAGGTCCACGGGTTCTCTTGCAGCAGCACTAAGAGCCGATCTTATGTGGCGTTGATCCGGATAATGGCAGAGGTAGCGTTAGGAGGATGCTCCATTTCGCCGGGCTAAGGGGAGCCTTATTCATTCGCTGGATATAGCTTCGCTCTCTGACTCCCATTGGGTCGCCGACCCCGGAAGCCCTCATATGTTCACTGGCTGACACGATTTCGAGTATATTTGTACTTCCAAGCAAAGGAATGTCAAGTGCAAAACCGCCATGGGCCGTAAGAAAACGGGCTAAGTAGGTAGGCGATAGTCCTCACATGAAAGCCGATCGCCACGAGATTGAGCCCAAGGAGCATTGTCTCGGGAACGGCGATTCGCAGGCTCCGCACGCCACGCTTGCACGTCATTGCAACGTGGCCATTCCGATATTTGTGAAGACTTCCGCCTACCTACTTAGGGAACTCACCCGACAACAAGAGCAGGCGGGGCCTGTATCTCCCTGAGGATGGAAAAGTGGAGCACAGACGGTGCGTAGATGGATCACGTTTTCAACGCTAATCGGGCCTGTGGTCCCGGCTTAGGAGGGGCCAGGCGAACACCCGATATCCAGCTGCAATCCTGCGGGCAACCATTGCCGCGCCTCCGCCGTTGTCGATAGGTGCTTTCCGGCAGAAGCAGATGACCGTTCAGGAGCTGGCACTGTCCTCCATCTCTTCCGGTATCGGCAATGGAGGCGGGGCGGGAGTTGTGACGACCTCCTTACGGTCTTGTGGCAGCCCTCATCTCTTGCAGACTTCGCCGACAATGTGTTCTCCGGTCTTACGCTCTTGGTCGCCGACAGTCTCTCAACCAAAGCTCTTCACGGATGGAAACTCTGGTCCAAGATCGCCCAGTCCTTCTCCATGCGAACGGGAAAATATCGCACTCACGCTCGGATTTCGCTTGACACTCCCTTGCGACCCCGCAATAATCTGCGCACTTAATGTTTCGCAACGTGCCCTGTATGGACATGCTGCTTGTTTCCATTTTACTCCAAGCACGGGACTGAAGAGGCGAAGCTGTTTTGTCGCCATGTCGTGCCGCGTCTCTCGTTCCTGAGTCTATGGACTACGGCAGGCACCTGCCGCCGCGTCATTCTTCTATCAACGCTATTGCATCGACATCTTGTCGGTGTCGGAGCCTCCAGCAGAACAGCATGACCCGGTTACGATAACATATTGGCAATGGCCCACAGCCACGGCGTGTTCAGTATTCACCCATGAGCGGTTCTGCGAACCGCCAAGCGTGGCGACCCTCAATGTCGCCACGCCAGACGTGGATGCGACGTGCGGTTCGTTCGGGATCAATATCCGGCCGTGGTCCATTAGGGCCGGACCAATGCACGCGCCACGGCCTCCATCCTAAGGAGAAAGTGAATGAATGTGCTTAGACCAATTGCGCTTCTAGTCTTCCTGTGTCTTGTCAGCTTTGCGACGGCTGATACCCTTGAGAATGCAAAT
>Ga0315282_10012666_pt1 | contig 12871 bp, 2 predicted proteins | sample YL17G07_20_MG_FD_203693 | JGI IMG/M metagenome (GOLD analysis project Ga0315282, IMG submission 203693) | Sediment microbial communities from Yellowstone Lake, YNP, Wyoming, USA - YL17G07_20 | ecosystem: Environmental > Aquatic > Freshwater > Lake > Sediment | place: USA: Wyoming | collected... | reverse complement strand
GACGGGGCGGGGAAGACCTCTACCTATATTTACGACGGCCATGACCGGCTGCTGGGCGTGACCGACCCGCTGGGGAACCAGCTTTCCTCGATACTGGATGCCAACGGCAATGCGACCGAGGTCAAGGCGCAGGGTGCAGACGGGGCCGCAACGGCCGTCGGCTATCAATATGATGCGCTTGACCGGATGACGCAGCAGACGATAGGGACCTCGACGAGCGTCTATGGGTACGATCCGGCCTCGCGGCTCGTCTCAACACAGACGCCGAACGGCGGTGTGTGGTCCCTGCCTCGCACGGGTACGGGCCGGGTGCGGCAGATGACAGACCCGGCGGGGAACACGGACGAGATGAGCTGGACCCCTGCGGGGAACCTGGCCGGGGTCGTGGAGCGGGAGGCCGGGGGCCGCTCGCTCGGCCGGTCGTTCACTCGGGACGTCTTGGGAAAGGTGATCAAAGAGGGAGACACAGTGGGCCGCGACCGGCACTATAGCTACGACGCCGAAGGCCGCCTGGACGGGACAAGCGACCCGGAGAACAACCAGACGACCTACACCTACGACGGTTTCGGCCGGGTGAAAGAGGAGATCCGGCACCTGGACACAGGCGGGGAGGCGAAGACGTCCTTTGCCTACGATGCCAATGGGAACCTTGTCTCGGCGCAGGATGCCAACGATAACACGACCACCTATGAGTACGACGCCAAGAACCGGCTGACGAAGATCACCTATCCGGACGCAACGTTCGAAACCTACGTCTATGACGGGAACGACCGGGTCGAAATGCAGAAGGACCAGAACGGGACAAGGATAACGAATATCTATGATGATTCGGGGCGGCTAGTGCGACGGGAGGCGCAAAAGGCGACCGGTGTCGAGGGCCCGGCGTTTGAGGCCTTCGGCTATGACGGCCTTGGCCGTTTGATCCGTGCAGAGAGCGGGGATACGATCGTAGAGTTCACCTATGATGAGCAGGGGAGGGTTGTGGCGGAAAAGCAGAACGGGAAGACCGTGGGGAGCGGGTATGATGCCGACGGGAACAAGACCGCGCTCGTCTATCCCTCGGGGAAGGCGGTGAGTCTTGCCTATGACGCGCTTGACCGGATGCAGACGGTCGGGGCCGGCGCGCCCCTGGCCTCCTACGGCTATGAAGGCCGGGCCAAGATCACTGAGAAGACAGCGGGCAAGGTCAAAATGCAGGCCGTCTATGACGACGGCCGCAGGCCGACCTCGCTCTCCTACTCAAACACCGGAACAAACCGGGAGATCCTCGGCCGCACCATGGGCTGGACAAAGACAGACCTTAAAACTTCCGAAACGCGGTCTGACGAGAACGGGAAGACGGAGCAGTATGAGTACGATGCGCTTTTGCGACTAAAGAAGGTGGCGGCCGCAGAGAAGGAAACGAGCTACGAGATGGACGGAGTGGGGAACATCATAGAGAGAGTGGATCGGGAGAAGGATGTGACCCAAACAGCCGGCTTCCAGCTCAACTCCCGGAACCAGGTGACGCACTACAAGGGCCAGGCGCTGAGCTATGACTTGAACGGCAACCTGACTCAGTATGTGGACCAGTATGTGTATAACTGGAAGAACCAGCTGGTGCGTGTGGAGAAGGCTGCGGGCGGGGAGGTCTATTTCAAGTACGACGCCTTGGGCCGGAGGGTCGAGAAGTCGACGACCGCGGGGTTCGTAAAGAGGTACCTCTATGACGGCTGGCGCGTGGTTGAGGAGCGGGACGCCGGAGACGGGCTTCTCACCCGCTATGTCTACGGTAATGGGATTGACGAGGCGGTTGAGGTTGAGAAGGACCGGGATGGGGACGGCACGCTCGAGGGGTACACGCCTGTTCAAAATACCGTGGGTTCTGTGGTGGGGATTGCGGATAAAGAAGGGAATATTGTCGAGCGGGTGGACTATACGGCCTACGGAGCTCCGACGTTCATCTACGATCATGCCTCTCCTGAGGTTGAGGTTGTGCGGGTCAAGGATGGGTATATCCTTATAAGGTTCTCGGAGCCGGTAAAGAGGGACAAGGCTCAGCAGGCGATTAAAGTTAAGAAGGGCGCGGACGAGATATCAGGGGCAGTGAGCTTTGAAGATGGGGATGGGGTGGCCAAATTTGCGCCTTCAAGTGCGCTGCCGCAAAATGAGGAGCTTACAGTCAGCATATCTACCGATTTAGAAGATCTTGCGCAAAACAAGCTCGCGCAGGCCTTCAGCCAGACATTTACCTATGCCGGGACTGATCTAATCGCTTATGATCGTACGGCCCCTGAGGTTGAGAGCATTCGGCTCGTTGCAAGCGTTATTAATGTAGAGTTAAGCGAGGAGATCGACCCGACGACAATCACCGGGGCGGTGGAGCTTTCAAGCTCTGTGGGATTAGTTGCTGGAGCAATAGCCTCAGTGGACGAGAGGACGGTGAAGTTTACGGCCACAGGGACGATTACGCCGGGAATTAAATACACGGTCAAGGTTAAGACCAGTGTGAAGGACCTCTCGGGCAAAAGCTTGTCTCAACCGGTGACGAAGACTTTCAACACCTCGGGCTCTGACTTTATCGTTTACCTGAAGCCCGACCCCAACCACCAGGTGGCAAGCTACATCGGCAATACTTCACTCTTCCAGGGGCGGGAGTTCGACCAGGAGACGGGTCTGTATTATTTCCGGGCGAGGTATTTGAATTCAGACTTGGGGAGATTTCTCCAGCCGGATCCTAAGGGCTATGCGGATTCGATGAATCCTTATCAGAGTATGGGAAATAATCCGCTTAATATAGTGGATCCATTTGGAAAAGATGTTTATAAATTTAATACAGAAGGGACTGCTGTTCAAATTTATAAAAATTGGAAGGAATATCACAATCAATTATTTTGGTCTAAGCTATTGGGATATATTGGATTAGAATTTATTGTTAGGAAAAAAGAAATCGTTTTGAATGCAATGCCACCAGAAACTCAAACTCGCATGAAGGAGTTGGCCAGATTTTCGCAGAATAGGATAAAGAGAATAGAATTTGTGGATAAAAGCGGTGGTGAGGATAGCCTCGGCTATAATTCCGTAGCTCATGCCATGAATTCCTACGGCCAGGGACTGGTTGAATATGAGAAATTTGATGCCCGGACGTATCCGTCTATTTCAAACAAGTACGCAACTATAGAGGCACAAACATATACTGGCAGACGTACAACGTATAAAGGCCGGAGAGTAATACAATTATGTATTGAAAATACTTATTACGATGTACTGCCGATAATTAATCCAATTAATCCGGCACATCCAAACCAAAAAATTGCTTTGAATTTTTCTTTAAGACGATATAAAAAATCAATATATGAGGTATTGACGCCCGAATATGCTTATTTGCGTTCCGATCCCAGAAAATATTCATCTGAATTCGCTATTAAGCCTATAGTTCCTAGAATAATTCCTTATGCAACTGGTGTTCTTATGCATTGGGCTGGAATCGCTGACTATGCAAAAAATCTCAATATTGATTCCGATCCAATTTCTGCAGCATGTTTGGTGATTAAAACAAGTCAATGGGATCGCTTTGATCAGCTAATAGATATACAAGAAAAGGAAAAAGTTACTGTTATAGTTGGTACATCAGTAAATCGGAGGAAGCAATGAGAATAAAAATAATTGTCATGATATTTATTATTATTTCAAATTTAGTTTGTAATTATGAACACACAGAATATATAGCCGTGAATGATGGCAAACAGGTTCATCTTTTAAACATACGAGGGATAATACAGAGGACTATTTCCCTTCCTGTCAAAATAGAATATGATTTTTATCTAAATAATAAATATATTTATTTTTATGGTGAAGACAAGAAACTCCATGCCTTTAATTGGAGAAAGAACAAGGAAATGAATATTCCATCAGGACCATTCTATTTTAAGTTTAAGGCTAAAAACTATGGTCCAGAAGTCTATCACGAAATTACTGCTTCTGATAATAATAATTATATCGGAATCTTGATAACGCCAGAATATTTTGATAGCTTCGGAGATCCTAACGAATTTAAAGATTATTACTATTATAATGAAATGCTAGAAGATTCACGTGTGGGAATAATTAATATTAAAAAGAAGTTTTTTTCGTTGTTGCCTCTTCAAAATGGAGAATATCATAATCTTATATTGCAAGATAAATCATTAATAGGTTCGAATGGAGGATTGTTCATTTATAACATTAAAAATAATAATATATATTATATATATACTATTACGGCGTCTACGGAAAAACCGAAAAATGCATTAATTCTAGGGAAATATTCAAATGAAATAATTTATGCTTTTACTGATTACAAGCAGGAGGAAGAGAAAATATACAAAATAAATAGGTGGGATATTAAAAACAAGATAGAAAAAACCATTTACAATTTCGACGAAACAAATACAGGAAAAGAAATATTCAATATTTCAGATCCCAGGTCCAGAATATCAAAAGACAAACAAAAATTGGCTTGGGTAGAAAACGATAATGTTATTGTTATCTATAATTTAATCACAAATAAAAAGGAAATAATTTACAATGCAAACAATAATAAAATCGTGAGAATTCAATTCTATTATGAATAAATGTGTTCAAATTCAATGAAAGCATGGCCAGAATCTATTTGGCAGGGATATGATTCACTATTGCTATCGTTCGCTAAATTGAGAAATGAAGATAAAACGAGTGGTGAAAATATGAAGACTAGAGCAATTGATAGTAATGAGCAAGAAATGCGTGGAAATTGGTTTGTGATTAACGGAAAAGTCCAAGCTGACGAGAAATGGATTCGCATTGAGAATCTTATTATTAAATAGTTAACTAGACTAGGAAGCGATTCGAGTGGATGGGAACAGTTGTTCATCGATCCATATGACGGACGCTATTGGGGACCGACATATCCTGAGGGTGCGCTACAAGGTGGTGGTCCTCCTGTCGCTCGCCAAAATTAGAAACGAAGATAAATCGAGAAGAAAATAGTGAAAATCGATATCTAAAAGATGAAATCTGATATGGGATGAATATGAAATGGTCTTCTCCGGCATGGAAAATAAATTGATAAAGCGTTGGTGGAACAGACGTCCGCCGAGGAAAACAGCGGCAAAGACGAAAACTTATGCCGCGTCTTTCCAGGCATAGCAGTGGTGGAGTCCGCCAAGAAAGTGACTGCGCCCGAGAAGCAGGCAATAAAGATTAAAAAAGGCGAGGAGGTACTCGCCGGGGTTCATGGGATTAGATGAAATTGATTCGTTGGCTGCTCTTTATCAAGAAGTGGCCTAATCTTTGAAACAATGGATTGGCTATAAAGAAGCTTAAAAAGCAATATGAACAACCCATTTGATGAAGAGGTGCAGCGAGAAAAGGCCGGAGCTATTAGCCCCTGGCCTCTCGAAGGGAAAATTGACGGCAGAGCCGGATTCAACGCCTCATCGAGAAGGACGCTTACGCGGGCAGTAAATTCTTAAGGGGAATTAGAATGGAGAAATGCATTTACTGCAATAAAACAAAAAAATTAGGTAAATCTCATATTGTTCCTGAATGTTTAGGTGCAAAGCTTAAGCTATTAAATAGAATATGCAATGATTGCAATCATTTTATTGGGAGAACTATCGAAGCAAAAATATGTAGGGATTTTAGCTTCTATAGATATTTAGCTCAGATTAGAACAAATAAAGGCAAAGATGTAACTACTCCTGCTGAGCTGCAGGTAATGGGAAACAAGGTAATCGTGCATATAGGTGAAGGTGGTAAGCCAAGATTCGTTCCCCCAATTGTTGAAGTTAAGGGTAATAAAAAAAGATTTCTTGTTGTTGCAGAATCACCTGATAAACTAAATAAATATACGAGAAGATTTAAAGAAATGGGCATTCAATTCGAATACGATAGGGCTAAACCAATAACTGTGAATCTGATATCCTCCACAGAGAAACGTTTTATCTCCTCTGATGATTATCTTCGCGTGGCAACCAAGATTGCCTTTGAGTTCTTATGCCACGAATATCCCCTGCGCGCTATTTCTGACGGATATGAAAAGGTTAAACAATATATAAGATTTGGAAAATATGAGAATGAAAAGCCTGCTCGTCTTATTTATGAAGATGGATTAGTAAATAATGTGTTAGCCTTGCCATTTCCATTACATAGTATCTTGCTTTTTGGATACGAAAGAATGGTAGGATCGATAATATCAATATTTGGTTTATTTTATTATTTTGTTCTTTTAAGTGACGATAATAGAATTTTGCAGAATTGGACAAGCTTTATTTATTTTAATCCAAGAACAGGGGAATCACGGGTTCCTTTATTAAAACATAATTATTCTCGGGCAAAAATATTAAACTTGATTAGGATATCAATTAGAGACCCAGATGTAGAATTGAAAGCACAAAAATATTCGAGTGATAAAATTGATGAGATTTTAAAAAGAATAGAATTGGGAAAGGCCCAATTGATTGATAATAAGGCCGTTTCAAGATGAGTTCGTTACTTCAGGGCCATCGTATAGCTTTCTTCAACTCGCCGCCTGAGTTGCCCGGATGTTCCGGAAGCTCATTGACCGGAACGGAAATGCTCTTGAGTTTGCCTATGACCTTGGCGGCAATCTCCCCTTACGTGCGCCTCCTGGAGGTCCGGGACGGTAGCGAATATAACGTCGCGGGCAAAGCGAAGCTTCTCGAGTCGAAGACCGAGGTGGCCTTCATCCCCGACACCGGCTTGCGGGAAGACACGGTTTATACCCTCTCCCTGGCGGGGCTTTCCGACCGGGCGGGGAACCTGCTGCCTGAGGTGAAAAGTGATTTCCGGACGAAAAAATCCTCGCTCCTGGGCTTTGTCGAGGCGAAGACGGTCTCCGATTCGCTTCTGGTAGGGAACATCCTGGTGGTGGCCTCGGCCGACGAGGGGCTGAAGCTCTTTGACGTCTCGGATCCGACCAATATGGTCCCGCTCTCCACTCTCTACTTCTCGCATGCCCGCGCGCTGTCCAAGGAGGATCTGCCCAGCCTCGGCCTCGACCCACAGGGCCGGATCATTTTGGTGGGCGGCGGAAGCGCTTCGGGCGGCTACATCAAGATCGTGGACATCTCCGATCCCACGAATCCCGAGCAGGTGGGCACCCAGAAGATCACCGAGCGGGTGGGATTGGCCGGCTCCTACTATGACGTAGGGCTTACTCCGCCTCCGACGACCCTGCCCGAGGCTTATCCGCGGCGAGTCCATTCGCTCTCCGGCTACGCTTTTGTGGGCACAGTGGGCGGCGGTTTCGAGATCATCGACGAGGCGAAGATAGGGTCTATGACCTCGGAGGAGCCGGAGATCATCCTGGCCATATACCAGGAAGTGCCCTCGGTGTTTGATCTGGCGGTCTTCCAGGACACGGCGGCAGGGAGCACCTATCTGGTAGCCTGCGTATACGGAATGAATAAGGGGCTGAAACTGTACAACGTCACGCAGCCCGCTTTGATCTCGGAAATGTCCGAATACAAGATGCTTTCGACGCCCCAGAAAGTGGAATTGGCCCTGGGCTATCCTTACGACGTAAACGACAACGGCAAGATCGAGGAGGGGGAGAAGCGGGACCTCGTCTTTGCTTCCATCCCCGGAGAGGAGAAGATCAAGGTCCTGGACATCACTGACCGGACCTTCCGGGAGGTGGGCGAGGTGAAGACGCCGGGAGCGCCCGGCGCCATGGTGGTGGACCGGGAGGCCGGGGTGCTCTACACCCATGCCGGAGAGCATCTGCTGCTCATCGACATCCGGGACATCCGCAAGTGGGAGCAGGCGGGGTACCTCTTCCTGGACGCGAACGCCGATGGGGTGGACGACCGCATCCTGAGCCAGGTGAAGACGCGGGCCGGGATGTGTCAGGCTCTATCGGTTGACACGAACCTGAAGATTGCCTACGTGGGGAACTTCGATCAGGGAGTGGAGCTGGTGCGGGTGGAGCCGCCGCGGGTGGAGATCGTGCAGGACACGGACGAGGACGGGGTGTATGAGGCGGTGGAAGCTGTCCTGCCCTATGGGGTGGAGCGAAACGCCCAGGGTAATCCTGTGTCGAGCACGCGAAACTTCGTTTACCTCACGGCCTTTTTCCCGGCGGCCAAGAGCTCGACCATCACGGCGGATCTGTGGAGCGTGAACTTCGAGGGTGAGCTGCTGCCCGACTGGGGGGAGGCTGAGACGCAGCTGCGGCCGGTTTCGCTCAGGCGCCAATCGGACGACCCGCAGAGCGAAAAGTTCAATTTCTTCGTCTCGGACAAGATCCAGGTGACGGTTGACCCTGAGTCGGCCTACAGCGGGAGGAAGATTCTGTCGGGGGATTATCTGCGGGCAGTGCTTTCGCCGGAGCTGGCCGACGTCTATAAGCGGGAAGTGCCGGCGGCCGACGGCTCGACAACGACCGTCCTATCCTATGTCACCAAGGAAGAGCTATGGCAGGGGATGGACTATGTGAAGTCGGTGAGGGCGGAGTGGATAGACTCAGCGCATCCTGAGCCGGCGCAGAACGCCTCGACGGGGAGGGGCGAGCTCGGGGGTGAGGTCTATCTGCATTCGGGGGAGTTTGCGCTTAGGGAGGTGGATTTAAGGATTCCGGGAAGGGGGCTGGACTTTGAGCTGCGCCGGACGTACGAGTCGCAGTCTATTTATTCCGGGCCCCTGGGCTGGAACTGGGACTATAACTATAACCGCAGGCTTCAGGAGCTTCCGGACGGGTCGCTTGTGTATTTTGACGGAGCGGGCCGGCGGGAGGTTTTCCGGGCCATAATGAACGAAGAGGGGGTGGTGCTGCGGTATGAGGCTCCGGCGGGCCGCTTTGTGGAGACATACAGGAGGCTTGACGGCTCGGTGACGATGAAGGACGAGCGGGGCACGATTGAGATCTATAATTCTCTAGGACGGTTGGCGCGGATAATGGATAGGAACGGCAACGCGCTTGAGTTTGCCTACGACCTGGCGGGCAAGCTCTCAACCGCCGTGGACACTATGGGGAGGCTCATTCAGTTCGAGTACTATCCCTGGGTCGAGGGGGATGTGAGGTCGGGGAGGCTGCAGAGCGTGGGGGATTTCTCAGGGAGGAAGGTTATCTATTCCTATGACGGGAAGGGTGACCTTGTCTCGGCGAACTTTGAAGGGCGCATGACACAGTACGCCTATACGACAGGCAACGACCTCAAAAGCGGCCATAACTTAGAGGAGGTCGTTGATCCCAAGGGCCAGAAGGTGATCGAGAACTATTACAACAGCTCGGACGAAGTGACGGGGCAGAAGGTCGGGGGTGTTTCGGTCTCCCTAAACGCGGGTCTGAGCGCGACAACGACAGACGGCAACGGGAACAGCCGCACTTACATGCATGATTCGGCAGGTCGTGCCGTATCCGTGACAGAGGGCGGCTACACCACTTCCTATTCATATAACACCGACGGCCTCCTCAACTCAGTCACCTACCCGATGGGGAACACGGTCTCTTATACATACGACTCCGGAAACCCAGGCCGCAGCTCCCAGGCGAATTTGCTTCAGATGACGGAGATGCCGGGAAGCGGCGGAGGGCCGACGCTCACGACGACCTACACCTATGACATGTCCTCAAACCAGATGACCTCGATGACCGATCCCAAGGGGAACAGGACAGAGTACACGCTCGACTCAGCAGGAAACGTTGCTGCCCTGAAGTTCCCGGGCAATATCGTCCAAACTTACCAGTACAACCAGTACGGGCAGTTGATCAGGGAGACGAACCCTGTGGCCTCTGTGACGGAGTACACCTATTATCCGGAGTCTGCGCCGGGCGGGAGGAGCGCGACGCTCGGCGGCCGCGCACTTGACCCGCAGACGGGCGGCTACTTAATGGCGGCTGTCCGGGATAGCGGCGGAGAAGCCATCGCCTCCCATTACGAGTACGACGAGCGGGGCGCACTCCTGCTCGAGGCGACGGGAGAGGAGGCGACGGAATACGACGTGGACCGCTTCGGCCAGGTGACGTTGATGAAAGAAGGGGCGCAGCCGGCGGCGGGTCAACCGGCAATGAACCTGGAGACCGCCTACACTTACGACGCAAACGGCAACGTTACCGCCAAGGCCTCACGCGGTGTGACCTCGGTCTATGGCTACGATAACCGCAACCTCATGACCTCACTGGAGCGGACGGCGGGCCAGGAAACGCAGGGCTTCAGCTTCGCCTATGACGGGGCGGGGAACGTCATCTCGGCAACCTATCCCAAGGGCAACCAGGACACCTTCACCTACGACAACCGGAACCTCCTCGTCTCGAAGACAGAGGGCGGGTTGACGACGGTCCATTTTACCTACGACGGGAACGGGAACCGGAAAACGGTTGTGGACGGAGCGGGGAAGACCTCTACCTACGTTTACGACGGCCATGACCGGCTGCTGGGTGTCGTCGACCCGCTGGGGAACCAGCTTTCCTCGACATTGGATGCCAACAGCAACGCGACCGAGGTCAGGGCCCAGGGTGCAGACGGGGCCGCAACGGCCGTCGGCTATCAATACGACGCGCTCGACCGGATGACGCAGCAGACGATAGGGACCTCGACGAGTGTCTATGGATATGATCCGGCCTCGCGTCTCGTCTCAACAAAGACCCCGAACGGCGGTGTGTGGGCCCTGCCGCGGACCGGGACGGGCCGGGTGCGGCAGATGACGGACCCAGCGGGGAATACAGACGAGATGAGCTGGACGGGGGCGGGGAACCTGGCCGGGGTCGTGGAGCGGGAGGCCGGAGGCCGCTCGCTCGGCCGCAGCTTCACCCGGGATGTCCTGGGCAATGTCCTGAAGCAGGCGGACACCACGGCTCGGGATTGGCATTTCACGTACAACGCAGAAGGCCGCATGGACGGGGCGGCGGACCCTGAGGGCGGAGCCACATCGTACGAATATGACGGATTCGGCCGCGTCGTAAAGAAGATAAAACACCTGTCATCGGGCGTGCCGGTGGAGACCGGCTACAGCTATGATGCGAACGGGAACCTGGCCTCGGTCCATGATTCGAACGGCAACACAACCACCTACGAGTATGATGCCAAGAACCGGCTGACGAAGATTGCCTATCCGGACTCAACGGCGGTGACGTACGTTTGCGACGGGAACGACCGGGTAGTGGAGAAGCGGGACCAGAACGGGACCGTGGTCATCAACATATACGACGATGCAGGCCGGCTTGTGCGGCGGGAAGCGCAGAAGGCGGCGGGGGTCGAGGGGCCAACGTCCGAGACGTTCACTTATGACGGGCTGGGGAGACTCACTAAAGCGGAAAATGGCGCGTCGGTCGTGGAGTTTGCCTATAATGATCAGGGTCGGGTTTTGAGCGAGAAGCAGAATGGGAAGGCCGTGGCGAGCACGTACGATGGGAACGGGAATAAGAGCACTCTCGCCTATCCCTCGGGGAAGATTGTGAACCTGAGCTACGACGCTCTGGATAGGATCCAGACGATAACCAAAGAGGCGCCGGTTGCAACCTATACCTACGAAGGCCGGGCCAAGGTTAAGGGAAAGATCACAGGGCCTGTGAAAATGGAAGCGGCGTATGATGATGGCCATCGTCCGACAGCTCTCTCCTGGAGGAATACCGCGGAGAATCAGGAACTCATCAACAGGCTCATGGGCTGGAATCGGGCCGACCTTGAGACTTCGGAAACGAAGCTTGAGGAAAACGGAAAAACGGAACAATATGAATATGACTCACTTTATAGATTAAAGAGAGTAACGGCTCCTGATAAGGAAGTGAGCTACGAGATGGACGGGGTTGAGAATATCACCCGGATTAATGAACGGGAGAAAGATGTTTCCAAGACTGTCGAGTTCCAGGTTAATTCCCGCAACCAGATTGTAAGCCGGAACGATATTCCTCTGACCTATGATGCCAACGGGAATCTCATCCACTATGTCCATAACTACGTCTATGACTGGAAGAACCAGCTTGTGCGAGTGGAGAAGGCGGATGGGAGCATTGTGCGGTTCACGTATGACGCGCTGGGCAGGAGGATTGAAAAGGAGTACATCGCAGGAAGTCAGCAGAGTGCGACGAAATACGTCTATGACGGCTGGCAAGTCATAGAAGAACGCGACGGATCCGAAGCCCTCAAGTCCCGCTTCACCTATGGCAAGGGGATTGACGAGGCGGTGGAGATCGAAAAGGACCGCGACCACGACGGCGCTCTTGAGAGCTACTATCCGGTGCAGAATAATATCGGGAATGTCGCGGGAATTGCGGACTCAGCGGGCAAGCTTGTGGAGAAGGTCGATTATACGACCTATGGCACGCCGACCTTTGTCTATGATCATGCCGCGCCTGAAGTGGATGTTGCCCGGATCAAAGAGGGGAATATATACATCCGGTTCTCGGAGCCCGTGAAAAAGGACAAGGCCCAGCAGGCGATAAAGATCAAGAAGGGCGAGGAGGTACTCGCCGGGAGTCTTTCTTTCGAAGACGAGGACCGCGTGGCCAAGTTCACGCCGTCAAGCCCGCTGCCGCAAAACGAGGCGCTCATTGTTAGCATCTCTACCGACCTTGAGGATCTTGCCCAGAACAAGCTCGCCCAGGCGTTTAATGAAACATTCACCTTTGGCGGGACGGATCAAATTGTTTATGACCGGTCGGCGCCTGGGGTGGAGAGCATTCGTCTGGTCACGGGTATTATCTATGTGGAGTTCGGCGAAGAGATCGATGCTTCCACGATAGCAGGCGCAGTTGAGCTTTCAAGCGCCGGGGGCACGGTTGCGGGCGAAGTTTCCCTTAGTAACGAGAGGACGGTGAAATTCGCGGCCACAGGGACGATTACGCCGGGAATTGAATATACGGTCAAGGCTAAAACAGGAGTAAAGGACCTTTCCGGCAAGAGTTTACCGC
>Ga0315282_10012665_pt1 | contig 12871 bp, 14 predicted proteins | sample YL17G07_20_MG_FD_203693 | JGI IMG/M metagenome (GOLD analysis project Ga0315282, IMG submission 203693) | Sediment microbial communities from Yellowstone Lake, YNP, Wyoming, USA - YL17G07_20 | ecosystem: Environmental > Aquatic > Freshwater > Lake > Sediment | place: USA: Wyoming | collected... | reverse complement strand
CCCTTTGAGTTGGTTGACTTTATGGTGGTCGTGGAGGCAAAAAGGCGGCCTTCCACCCGTAAGGAGATGGAGGAGACCCTCTCCGAGGCAATGGTCAAGGTCAGGGTAGGGAAGGATATTATGCACACCGCCGCCGAGGGCAACGGCCCGGTCAATGCCCTGGACATGGCCTTGCGCAAGTCGCTACTGGAGTTCTATCCCAGCCTGGCCCAGGTGAAGCTGGTGGACTACAAGGTGCGCATCCTTGAGGAGAGCACCGGCACCGGCTCCCAGGTGCGTGTGCTTATTGAGTCCACCGATGGGGTTGAAGAGTGGCATACCGTGGGCAGCTCCACCAATATCATTGAGGCCAGCTGGCTGGCGCTGGCGGATAGTTTGGAGTACTGGCTGATAAAACAGGGATAGGGAGCCTCTATTTCCTGAGGTTCACTATCCTGAAGCCAGCTTTGGGGCGTACGGAAGCCAAGACGAGGATGCTGCCAACGAGCAAAATAGCAATGGGAAGGATGTAAAATCTCAAGTCCCAGAGCATCTCTAGCAGCGACCTATCCGCAGTCTGTGTTATGACGAATGAGGCTATTATCAGCAGAGGATAGCCGACGCCGATAAGCCCGCCCCAGAGCGGCTGTGCCCATGTTGCGATTGTCAGGAGAACAAAACCACTGCAGATAAACAACCCTGTCATGAGCGAACCTACGACGTCGAACTCCATATAATATCTACTAAGGAATTCATACAGGAAGCTGGATAGCCCCGCCAGGGCCATGATGACCAGGCCGGCTTGACGCAGCTTCGGTGTTGGCCAGTTCCACACCTTGGGAATACCATGCCCTTGCCGCGAAAGCGAAAAGAGAATGCCGACTAGCAGTGACGGCAGACTGATGGGTAATACAATTATTAGTATTGACGGCGGCATCGGTGTTCCAGGCGGTAGGGTAAGGAGTATATTGGCTGGCCAGAACAGCCCCCATAGTATCAGTAGGATACCCCCTGCGAGCGGCCATTTCCAGGCAGTGAGGACGCAAGACAGGAAAGGGACAGCAACTATCAGCATGGTGGGAACGGCATACCAGCTGAAGGGCGATTCACTGATGGCGAGAGATAAGAATAGTAGCCAAAGCACGCCGGCCAGTCCAACAATCAGCCCTGCCCGGCGTAGCCACTTCTTGCGTTTATCCGTTTCTGGATTCATATTACTTCTTACTATTTTTTTGACCCACTCAAGTTATAGTATAATATTATAGTTAGGGTGTTCTTTCAAGGTAGGTGCAGAGGTCTTTAGATGGGCGAGATAAAGAGTGCCGCCGAGATAGCCAGGGAGAAGCTGGAAAAGATAGAGGGAGCCACCGTTGAGGAGCGCCTGAGGTGGAAGTATGTGCCGGAGGGGGAGAAACTGGCGGGGAGGTATATGAAGGAGGACTACAACCTGAGCGCCGAGCTCGGCAGGTATGAGAAAGAGGCGAAAAAGTACGTCGCCGAAGGTGCCAGCGATATACTCATCAGGAATATCGGCCTGCCCCGGAATGATGCTGCCCGCCGGAACACCAAAAAGGCGATGGATGGGCTCAAGGCTATTAAGGGCGATAAGCTAGCCGTGGAGAATGTCTTCAGCCGGATGCGGCGCCTCCTGGAGCACTATGTCCAGCAGGGGGAGCAGCAGAAGCGGCAGGCCTACGAATCGCTGAAGGCTGATTTTGAGGCCAGGGTGCAGCAGGCCATGAGACAGCAGCTGGGCGTCAATGCCCGGATAAATGTGGACGTGACCAGAGAGCCGCAGTTCCAGCAGGAATGGCAGAAGGTGCAGGCCGAACTTGATGCCCAGTACCTGAAACTATTGGATGAGTACAAGCATGAACTGGCCGCGATAGGGTAGGGCTATGGAGATTGATAGCGAGCGAATTGAATATGCCGCCCGAAATACCCGGATATTGAGGCACCCGAGGCAGCACCTAGCTACCTTCGGCGTGACCAACATCTACTACTACATGGTGACGGAGCCGGCCTACTCGGAGCTTGTGGGCAGTGCCGATGAGACGGTGGTCAGGGAGGGGAGGGTGATTGCCGACCGGCCAAAGATTGTTACGCCCTATTATCTTTCCCGTCTGGAGGGCTTCAGCTACGATGCCAGGCGGTACTTTGAGTCCCTCATCCAGACGCACGGCCCCGATGCGCCGGCGCTGTTTTACGCCTACAGGAACGAGCCCAAGGAGCTCAATATCGTCTCGGATAGATGGCCGGCGGTTGTGGACAGGCTGAATAGCGAGATTGATAAGAAGGGCGACCCGCTGGTCACTGTCATCAAGGGGGAAGACGACCTCTGGGACGTATCCCTGCTGAAGTTTATTTACGAGATTACCCGCAGCTCCCTGCAGGGCAATATCTCCCAGCTTGGTGCTAGGGGCCTTCTCAATACCGATGCCAGCGGTATCCCCGTCGGGGCCAGGGCCAGGATTGAAGAGCTCTTCGGGCAGGTCGCCCGGGGTGAGAGCAGCGCCTACGAGTTGGAAAGGGAGCTTAACCACTGGGGCGTCTTTGAGGAGTTCCAGGACAGGTTTTTCGCCGTCGTCAAAGGAAGGAAATGAAGATAGCGGTAATTGATGCCCGTGACCTCTCCGAGGCATGGTTCCTCTGCCTGCGCCGTACCCTGACCGAGGGCTACGATTATAAGATTGACCGGGGCAGCTACGCCGGGCAGAGGCGCAAGGAGCTTGACCTGGCGGTGGTCCAGGTGAGGCACCCCGGGACGAGACCGCTGGTACCTGATGTGCCCCAGGGCGTGCCCCCGCCCAGCACCATGGAATACGTGGAAAGCTATCTGCCCTATCTCATGACGGCACACCGGCGGGAGGGTGAGCAGTACACCTACGGCCAGTACCTGGAGAAGCAGATTGCCGAGGTCATCCGTATGTATAAGGAGGATGGGCATAACACCAACCAGGCCTTTATGGCCGTGGGGGATGCGGATTCCCTCTACCTCACCGACCCGCCCTGCTTGAGGATGATTGACACCAGGATACGCCACGGCCAGCTTAATTTCGTCGTCTATTTCCGCTCCTGGGACCTCTGGGCCGGCTTCCCCTCAAATTTGGCGGCTATCCAGCTCCTTAAGGAGTACATGGCCAGCGAGATAGGTGTTAGGGACGGCGAGCTGGTGGCCATGAGCAAGGGCATGCACCTCTACGAGTATGTCTGGGAGCTGGCGAAGGTCGCCGCCAGGATGAGCTAGGAGAGAGATGGAGGTTTTTGTGGAGCAAATTGATGCCATTGCCGGGATGATTCTTGATGCTAAAAAGGTGGTTGTCTTCACCGGGGCTGGTTTCAGTACCGAATCGGGCGTGCCCGACTTCCGCAGCCCGGGCGGCGTCTGGGACAAATTTGACCCGAGTGAGCTGAACTACCCCAACTTTCTGAGGAGCGAGGAGGTCAGGGAAAAGTACTGGCGTATGCATAAGATGATGTGGGAGACCATCAGGGATGCCCGGCCCAACAGCGGCCATTACGCCGTGGCCGAGCTCTACAGCCTGGGCAAGCTGGACTGCGTCATCACCCAGAATACCGATGGGTTGCACCAGAAGGCCGGTGTCCCCGGGGAGATGGTGCTGGAGCTCCACGGCACCATGATGTGGGTGGACTGCCTGGACTGCCGCCAGAGGTATCCCCGCAGTCACGCCCATGATAAGATGCTGGCCGGGGAGAAGGTGCCGCGCTGTAATAGCTGTAACGGTCTCCTTAAGCCGGCGACCATCGCCTTTGGCCAGTCCATGCCGATGCGTGAGACGGCCGAGGCCCAGAGGTGTTCGGCGGGCTGTGACCTTTTCTTAGCCGCTGGCTCGTCGCTGGTGGTCTATCCCGCCGCACAGATGCCGCTCATCGCCAAGGAAAGCGGCGCGAGGCTCGTCATCTTCAATCTGACGCCCACCCCCCACGACTACCACGCCGATGTCGTCGTCAGCGAGAAGACGGGCGAGACCCTCGCCCGCGTGGTAGCGAAGGTGAAGGCTAGGCTGAAGAAGTAGACTAAGCCGAGCGGTATTTGGCCCGGCCCTCCTCGTAGAGGTCGCCGCCGTAGATATCGTTGACGACTGTCGCCGGGAAGTCCTGTACCTCAAGCCGCAGCATGGCCTCCGGGCCTAAATCACCATAGGCAATGACCTCGGCTCTGGTGATGCTTTTTGAGATGAGGGCGCCCGTCCCGCCGATAGCGGCGAAGTAGACGGCATGGTGCTTTCTGGCGGCCTCCTTTACAGCTTGTGACCGCGCCCCTTTGCCGACCATACCCCGGAGTCCGGCGGCGAGCAGGCGGGGAGTATAGCTATCCAGGCGACCACTGGTGGTGGGGCCTGCCGCCCCAATAATCTGGCCGGGCCGGGCCGGTGATGGCGCCATGTAGTAGATGGTCTGCCCCCTGATGTCAAAGGGGAGGAGTTGCCCTTTTTCCAGGACCTCGGCCATCCTTTTATGGGCGGCGTCGCGGGCCACATAAAGTATGCCGGAAAGAAGGACATTATCTCCGGCCCTGAGTTCTTTGACGGTTCTTTCGGTCAAGGGTAGGCTTATTTTTTTCACCATATTAGCCATATTCTACAACCCACCCCCTTATATCCCCCTCCCTTAGAAAGGGAGGGGGAAGTGTTTTTTGAGGGGGGGCTAGCGCCCCCTCAAACTCCCCTGTGTGTTATACACCCCCACCCCTCAATAGGTTGCTTTATAAAATCGTCTCTCTATGCCGGGCGCTGTGGCACTGGAAGTTGACGGCCACGGGCAGGGCGGCGATATGGGTGGGGAAGCTCTCTACGTGGACGGCCAGGGCGGTAATTTTTCCCCCGTAACCCATCGGCCCGATGCCCAGGCCATTGACTTTTTTCAGAATCTCCCTCTCCAGCGCAGCAGCTTCGGCCTCTGGGTTGGGTTCACCTACCCGGCGCAGCAGGGCCTTCTTGGCCAGGAGCATGGCCTTTTCCGCCGTGCCGCCTACCCCCACCCCGATGATGACCGGCGGGCAGGGGTTAGCCCCTGCTTCGTCGGCAGCCGCCACCACGAAGTCTATGATGCCCTGCTGCCCCTCGGCCGGCGTCAGCATGGCCAGGCGGGTCATGTTTTCAGCACCACCGCCTTTGGGCAGGACAGCTATTTTCAGCCGGTCGCCGGGCACAATCTCGGTATGGATGATGGCCGGGGTATTATCACCCGTATTCTCTCTGGCGGAAAAGGGACAGCTGACCATGGACTTACGCAGATAGCCTTCGGTGTAGGCTCTTCTCACCCCATCGTTTATAGCAGCATAAAGGTCGCCGCCGGTAATACGCACCTCCTGCCCCACTTCCAGGAAGACCAAGGCTGCCCCGCCGTCCTGACAGAGGGGTAGGGACTCTTTGGCCGCCAGTGCCGCATTTTCCAGGAGCTTCCTGATTACCTCACGTCCCGCTGGAGATATTTCGTCCTGGAGCGCCTTTTTGAGGGCGATGATGACATCATCCCCCAGCGCGTAGTTCGCCTGCTGGAAGAGTTTGGCGACAGCATCGGTAATGGCTTTAGCGGTAATTTCTCTCAATCTACTTGCCCTCGGCTATCATCCTCCGGAGCTCCACCACCATCCGGGGGACATCAATCTTTACAGGGCATCTCTCTTGGCAGCGCCCGCAGGTCAGGCAGGTGTAGGCCAGCGCGGCGGCCTTCTCCATGTCCTTATCCATCATGGCCGCCCACACGGCGCCGATGCCGGTAAAGTACTTGTCGCCGAAATGCCCGGCGGTCACGGCGAAGACGGGGCACTCGTAGAGGCAGCCGCCGCAGCGCAGGCAGTAGAGCGCCTGCCGCAGGACGGGGTTTTTGGCCAGCTCCGTCCTGCCCCCGTCCAGGAAGATGACGTGGAGCTCCCTGGGGCCATGGGCGCCGTAGGTGGTGGTCTTCTCAATATCGCCGGTCTTGCTCGGACCGGACACCAGGCTGACGTAGGAGGGGACGGTGTAGTTGGCGTAGCGCCAGGTCACCTCGGAGACCTTGCAGGCGTCGCTAAAGGTCTCCACCAGCTTCTCCATGCCGACCAGGGCGATGTGTACCGGCGGCGCCCCGGTGGCCAGGCGGATATTGCCTTCGTTCTCAATGAGGAAGAGCGTGCCCGTCTCGGCGGCGACGGTATTGGCGCCGCTTAAGCCAATATCGGCCCGGAAAAACTTGTCCCGCAAAAAATCTCTGGCAGCGGCCACGAGGGTGGCTATCTCGGTATCCGGCGGGAACTCCCTGCCCATGACTTTGGTGAAGAGGCGGGCCACGTCCTCCCGGGGCACGTGGATGGACGGCGACAGGATATGCATCGGACGGGAGCCTAGCTGCTGGATGATGAACTCGCCGAGGTCGGTCTCATAGACCTCGTTGCCGTGCCCCTCCAGGTGTTCCCGCAGCCCGATTTCCTCGCCGGTCAGGCTCTTGCCCTTGACAATGAGCTTGCCCTTGCCCACCAGCTTGGCGATGATGGAGAGTGCCTCTTCGTTTGTTCTGGCGATATAGGCCTTGCCCATGTTGGCCTCAATGGCCTCACTCGCCTGCTGCGCCAGTCGCTCCATATCACCGATGGCCTTTTCCTTGATTCCCCTCACCTCATCCGCCAGCCCGATGGTGTGCGGGAACTTCCTCAGGGCATCATTGATATTGCCGCGGAAGCTCTTAATGGCCCGCGATAGCGCCAGCCTCAGCTGTTCGTCCCGGGCGGCGTCCATGATTTCCTTCTTGTATTCCTTGAACTCAGACAAGACTACTCCTCCAGGGACATGGCGATAACCTGGGCTAAATCCATAACCTCAATATTCTTGGCCTTCAGCTCTTTCAGCCCGTTTTCCAGCTGCAGGACGCAGCCGGGGCAGTGGGTGACGATAATCTCAGCGCCGGTCTCCATCAGCTCCTTTGCCCTGTTTACGGCCAGTATCTGGCTCAGCAACGGGAAGACGGTCTCAAAGCCGCCCCCACCCCCGCAGCAAGTGGCCCACTCCCGCTTTGTCCAGTCGGGCTCCACCAGCTCAATATTCTCTATTGACCCCAGCACCCGACGCGGCTCCTCAACCAGGCCCAGGTAACGCACCAGCTGGCAGGGGTCATGGTAGGTGACCTTAGCCTCTCTGGGGAAACGCAGCTTACGGGTGGGGAGGTTCTCTATGACAAGCTCCAGGAAGTGTCTTACCTCAATATCAAAGCCGTCCACGTAGAGGGGAAAGAGCTTCTTGAGGGCGTGGGTACAGTAGGGGACGATGCCGATAAGGCGCTTTACGCCGAGGGCCTTCATCTTCCGGTAGGCCTGGCGGGCATTAGCGGCAAACTCCCGGTGCAGCCCAGCCTGGTAGAGCGGCGCCCCACAGCAGGGCTCTTCCTCGGCCAGGTAGCCGAATTTGATGCCGAGCTTCTGTAGCACCGTCACTGCGGCCCGCAGCGGCCCGGCTTCGCCTTCAGTATCCCTGGCCAGCAGCTTGCGATATATACCGGCCAGGTCAACACCGAGCCTCTTCTGGAAATTGGCAAAGCGCAGGGGCAGTTCGGCGCCGATGACGCTTTGGTCCATCTGCCGGAGCAGGGACATCAGCGTTTCCAGCTGGCCGGAGAACTGGTAGCCACAGCCGGCGAAGAAGATGGTCTCTGCCCTCTTGGGCAAGTTTAAGTCCTTCGCCCACCGGGCACCCTGCTCCTTGGAGGCGCCGATGATATTCTGTTTGGAGGCAATATTGCCCGCGAGATAGACCAGCCCTGGAGGAATCAGTTCTCTGCTCATGCGGTGTTCCCGATACAAATATACACCCTGGGCCTTGATGGCAGCAAGCCTGCGGTGCCCTGTCCAGCTTCACCAGCTTGACAAGAATAGCCTCTTTTGACTAAAGTGTAGGTTGTTCCCCGTTGGCTATAAATTGAGAGGATAGTAGGATGGCACTTAAATTCTACGATTTATCGCAGCCCTTCCGGCAGGGCATACCCTTGTGGCCCTGGCCGGTGATGACGGATATCAACATCACGCGAGTGTCCTACCCGGAGCGGGACAGATTCCCGGGCGGTGTTAGCAAGCTGACCACGGTCATCACTACCAAGTTCCATGCCTCTACCCATATGGATGCCCCGCTGCACGTACTCTCCGACGGCCTGAGCATTGACCGGATACCCCTGGAGCGGTGCTACGGGGAGGGTGTTGTCGTGGACATGCGCCACAAGGGTAAGTGGGACATCATCACCGCCGCAGACCTGGAGAAGGCCCGGCCCAGGATTCAGGAAGGTGATTTTGTCGTTGTCAATACAGGTTGGCACAAATATTTCCTGACGCAGCCCTATGTCTTCATGAACCATTACCCCGGCTTCTACGACTCCGCCGCTGCGTGGCTGGTGCGGAAGAAGGTGAAGGCCGTGGCAGTGGATGGTGGCGCCCTGGACAGCCCGCTGGCGCACTGCCCGCTGGACAAGAATGCCCCCTGGCTCTACCAGGAGTATCTTGAGGAGACCGGCAAAGATGCTAACAAGGAGTTCCCCATCTACGAGCCGTGCCACCTGGCCCTGGCCAGGGCGGGCATACCGGGCATTGAGATTGCTGGCGGTCAGATTGACGAGGTAACCGGCCGTCGCGGCACTTTTGTCGCCTTCCCCTTCCGCTACGAAGGTGGTGAAGCGGCATTGGTGCGGCTGGTGGCTATTGTTGAAGAGTAGAAATGGCGGGGGGATATGCCCTTGAAACTGCCCGAAAATAAGGTCATCATCACTGTAGCCCAGACGGGGGCCCTCGTCACCAAGGCCCAGAACCCAAATTTGCCGGAGCAGCCCGAGGAAATCGCCGCCTCGGCCTATGACTGCTATAACGAGGGGGCAGCCATTGTCCATATCCATGCCCGCGATAAGAACGGCATCACCACCGGCAGTGCCGAGGTCTTCCGAGACATCCATGAGCGGATACGAAAAAGGTGCAACATTGTCCTTCAGGACTCCACCGGCGGCGGCGCTAACCTCAGCGTGAAAGAGCGCACCGAGTGCCTGGAGGCCAGGCCGGAGATGGCCTCCCTGAACATGGGCACGATGATGCGGACGCTCGGTGCGGCGGCGGGGACACCCTTCGCCAACACCCGCCCCGATATTGAGGCCTTCGTGACGCGGATGAACGAGTTTGGCGTCAAGCCGGAGATGGAGGTCTACAGCCTTTCCATGTACCGCGAGGTGAATAACCTGATTGAGAAAGGGCTGCTGGAAAAGCCGTACTATGTCAATCTGATACTGGGCATGGCCTACCAGGGGGCGCTGGAGGCCAATCCACTCTACCTGCCGGTTTATCTCCAGTTCCTGCCGGCCCCGGGGGACACCATCTTCAATACCTTGGGGGTTGGGGCAGCTCAGACGGGCATCACCACCATAGGCATGATACTCGGCGGGTGTGTGCGGGTGGGGATGGAGGACAATATCTATTACCGCAAGGGGGAGCTGGCCAAGAGCAATGCGCAACTCGTGGGGCGCATCGTCAGAATTGCCCGGGAGCTGGGCAAGGAACCAGCTACCCCGGACGAGGCCAGGCAGCTCCTCGGACTGAAGCCTTTAAAGGGCTAGATATTCAGGAAAGGCAGGTAGCATGGCTGATTTATTCAGACTAGATGGTAAAGTCGCCGTAGTGGTCGGGGGTACCGGCGGTATCGGCGAGGTCCTGGCGTATGGCCTGGCGGAGTACGGGGCCAGGGTGGTAGTGGCCGGCAGGGATACCACCAAGGCCGAGCAGATAGCCCGAAGGATACGCACGAAGCTTGGGGGGGAGGTAGTCTCTCTTCATGTTGATGTTACCGAAGAAAAAAGTGTTACCAATCTAGCGAAACAGGTTATGGACAAGTTTGGGACGGTGGATATACTGGTGAACGCGCAGGGCGCCAATATCAAAAAGCCAGCTGCCGATTTCCCCCTAGACGACTGGGAGCAGATATTTTGCGTTAACGTAACAGGCGTCATGCTGAGTTGCCGAGAGTTCGGCAGGATTATGATTGAGAAGAAAAAGGGGAAAATCATCAACCTGTCCTCGGTCAGGGGGGCGCGGGCCACCCTCTGGGGTGGCAACGAGGCCTACTGCGCCACCAAGGGTGCTGTGGACATGATTACCCGGGCGCTGGCCTCGGAGTGGGCGCCCTATAACATCAATGTCAACGCTATTGCCCCCGCCCTGATAGATACCAAGCTGGCCGAACAGACCCTGCAGAACCCGGAGCGCCTGCGTATCGCCATGCGGAACATACCCCTGGCGCGGGTGGGTCAGCCGGGGGACGTGGTGGGTCTCTGTGTTTTCCTGGCCTCCTCGGCCTCGGACTTTATTACCGGGCAGGTTATCTATCTTGATGGTGGCTCTACAGCAGTTATCTAGCCCTGAAAAAGCTGGGAAGAGCTATTTCCCATCACGTGGCGCAGGCTGGCCTCAGGAAAAGAAGACATGGAGCAAGACATGAAAAGGATTGGCATTGTCGGGGCGGGCACCATGGGCCACGGGCTGGCCCAGGCCTTTGCCCAAGGAGGCTACCAGGTATCTCTGTTTTCCCGCACCAGGAAGACACTGGACAGGGCCTCGGCACTGATAAACTCCAGCCTGGAGACGATGATTGAGGCTGGGGTGGTGACCCAGAGGCAGGCCGGGGTGGCTTTGGGGCGGATAAAGGCAACCACATCCCTGGAAGAGGCGGTGAAAGAGGCCGATTTAGCCATAGAGACAGTGGTGGAAGAAAAGTCGGCCAAGGAGGAAATATTCACCCGGCTGGATAAGCTCTGTCCGCCGCATACCCTGCTAGCAAGCAATACTACTTTCCTCAATATCTTTGACTTTGTCCGGACCTCACGCCCGGACAAGGTACTCATCACCCACTGGTATGCCCCGCCCCAGATTATCCCACTGGTGGATGTGGTCAAGGGCCCCCGGACGGATGAGGCCAATATCAGGCGGGTGGTGGCGATGCTGAAAGGGATGGGTAAGAAGCCGGTGGTCTTCAACAAGCCGCTGGCCGGCTATGCCGTCAGCCGTATGCAGATTGCCTTCCAGCGGGAGCTTTACTATCTCCTGGACAATGACTACCTCTCCCCGGAGGAACTGGATGCGGCGGTAATATGGGGGCTGGCCCTGCGTATGCTCGTCGTCGGCGCCGTACAGCGCCTTGACTTTGGCGGGCTTGACCTGAGCGCCCGTGGCCTGGAGAGGGCCGGACAATTAACGCCTCTTGACTATCAGCCCAAGAAGCTCCTGGAGCTTGTCCGGAAGGGCTATACCGGCGTCAAGGCGGGGCGCGGTTTCTACGACTACAAAGGCAGAAGCGAGGCTGAGCTGTGCCGTGAACGCGACATGCGCCTGCTGAAGCTGCTGAAGATATTACAGGATACGGATATAGCCGGCCCCGTGATATAGTGCCGGCGAGGTAAAAGGGAGGGATGCCATGGAAAGGGTGGCGATTATCGGTGCCGTGCGGACGCCTATCGGGCGGTATCTGGGGGCGCTGCGTGAGGTACCTGCCTACGACCTAGCGGCGCTGGTCATAGGTGAGGCGATAAAGAGGGCCGGTGTTAAGCCGTCCCGTGTAGACGAGGTAATTCTGGGGCAGTCCTACCAGAGCGGCGAGTACGTCAATATCGCCCGTATGGCCCTCCTCAAGGCCGGCTGGCCGGTGGAGGTGCCGGGTATAACCATTGACCGGCGCTGCTGCTCCGGGCTGGATGCCGTCTGCTTTGGCGCTATGATGCTAGAGAGCGGTAATGCCGATGTTGTCGTGGCTGGCGGGGTGGAGACAATGAGCCGCGCCGAGTTCTATCTCCCCGGCGACATCAGGTGGGGCATCGGCGGGAAGAAAGACCCCAAGTGGGGGTTTATGCCCCGGGGGCACGGCAGCCTGGCGCTGTGGGGGCTGCCTTTTTATGACCGGCTCCAGCGGGCCAGGGTCATGTCGCAGCCTGTGGAGAGGTTTGGTGAACTGAACTCCATGATGAGCTGGGCGGAGGTAGCCGCCAAGGAAGAAGGCATTACCCGCGAGGCAGCCGACCGCTGGTCGCTGCGCAGCCACCAGAAGGCCATTGCCGCTATTGACTCGGGGAAATTCAAAGAGGAGATTGTCCCGGTTGAGGTGCCGGGGGAGAAGGGTAGGGTGGTGGTGGCTACCGATGAAACACCGCGGCGGGATACGTCCCTGGAGGCCCTGGCCGGGCTGCCGGTGATTTACGAAGGCGGCATATGCACCGCCGGCAACTCGTCTACGGAAAATGACGGTGCTGCCGCCGTGGTGCTGACCACCGAGAAGATGGCTAAAGAGCTTGGTGCCGAGCCGATGGCCTTTCTGAAATCATTTGCCGTGGCCGGGGCCGACCCGACACTGACCTATCCCTCGGTGCCCGCCGCCGTGGCCAAGGCCCTGAAGAAGGCCGGGCTGAAATTAGCCCAGGTAGACCTCATTGAGATACAGGAGGCCTTCGCCTGCCAGGCGCTGGCCGATGCCAAATTAATGGGCATACCGGAGGCGGACTACGATAGAAAGGTAAATGTCAACGGCTCGGGGATTTCCCTGGGCCATCCTATCGCCGCTACCGGCACCATGCGCCTGGTCACCCTCCTCCATGAGATGAGGCGGCGCCGCGCCCGTTACGGCCTGGAGACCATCTGCGGCGGGGGCGGGCTGGGCATCGCGGCTATCGTGGAGAGAGGGCAGTGAACTTGACATAATACTAATCTGGCGATGAGACTGCGGCGCTTACCTATCTCATCATTGTTGTTTGTACCCCTTGGTGTCCCCATAGGGTCATTGACAGTGCCTCTACGGGCATGATATACTCCACCATATTAATAGCCAGTGTCAAGCAGGGGACAGCAGGACTGATACAGGAGGTGGCCTTCCTTAAAAATTTTAATAAT
>Ga0315282_10012664_pt1 | contig 12872 bp, 5 predicted proteins | sample YL17G07_20_MG_FD_203693 | JGI IMG/M metagenome (GOLD analysis project Ga0315282, IMG submission 203693) | Sediment microbial communities from Yellowstone Lake, YNP, Wyoming, USA - YL17G07_20 | ecosystem: Environmental > Aquatic > Freshwater > Lake > Sediment | place: USA: Wyoming | collected... | reverse complement strand
TCCGAAACAACCCCGCCTACCCGCGCGCGAGTAACGTCGACACGGGCCTCGACACGGAGGCGCTCTCCATCTTTGCCGACAAGACCCGAGAAGCCTACGATCGGTTCTTTGGGGCCTTCGCGAAAGAGCTCGGCACGGAAGTCGATATCCTGCGGGTCGCCACGCCCTATGACTACGGGGAGACCGCCTACCCGGCGGGAGCCGCGACTCAACCCTTCCCGGCAAAGAACGAGGCACTGGGATTCTGGGTTAATGAACCGGATGCCCGGGCCCACTTCAAGACGAAGATGAGGGCCCAATACGGCTCCCTGGCCAACCTCAACCGCGCCTGGAGTACGCAATTCACCTCCCTTGACGCCCTCGCTTATCCCAAGGAGCCTACCCACAAGCGCTACTGGTTGGACTTTGTGAACTGGTACCACGATGCCCTGACGGAAGAGGTAGGAGAGTTGCTCGGCGTCGTCCGGAAACACTTTCCCACCACCCCCCTGAACATCAATATCGGATGGGTTTTTGACAAGGTCAACCTCGGGCAGGACTCCACCGGCATCGCAAAGATGGCAGCGCGAAAAAACATCTGTCTCCGCACCCCCACGGGCCCTTATGTTTCCTTCCTCTACACCAAACGGATTGCGACGGCGGCGCGTCATTACCGGCCTCCGAGATTTTCTTCGGAGCCTGTAGATGAACAAGCGCCGCGAAAGGATATCAGCCTGGCGCTCTTCAAGGACCTCACCACCGGTGTCAATTGGCATTTTGATTATCTTCACAACGTCGAGCGGGGAAAGGATTTGTTCGAGCAATACCGGCGCCTCTGGCGCGGTGGAACGTACCCCGAAGTGGATGGGGCGCTCTTTTTCCCCACTAGCGCGCACCGCTTGGAAAATTGGAACAGTTGGAGGGCAGGTTTGTTCGCCGGGGGCTTTCCCGAAGGGCTTGCGCTACTTGCCGAGGACCTCAGAGATATCTGGGACTATGACGTCGTGGATGAACGGCTGGTGAATGACAATGCGCTCGCGGCTTACCAAATGCTCTTCTGGCCGATGGGCAATATCGCAGAGGCCGAGACACTCCGCAAGATTTATGACTGGATTGAGCAAGGCGGGATTCTGCTGGTGAGAGAGCTGGCGGGTATTACCACCGTCGAGGGAGATGCGGGTGCGTTCGCGGCTATCCCGCAACCACCTCCTCCGGCCATTCCCAACCAGCGGTGTCGTTTGGTCCAGGTGGGGCGAGGTTATGTATTTGATGGCCAAGACGACTTGGAATACCTCGTGACTCTTATTGCGCACCGGGGAGATCTCAAGCGGGCGAATCCCGCTTATCCGGCACGGCTCACCGACGTTGTTCCCGTAGATACGGCGAATGACGGGGTGCTGGTCTCCCAGTTCAAAGAGGGAATTCTCCTGCTCAATGGAACTGAAAACACGGTAATCAAGGAACTCAGTTCCCCGCCGGACGCAGGGAAGACGACGTACGCGAAGCTCCCTCAGAAGGTAACGCTCCCACCGTTCGCGCTCCGGTGGATTGACGGGAAAAGCGGGGAGGTCTCGTAGGAAGGAACACGGTCGAAGGGGGATATGCGTTTCCACGGCGAGCGTCTTTGCCTGGCACGAGAAGGACAGGACCCAGTACGGTAGAGCCACCACCAGCCAAGAAGCGATTGCGGCGTATCGAAAATTCCTCCAGGGCGGAACCTTGTCCGAAAAACTACCAGGGATGACCAGTTTTCAAAAGAAGTTTCGGCGAATTCAACTGGCGATAGTTGAGCAGGGGCTGGAGTCGAGGCAGGTTTCGGCCTCGGGACAAAAGATAACCAACCCAAAGCAATCCTTCTCTCTCGCGCAACAAATGCAACGGTATGTCCACGAGCAGAAGATGGAAGAGGCTGAGAAAATAGCAGACAAGATTTTGGAGCTAATCAACTCCCAATAACCTGTCCAAAAGAGGAGGGACCCAACGATGGCTACAATGCGGCGGCTAAAGAGGAGCGCACCGAGGTGGAGACTCCTCGTGGCGGTCGGGATTATCCTGGTGGCAGGCTGGGCGCAGTCGCAAGCAGCCGATCCGCCCAAACCCCTTGGGCAAAGCAGCAAAGGTCAGCAGCCGCCCCGGGGCGGGAGTGACCCGCAATATCTGATTTTTTGGGGTGAGGCCCAAAGGGCCCTGGATGTCCGAACCCATACCGGCACGGCCGGCGATGGAAAATCACGGCTGTTAGGATTTGGCTCGGTCAATGCTCCCTTCGACATGACTGACGATCAACTGCGTGACCGCATTCACACCGCTTTCCAAACTGCCAAGCAGAATAACATCGCGGAGCATTTTTGTTATGACTTCCACCATTTCTGGGAAAAGCGGCCGGAGCTGTGGAACTGGTTCGATCCGGCCCAACCCGGTTACAACCCGGCCAACAAAGACAATGTAGAATGGTCCGACTGGCAGGGCACGCCGAGTAAGGCCCGCTATCTGGATTGGGGGACACCTCAGAAGCTGTCTCCCCAAATGTGTTATAACTGCCCGGCCATTCGCCGCGAGATCACCCGGGTTGTCACTCAAGTCATCGGACCGGCCCTCAAGTCGGAGCTCGAGCTGTTGGAAAAAGGAGGACAGGCGTATCTCTTCGCGGGGATCACCGTGGGCGGCGAACCGCAGTTAGACGACTATTCAGCGATTGATAAAATCAACCCGGCATTGGGAAAGTTCATAGAACAGGACGGCGCGGCAAAGGTCCAGTTTGGGTACCACGCCCTGATCAATCGGGGCTACAGTGCCGCGCATCCTCCCAAAGATGTGAAGCAGGCGCTCGCGGAAGTCAACCAGGACTTCGTGGCATTCTGCGCCAAACAATTCGTGGATGCCGGAATTTCCCCCTCGCGCCTCTATACCCATGTGGCCGCCCCCTTCGACAAGATCGTCGCCTTTACCAACGCCCCCCTGTGGATCGCTTTTAATGAATATTCCCGACCTGGTTGGACTACCTATCCGGTCGGCGATCTGGCTTTTGACTTCCAACCGATTTACAGCCAACTGAAAAAACACAAGGACCCACCTTGGGGTGGGGTCGAGGCCAATCTGGGCTTTGCAGATTCCTCCGTAGCGAGTTGGGAAGGCTATTTGGAGCGTCACTTCAATCATGGGGCTAAAGTCGTCGGCATCAATGTGGGGGCGACGGGCCAAGATTTGCCCGGTCGGCTCGAAAGAAGCGCCTTTGGACCTGAAGCCCTTGCTGCCTACAAGAAGTTCCTTTCGGGTGAACGGCTGGAAGCAGATCCACTTCCCCTAACCCTCGGAGTGGGAAGTGGACCGTCCCCCCTCGAGATTCAACGAAAGATGGAGCAAGTTCAGGCGGAGATTCAGAGGTGGCAGAAGGAAGGTCGCGATCCGTCCGCCGTGGTGCAGCTCATGCAGCAGGTGCCGCCCTTGATGCAGACAATGCGATTCAGAGAGGCGGGGACGCTGATGGACCGGGCGCTGCGACTCATCAAGCAGCCGGCTCTTCCGGCGCCGACCGGGCCGCCCGTGTCGCTTCAACGCAAAATGCAATGTCTCGAGGGGCTGGTGCAGAAATGGCAACAGGAAGGGAAGGATCTGCAGCCTGTCGGCGAGATTATGCAAGGTTTCCAACCGCTGGTGGAGCAGCAGAAGTTCGCCGAGGCGGAGCGGTTGGCGGATCAAGCTCTCCATCTCTTGGGCGGAGCATGCCCACAACTGCAAGAGGGTACTCCCGGCGTAGGCCCTCCGGCCTCGCTGCAACAGAAGGGGCAACGCCTGCAACACCTGGTCGAGCAGCGCCAGCAGGCGGGCGCCGACTTGCGGCCGGTCGTCGAGTTGATGCAAGGCTTCGATCCCTTGATGCAGCAAGGGAAGTTCAGCGAGGCTGAAGCACTGGTAGATCGCGCGCTCAAACTCCTCGGTGAACCGGAGCCGCCGGCTCCGCCGCCGGGGACGGCTTCCGGCGTGGTGCCACCCGCGCTGCAAGAAAAGATGGCGCGTCTGTGGGCGCTGGCTCAGCAACGCCAGCAGGCGGGCGCTAATTTGCAGCCGGTAGTTGCGATAACGGAAGGCATCCAGCCCTTGCTACAGCAACAGAAGTTCAGCGAGGCTGAAGCGCTAGTGGACCGCGCGCTTAAGCTCCTCGGTGGAACGGCGGCAACGGAGTCACGGTCTCCCGCGGGCGAACCGTCCGTGCTCGCCTATGGGGGACCGGACGTCGATGGGCGACAACAAATCTTCCTCGTTAACACGGACGGCACCGGGAAACGGCGGCTGACCCGGACTGGAAAAGAGAATTACTTCCCTGCCTGGTTTCCCGATGGGAAGCGATTGGTCTGGGTGTCGGACCACAGCGGCAGCCTGCAAATCTGGGTGATGGATACTGACGGTGCCAATCCAACACAGCTTACCACTCAAGGCAACAACCTCATCCCCGCTTGCTCTCCGGACGGGAAGAAGATTTCCTTCACGTCGGATCGAACCGGCGCCCCGGAAATCTGGGTAATGGATGCCGATGGCACGAATCAGAAACAACTTACATCCACCAGCATCTCGCCCGACAATAGCGGCTATAACAGGATGTTGTTGGATTTCTTTGTGCGGTTAGAGGCAATGTTTTTCAAGCTTAACGCTACGGCCGCCGGAGTCACCAACACCTTCGCCAGTTGGTCTCCTGACAGCCGCCGCATCGCCTTCTGTTCCACGCGGGGCGGCGACTATGCCATCTGGATGATGGACGCGGATGGCAGTCACCCAACCCGGCTCACGAGTCCGGTTGGCATTTGTTTCCCTTTCAGCAATGCTCCCGTTTTTTCGCCCGATGGTCAGAAGATTGTCTTCTGGTCAGGAGTGAACCTGGGGCCCGGGCGAATCTGGGTAATGAATGCCGACGGGAGCGATCGGAAGCAGCTAACGGACCAGTCCCCGGAAATCAATGACGATGAACCCACCTGGTCGGCAGATGGCAGCAAGATTCTGTTTGATACCGACCGGCCCGGAAGCGGGGGGATCGGGATTTGGATCATGGAGCCGGATGGGAGTAACCAGCGAGTTCTCGTAACCCAAACAGGAATCAAGAGTCGCCCCGCGTGGCAACCAGTCCGCGGTAAGCCCCGGAGGAGCGAGTGAACTGTGGCGCGTGGCTGCTTACCGGGGGACCAAGCTGCCTATGCACATCCTGATTCCTGGCAGCAAGATTGGGCAGCACGTTGGGTGTGTAAAAGTACGTGGTGTGTGCTCTTGGCAAGTCCCGGAGGACGAGTTTGAACGGGGACCTCACGATGCGACGTGGATGGATGGAATCTATCGCGGCACCCCTGCTGACCTTGGTGGTAGCGCTCTCGTTTTCGGCGGGAAGGGTTGTCGGCCAGGGCCATTACATGGCCTCGACTGCCAGGAACGCCGCAGCTCAAGCGCCAGTTGGTTCGGGGGATAGTCCTCGCGCGGTCGAAGCGTCACCCCAATCGCTTCCTTGTCCGGCGGCGGGCGCCAGCAATGGCCTGATCGCCTATGGGCACCGCGACGCCGACGGGCGACAACAAATCTTTGTGGCCAACGCTGACGGCACCGGCAAAAGACAGCTAACGCAGGAGGGGAAGCGGAATTTCTTTCCCGCTTGGTCGCCCGACGGCAAGCGACTGGCGTGGGTGTCGGACAGGAGCGGTAGTCCGCAAATCTGGGTGATGGACGCCGACGGCAACAATCCGACACAACTGACCACGCAAGGCGAAAACGCCAATCCCGTCTGGTCACCCGACGGACGGAGACTGGCCTTTGCGTCCACGCAATCGGGGCAGTTGGAGATTTGGGTGGTGGAAGCGGACGGCAGCCATCCGAAACGATTGACCACGACTACTGCCGCCGGCCTCGGCGATAACCTTGTGAAGTTCGTGGCAATGGAAATGGGTTTCTTTAGGCTCAAGGCTACGACCGCCGTGGGCATCAGCAACAACTTTCCAACCTGGTCACCGGACGGTCGGCGAATCGCCTTTTGTTCCACGCGAGGGGGTAGTTTTGCCATCTGGGGGATGGATGCGGATGGCGATCACCTGACCCAGCTCACTACTCCGCACGGCAGTAGTTTTCCGTACAGCAACATTCCCACCTATTCGCCGGACGGCAGTATGATTGCTTTTTGGTCTGGCGTCGATCTGGGGCCCGGCCAAATCTGGGTGATGAATCCCGACGGCAGCAATCGGAAACAGGTGACCCACCCGCCGGCGGGCGTCAACTGTGATGAGCCTGCCTGGTCACCAGATGGACGCAAGATTGTTTTTACCCGGAACGGCCCTGAAGGGGATGGGATTTGGATCATGGATGCGGATGGAAGTAACGAGAGAGTATTCGTAACCAAGTTAGCTGACCCAAGCCGCACGTCTTGGCAACCAGTGTATGACAGGCCCTGAGGAGGCGGCTGAAGCCTGGCTGGGCGGGGACCGGATGATGAAGGGTATGACCCTTTTCTTCGCACAGTGCCTGCTGAGAGCGGAGGGAGATGCGATGGGTGAACCAAGACAAATTCGAAAGTTCCAAAAGGTGAAGAAGGCAAGGCACTAAGGGCCGTCGGTCACCATAAACGGGATTGCCGGGCTTCCTAAAGCGTGCGCCGGGGACCTTTCGTATTCGGACGCTGGGAGAAGGGCATTATGACGTTCTGTCGGGGGCCTCGAGATTTCTTGAGCAGGTGGCGCGCAAGTTCGTAGAGGAGGAAAGTGTGAAACTAAACATCAAGACTCTTACCGTCTTCCCGATAGCGTTGCTGTTCACTTTCCTGTGGATGCCAGCGCAAGGGGCCACGCAGGGCGCTACGGGAGAACCAGAGTATCTCATCTTCCAAATGAGCACCGAAAACCGAGATCTTGAGGGGCAGGTGCCCGAGGTCAAGGCCGAGTTTGGGGCGTTGCCCGCCGGGAGCCCGCGCTATGTGGGATTCAGCGTTGCCTTGCTGACCTTCACGACGCCCGTCGAAGAACTGCGACGCCGGGTGACTCGGGCCTTGGACCACGCAGAGGAGAGCGGCCTGCCGGTTTCCTTCCAACTGGACGATATGAACTTCATGCCGGAGTACTCTGACCCTTTCATGGTGGAGTGGACGGCATTCCCGAAACCAGGCGAAACCGTCGGACCGCGGGCGGAGCACTACTGGCTGAACTGGGGGAGCTGGATGGCGCTGCCCCCGCCGCCCAATTTCGAGTCGCCGGCGATTCGGGCTGAGGTGCAAAAGCGCCTGCGGGAGGGAGTACTGCCGCCGCTGCTGGAGCGATTGGCCAAGTGGAAACAGCAGAAGCGCTCGTACCTGTTCGCGGGGATCGTCGTGGGCTGGGAGACTGGAATGCCTGAGTACCGGTCCTGGCGGAACGCCCCCGCCGCCTCGCTCCGCGACGAGCAACGGCATATCACGATGACGCCGGAAGAGCGCGGCGAACAGTTAGGTTACGCCAGCCTCTATGCTCGGGGCTGGACGCAAAAGAAAATCGAGGCACGGGCGCGCGAGACCGGCAAGAGTGTAGAAGATGTCACGAGAGAACTACTGTATCAAGTCGTTCACGACTACACGGCCTTCTGGGCCAAAACGGTTAATGACGCAGGCATCCCCAAGGAGCGCATTTATACGCACGGCGTGGCCTGGGAGTCAGTGCCGGAACAGCGGCTGCCGATGCCGTGGTTTCGGAAGAGCAGCCGGGTTCCGCCCGTTTGGGTATACGTCAACCCTTATTGCCGTCCGGGATACACGATGGGGACCGGACAGTTTGAGCCGGAGGCGTTTGTGCGACTCCTGCGGGATGCTGGGGTGACCGACGGCTGGGGTGCGGTGGAGACGTACGTGCACGGCGTGGACAGCCAAGCCGCATTCGGGGGCCACCTGCGCCAGTTGTTCGGTAACGGGGCACATCTCGTGGATATTTGGGGCTGGACGGCTACCGGCACCCCCTACGATCCCATGCTCGCGCCTGGGGCACTACGCGCGATTCATGAGTGGTTGGAAGGCAAGGAACTGCCGGCGGCGTCCCCGGCCGTGCAGCAGCCACCGCCGGGGATGGCCCCCGGCACGATACTGGCATCGCTGCAAGCAAAGATGGAGCGGCTGCACGCCTTGCTTGAGCAGCGGCAGCAAGAGGGAACTGACATGCAGGCGGTCAGAGACCTGATGCAGGGCTTCGAGCCCTTAATGCAGCAGCGGAAGTTCGCCGAGGCCGAGGCGCTGCTGGATCGGGCGCTCAAGCTGGCCGGAGAGCCACCGGCAACTGCAGCCCCGGTTCCGCAACCTCCGCCGGGGACGAATCCGGGCGGGCCGCCAGCCTCACTGCAGGAGAAAATGCAACGCCTGCAGGCGCTGGCTCAGCAACGCCAGCAGGCGGGCGCTGATTTGCTGCCGGTCGTGGCGATAGCCGAGGGCGTTCAGCCTTTGTTGGACCAACAGAGGTTCAGCGAGGCGGAGGCGCTTGTAGATCGCGCGCTCAAACTCATTAGTGAACCCGCTGCGACAGAGGAACGGCGCGCCGCCAGCAACAATCAGAAACAACCGGCGTCTACGGCCGCGGCCGCCAAGCCGTTCCCGTGTCCAGCACCGGGCAGCGCGATCGACCTCGCCACGGGAGACTGGGCTCTCCGCGGCGATTGCAGCGTCACCGGCATAACCCTGCGCGGCGATGCTCAGCTTTGGGCGGAGGGGTTGACACTCACCGTCAACGGCCACGTCCTGCTCGAGCAGAATGCCGGGCTTCATATAATCGGTGGTTCGTTTACCCTCGCGAACCACACCGTCTTCGAGCACCGCATCCAGGCCAAAGGCAACGCGCTCTTCGACATCCGCGACGCGAAGATGTCGACGAACGCCGGCTTTGCGGGGAACCTCACCTCCAACTACGAAGGATCTGACGAAACGCGACTGCACATCGAGAACGTCCAGATAGACCAGACCGTCAGTTGGCTGCTCGTCAACCTGCACGACCGGGCCCGGCTGGAGACCAAGGACTCGCCCAATTTCCCGAATGAGATCTATCCAACTGACAGCTCGACCGTCCGTATCGAAGGCGCGCGGTCCGCGCACGGTGTGTGGCTTTACTTCTTGCCAGGCTCCTCCGCCGTGCTCGACAACCTGCCGGCGTCCCACCCTTACACGTTCAGCTTCGGGCGCAACACGCCGGGCGTCACGGGAATCGGCTATCAAGTGGACGTGGTCGAGGGCAATGCGGGCTTTGGTATCTTCTCGTTTCCGCGCTCGAAAGTCACGGTGAGGAACAACCCGACTAACGTTGGCCTTAACTACCTATTCGCCGACGTCACCTCTCCGGAGACCTTGACCGGCCTTCAGGGAGGGCGGCAGACGGGGACTTATCGGAACCAGGGCCGCATGCTCGCGCTCGAGAACGTCGAACTGCCCCCCTTCGGCTGGCAAGTTTACAGCGCCAATGACGGTATCCCGCTCGAGAGCGTGGCGCCGGTGAACGTCACCGACTCGTTAATCAACGAGATGGGCGCCATGAAACAGGGGCGGTTCAAGGTCGAACACGTGCAGTTCGCCTTCGCCTTGATCGCCGCCATTGGCCCCAGCAGCTTGGTGTACGTCCGTGATTCGGTCATCAATTCCCAGACCATCCTGGGAGACAGTGATGGCGTCGTCAAAATCGAGGACTCGGAGATCTACGGCTCGCTGGTGCAGGCGACGGGTAGCTCGCGTATCGTACTGCTCAACAACGCGCTCCGAACGAACGAGCGCCACCCCAAGTGCGTGCCTCTGCTTCCGTCGATGGACGGCAGCCCGCCGACGCGGTGCAACCCGTTCAACCCGGCCCGCGAGGTTCAGTTTGTCGCGCGTGGCCAGGGCGCTGTTTTGGTGGCAGGCATCGATCCGATCACCACGGCTATCAAGCTCGGGAGCACGTACACGTTCGTCGGCGATGCCATTGTCAGGACGCCTGACGACAAGCCTTACACCTACAACCTGCGCTACCGCCAGATGTCGGCGCCGACTTTCAACGCGATCGCTACCGACGCCACCGGACCGAAACGGGCACAGCCGCTCGGCCAGCTCGACACTACGGGGCTAGCCCCCGGCGACTACGTGGTTGAGCTGAAACTCATGGCGCCGGACCTGGAACCGGTCACTGTGCGGCGGCCCTTCACCATAACTGTGCCCTGACAAGGAGGAGACCTTCGGGGCATCAGCCTGACTTGCTTTGGGCAGCAAGTACGGCGGCGAGGGAATCGGGATCAGGATCATGGCAGCGGATGGAAGGAGTTAGAGAGTCCTCGTAACCAACACAGAAGCGAACAGCCGCGCCGCGGGGCAAACACTCCAGGGATGGCTTAATGCTTTGGCCCAAAGATGCGGGGCGGTACAAAAGGAGGGAGAATGGCAACTCGACTGAGTCGCGTTTGCACGTTCATTACGATCGTGATACTCGCGGTGACCGGCTGGTGTTTTCCGGGGGGACGTGAGGAGCCGGGTGGGAAACCTCGCATCGGCCCGGCCCATCCGGTAAGAGTTGCGAAGGTCCCGGCGCAGGCCGAAATCGTCTATCATTCTGGCGGTTACATTTACGTGATGGATAGGAACGGCCAGAACGTCACTCAAATTACCTTCGAAAATCCACATCATTATGAACACGTGGCGGTCTCCTTCGATCACCGGTTCGTCGTGGCCAATGAACAGAAACCAAATCCGGAAGGAAAACCAGGAGGACTCTCGTTGTTGTGGCTCTTCGACCTGGGAAAAGGTACGGAAGCCCGCCTCGTGCCTGAATTTGACACGGCCGGCAACGGGGGCGTGGCCTGGGATGCGAAGGGTTTCGTGTACTTTGCTGGGAAAGAGCGGGACGTCGTTCCCGATCCCAAGACGCAGGATGATTTCATCGCCAATGCTGCGGCGAATGATGTGTACAGAATCAAATTCGATGGGACCGGCCTGCAGCGGCTCACGAATACCAAGACGCGCGGGGAAGCCGATATCTCCGTATCCGAGGATGGAACGCTCGTCACGTTTATGGACGTCGTGACTGACCCGGGAAATGAATATACCGAGATCTGGGTCATCAATTCCGATGGAAGAAATCCGCGCTTGGTCTATACCGGTGGCAAGCCTGGAATCGCCAGCGTCCATGATCCCGAAGTCTCTCCGGACAACACCAGGGTGGCATTCAGCAAGGTTGACCGCGATGTACCCCCGAATTTCCCTGACAATCCAGTGCTCAATACCGCGCATGATATCTGGGCCATCAACGTCGACGGGACCGGATTCACCCGCTTAACCAAGGCCGGCCCGATTTCCATCATCCCCAACTGGAAAGACGGCCTGATTGTCTATACTGAAATAAGCGAGAAAGGGAACTATATAGGGGCCTCGATTGTTCGTGCTGACGGGCAAGACCAACTTCCCAAACGAATCAAACCGGGGGCGAGTAGTCCGAAGTGGATTCCTTAAGAAGAGACTTCCCGCAACCATCGGGATTGGCGTCAGGGAGGGTGTTGCCGTGTTCAAGAAAGATTCGATGAACTGCAGGCCAAGTCGGAGGACCTTTCTAAAAGCTGCCGGTACGGCTGCTCTTCTACCCGGGTTGGTCCCTTTGAAACACCTCAGTGCAACCGAGCATTGGGCGCAGCCGCAGGGTGATTCAACGTCTTCGAATCAGGGAATAGATTCTAAGGAGTTCGCTGCTCCCACGACGGATCTGGTCGCCTTCTGGTTCTGGAACGGAGACATGCAGCCGGAAGAAATGAACCGGCAATTGCAGGCAATAAAAGACGCCGGTATCCACATCGTTGTCTTCCATCCCCGCGCAGGTCTAGGCGGGCGGTTTGGCTGCTGTGAACTGGAATATTACCTCTCGGACACCTATTTCGATCGGGTCAAGTCAGGTCTAGAAACCTGCCGACGACTGGGCATGAAAGTTATCTTCTGGGATGAATGCGTCTGGCCGAGCGGCTTTGGCGGCGGGCGGGTCCTCCGGGGGGGCACCGTCGGGAAACGGCAGATCAGGCCGAACCCTGAATTCGTCGCTAAGTATCTGGCGATGGAAGCTATTCCGATTAGCGCAGGAGAGATTCACCGCGACGGTCCCTGGAAAATTCCCGAGGGGAAGTTGGTGGGCGTCATTGCCGCCCAGGCCCAAAAGGATGGCTTGCTCCGTTCCACCTTCCGAAATCTCACGGCGCAAGTGAGCGACGGACGTCTCCTATGGGAAGTTCCGGAAGGCGATTGGCAGTTGATGTTCTTCCTGCAACGCAACGAAACGGCTGATTCCGTGCTGGGCGTATCCACGGAGAAGAATCCCCCGTGCTGCCCAGACCTGATGAATCCGGCGGCCGTGGACAAATTCATTGACGTCACGCACGAAGAGTATTACCGGAGATTTTCCGAGTACTTTGGCATTACGGTGGTGGCGTTCTTCACGGATGAACCGGGGTTTTTTAACAATCGTATCGACGGCCACGAACCCAATACCGTTCCCTGGACGGAAGTCTTGCCAGAGGTTTTTGAGCAGAAGAAGGGCTATTCCCTGATTGACTCACTGCCGTTGCTGTGGATGGGAGAGCGTGAGGAAAACGCCAAGCTGCAGACGGATTTCTGGGACACCGTCTCGGCCCTGTACATGAATACCTATTTCCGCAAGATTCACGACTGGTGTCAGGCGCATGGGACCGAGTCCCTCGGACATGTCCTGGAAGACACCTTGCGCTTCCATCGGACTTTCGAGGGAGGAGACTTTTTTAAGACCATGCGTTATCTGCACCGTGCGGGTATCGACCAGATTGCCCAACGACAATTCGGGCTGATTAACCCCAAGCTCGGCAGTTCCGCCGCGCACCTGTTTGGGCGCCCCCACGCCCTGTGCGAGAGTTTTGGCTCCTATGGGTGGGACCTCACCTTGGAAAAG
>Ga0315282_10012663_pt1 | contig 12872 bp, 18 predicted proteins | sample YL17G07_20_MG_FD_203693 | JGI IMG/M metagenome (GOLD analysis project Ga0315282, IMG submission 203693) | Sediment microbial communities from Yellowstone Lake, YNP, Wyoming, USA - YL17G07_20 | ecosystem: Environmental > Aquatic > Freshwater > Lake > Sediment | place: USA: Wyoming | collected... | reverse complement strand
GCAATCTTTATCAGAGAAAAAACACAAAGACACTAAGACACACTAAGCATTTTTTCATTTTTTTGACTAGATGATACTGTGATTTCAATAGTTTCTCCTGACTAAAAACTATGATCCTGTTTTCTTTGTGTCTTCGTGTCTTTGTGGTTATCTCTCCGCGGACGAGAAGTTTATGCTTGGGTCAATATGGCAGATTTTGAGCCACAGGAATGCCTTGCAGCATAGGTATTATCTCATTGTCTATGCAACGCTGTGGATTAATTTCTTAACCTTCAGTAAAAAAGAGCTTGACATTGGGTATGTATTGTGGTATACTGGTATTCAAATACCATAATCGTGGTATGATTGATTATGCAGAAGGCCTATTTGATGAATTGAATACGAAAGCTATGGAGTGTTATGTTGGTAAAGGTTATCTGAACTAACTCATGTTTTCAGAAGGAGATTAAGTTTATGCATAGAAAAATAGTAAACATTGATGAAGAAAAATGTACGGGATGCGGTCAATGCGCTACTGCATGTGCTGAAGGTGCGATAGCGATCATTGATGGCAAGGCTAAACTTGTAAGTGAGATATATTGCGATGGTCTTGGCGCATGTCTTGGCGAGTGTCCAGAGGATGCTATAACGATCATAGAGCGAGATGCCGCTGAGTTCAATGAGGAAGCAACTGAGAAGCATCTAAAGAAGTTAAAGAGTCAAAAAAAGGTAGAACATATTCATGGACACAGTTGCCCCGGCTCCATGATGAGGGAACTCAAACGTAATTCTGAAACGTCCAGAGATGTTCCGTCTGAAGCGATCCCGTCTGAGCTAACAAACTGGCCTGTGCAATTGAAATTGGTGTCGCCATCCGCACCATATTTTCAGGGAGCAGACCTATTATTAGTGGCTGATTGTGTGCCGTTTGCATTAGCTGATTTCCATTCAAGATTTCTTAGTGGAAAGCCTGTGATTATCGGATGTCCAAAGCTTGATGATACCGACTATTATGTTGAAAAACTTACGGAGATCATCAAGAGAGCGTCACTGAACAGCCTGACAGTCGTACACATGGAAGTGCCATGTTGCTCTGGATTGACTTACATAGCTAATGAGGCTATCGAGGCTTCTGGAGAGGATGTTCCGCTGAATGATGTTACGATCACTATATCGGGTGAGGTTCTCGAAAATGCCAAAGCAATTTTTTAGGCAACTTAGTTCTTCCGGTTTCGGTGTAGAAAGGAAGGAATTTAATCACGAATTACACAAATGAAAAAAATCTCACAAAGTTTTACATTAATTAAGAGATGTTTATTTGAAAAAGTGACATGTCGGAGACGATGAATGAATCAATTAAAGGATAATTTGCTCAAGGAAATGAGACTATATTTTGGGGAAGATGAAAAGCGAATTTCTCATGCCCTTGAAGTTACTAATTTCGCTGAAGAGATTCTGAAAGGTGAAGATGGAGACGAGGACGTAGTTATATCTGCGACAATCCTTCACGATATTGGCATACCTGAATCAGAAAGGAAATATGGCAGTAACGCAGGACATTATCAGGAGATAGAAGGTCCGCCAATTGCATGGGGAATTCTGGAAAAATATGGACTGCCAAAGATTTTTATAGATGAGGTTTGTGAGGTTATTGGAAATCATCATTCTCCCGGTAAAGTTGATACAATTAATTTTAAGATAGTCTATGACGCAGACTGCCTCGTTAATTTTGGCGATAGGCTAAGAGAAAAAGATGAGCAATATCTTAATAAGCTAATCGAAAAGGTGTTTTTGACCTTAACTGGTAAGAAAATAGCGAAGAATATGAAAATTGTTTGAGAAAAGTGCTTGACAAATACAGTTTTTCATGATAATATATTAATGGAATTGAAAATCATTTTCATTAATAGGAGGATCAAATGCCAAGAGCATGTAGGGGAGGTCCGCCCTGGCTACACGATAAATTTAAATGCGGCGGCCATAGAATGACTGTACCAAGACAAGTGGTTTTAGATGTATTGAGCCAATTTTCAGGACATCCAAGCGCTGAAGATATATACCTTGAGGTACATAAAGTTTATCCAGATATAGGTTTGACTACGGTTTATCGTACACTGGAACTACTTGTTCAGTTGGGATTGACTTTTAAGTTCGACTTTGGTGATGGCAGAGCAAGATATGAGCTTGCCGAAGATTTAAAAGATGTCAAGCACCATCATCACCTTGTATGTACGAACTGTAAAAGGGTTATTGACTATACGGACTTTGTTGACGATGAAATAGAATTCCTTAAAAGGGCTGAGAAAGGTCTTTCGGAGAAGTTCAATTTCAAGATCACCGGGCATGTTATTATGTTCTATGGCATTTGTGAGAGTTGTCAAAGAGGAACCAGGTTGGATCCAATAAAATAAGGCACTTATTTCTTTTTACCCACAGATATACTTCTGTGGTTTTTTTTGAAGCGTAAGTGAAAATGATTTTCATTAGCGTTAGTAGACTTAACATTTCATAAATAGAAAAGCGCAAACAGATGTAAAGGCACAGAGTGGCACGGAGATCCATGAGATAAACTGCGGAGGGTTTTTCTTTTATGTGATCTCCGTGTCTCTGTGGCTAGAAGTCAGAAAGCGTAATACAAGGAGGTATATATTATGCCGTTCGGAGATGGAACTGGTCCAAGAGGTAACGGACCTATGACTGGGAGAGGTGCTGGTTTTTGTGCTGGATATCCCGTGCCGGGTTATATGAATCCCGGTGCTGGGAGAGGTGGGTTCGGTTTTGGACGTGGCGGAGGTAGAGGTTGGAGACACTGGTACCATGCTACTGGAATGCCCGGCTGGATGAGAGCAAATCAGGGCATGCCTGCATTTGGCGGAAGGATGAATCAGAACGTTCAACCCAACGTGCCAGAAAGTGAGGCAACAATACTGAAGAATCAAGCAGAATTCTTGAAACAGCAATTGGATGAGATTCAAAACCGTATTAATGATCTGGCAAGCGATAAATAATACCAGTTTTTCAGTTATATTAACCACGAAGACACAAAGATCACTAAGAACACAAAGATTTGAGATCTCATATCTTTTCATTTCTTCGTGTTCTTTGTGAACTTTCTGTTCTTCCGTCACTCGGCGTAACGAGAAGTGTCTTTGTATTTTTAATTCCTTGAGCATTTTTATAAATGTTCGATAAATCGATCTACTACAAACAAAACTAGCACAAGTCGTAAAATAAGGAGGTTTTATTATGCGAATAGCTATATCTACCGACGGTAATCTCGTAGCGGCTCATTTTGGCAGATGCCCAAGCTATACGATTGTGGACATTGATGATAATAAGGTTGTGGGTACTCAGGTCGTGGATAACCCCGGACATACACCGGGATCTATACCACAGTTCCTGCACCAAAAAGGCGTTGAAGCCATAATCGCTGGTGGAATGGGAACGAGGGCGATAAATTTTTTCAGGGAGTTTGAGATTCAAACTATTATGGGTATCGAAGGTGCAATAGATAACGTGGTAAAGGAAATCCTGAATGGAACGTTAGAAGGCGGGGAAAGCCTTTGCAGTCCAGGAGCAGGAAAAGGATATGGACTGGATAAAGATCAATGTGATCATGCAAATGAAAATGGAGGACACTCTAACATGAAGGTATTTGTAAGCTCTCAGGGCGAAACTCTTGATTCTCAGGTTGATCCAAGGTTTGGAAGAAGCCAATATTTCATTGTGGTTGATGTTGACACTCTCAATTTTAGCGTTATCAGGAATTCAAACGTTAATGCTTCCGGCGGGGCTGGTATTCAGGCTGGTCAGCTTGCCGCTGAGAATCAGGTTAAGTCTGTTCTGACAGGGAATGTCGGTCCCAATGCTTTCCAAACCTTGCAAGCTGGTGGTATAGAAGTTATAACTGGTGTGTCTGGCACTGTTAGAGAGGCTGTGGAGAGATATAAAAAGGGTGAGCTTACGTCCATTCAAAAACCGAGCGTGGGAACAAAACACGGAGTAAGTTGAATGGAATGCTATATATGAGACGAACTGATGAAAATAAACTGATGTCAAATCTAGGTTTTCGCCTCATGTCTTTTTGGAGAATTGCATCGAGTATTAAAGTCAGATGGGATCCTATCCGTTGGTGATCATCACTTGGATGATGAAGATATTGTGTCCAGAATAACTATCGAAGGACTCTTCAGACTATTAAAAAAAGACATCCGAACATGCAGTTTCATAAAAATAAAGTAGCACTACTGAGCGGGAAAGGCAAATAGGTTTGGTAATAATATAATTCAACGCAATAACCTTATATTACAGGGCATGTTGTTTCTTAAATAGAGTCTGGAGTATATAGCACATGATACGCTTTAAAGATATAGATGAAGCAAGAAAGATACTTGGTCTGGGTGAAACAGCTACACTCTCGGAGATAAAAGGAGCATATCGAACATTGTCTCTGAAATATCATCCCGATAAGTGCACCGATGGAGACAAACAACGATGTGAAGATATATTCAAGAAATTAAACAAAGCTAACGGAATTCTTATGTCATATTGTGCTTCTTACAGATACTCCTTCGCAGAAAAGGAAGTAAAGAGTGTTACAGGTGAGGCTGATGAAGAAGAGCACTTCAGGCGATTCTATGAAGACTTTATCTGAATCTGTATTTGACATTTATACTGATGAATATGCAGGTTTTACCAGGAAGCGAGATTTTATTCAGTCAGAGAAGTCATAGAATTGCTGAAGAGCAAAGATTTTAAAGATGTTAGCGTCTATCAAACCATCTTCGATCTGCCGGGGGCGCTTGAAACTATCCAACATTATAAGGAAGGCTCTGGTGAAGGTGGCTTTGCAGTGATATGCGGGCGCAAAACCAACTAAAATGGAGGGATTGATGATTATTTCCATAGCAAGCGGAAAGGGAGGAACAGGAAAGACTACAGTTGCCACAAACCTTGCTTTGTCAATACGTTGTGCTGTTCAATTAATGGATTGTGACGTTGAGGAGCCTAATGCTCATCTATTCATGAATCCGGTTATAAAGAAGAGAATATCGGCAACTGTTCCGATACCAGAGGTTGATGAGTCAAAATGCACTTACTGTGGCAAATGCCAGAAAGTATGCGCATATAATGCTATCGCAGTATTGCCAAAGGCTGATGATAGAAATGGCAGTGTGTTGATCTTCCCCCATTTATGCCATAGTTGCGGTGCATGTAGCATTTTATGTCCAGAAGACGCTATTTACGAGGTTGAGAAAGAGATCGGCATGATAGAAATAGGCGATTGCGGGGATGTGCAATTTGTTCATGGCAGGCTTAATATCGGAGAGATCATGTCTCCATCTTTAATCAAAAGGGTTAAAGGATATATCAATCCTGCAAGAACAACCATAATAGACGCACCTCCGGGAACATCCTGTCCTGTGATTGCCTCTGTCTATGGCAGTGACTTCTGTATATTAGTGACAGAACCAACTCCTTTTGGATTGAATGACCTAATATTAGCAGTCGAAGTCTTGAATAAAATGGAGATACCGCATGGAGTAGTTATTAATCGCTCTGACATAGGTGATGATGAGGTTGACCGATATTGCAAAGAGAATAATATACCTATATTAATGAGGATACCCTTTGATCGTGAGATCGCTTCCATGTATTCAGTTGGTATACCAATGGTTAAGCAAAAGAAAGAATATATCAGTGAGTTTCAAGATATGTATAGTATGATAAAGAGATTAAAAAACAATGGAAGTTAAACCGATAGGTATAATTCATACCCCCTTTAAGAGCAAAAAGGAAACTCCTATTCAGCCCTTCAGATCATATATAATCGGAAAAGTTGAGGTATTCAAAGAATATCAAGATGGATTAGAGGATATAGAAGGTTTCTCTCACATAATATTGATCTATAGATTTCATAAATCCAAGGGATATAGCCTTAGAGTAAAACCTTTTTTGGATAATGAAAAAAGGGGATTGTTTGCCACAAGAGCGCCAAGAAGACCAAATCAATTGGGTTTGTCAGTAGTTAGATTACTTACCAAAGAGGATAATATCCTTTTTGTAGAGAATATAGATGTGATTGACGGTACTCCGTTACTTGATATAAAACCCTACGTTACATACTTTGAGCCGGGTGAATATATAAGGGTTGGTTGGCTTGAGGGAAAGGTTAAATGAAACAAATAGTGATAATAAGCGGAAAAGGTGGAACAGGTAAAACAGTTCTGACAGCATCTTTTGCGTCTTTGGCAGAGAATAAAGTGATGGTTGATTGTGATGTGGATGCAGCAGATCTGCACCTTTTGCTTCATCCCATTGTTAAGGAAAAACAAGAGTTTACAGGTGGAAAAACTGCAAATATAGACCTAAAGCTTTGTATTGAGTGCGGTAAATGTATTGAGGTATGCAGGTTTGACGCTATTACCGATGATTTTGAGGTTGACCCTATCGCCTGCGAGGGTTGTGCGTTATGTAGCTATATATGCCCTGTTGAAGCGATTGCGATGAAGGATAATAAATCAGGCAACTGGTTCATCTCCGAGACAAAATATGGTCCGCTTGTCCATGCAAAGCTGAATATAGCTGAGGAAAATTCCGGTAAGCTCGTTGCAAAGGTGAGACAGATAGCAAAAGAGATCGCCGAACAGAATGACATGAATTACATTATAATTGATGGACCGCCGGGTATAGGTTGTCCGGTAATCGCATCTTTGACAGGTGTTAATACCGCAGTCATTGTTACTGAACCGACCATATCAGGTATTCACGATATGAAAAGGGTTCTTGAGGTCGCTTCGCACTTCAAGATTGACACTAAAGTCATAGTCAATAAATATGATCTCAATGAGGATAAAACCGAAGGCATAAAATCAATTTGTAAGGAAGAAAATGTAGATTTGGTCGGTCTAATACCATTTTCAAGGGAGGTTAGTGAATCAATAGTAAAAGGATTACCTATCGTTGAGTATATGGAAAATGATGTTTCCGAAGAAATAACATCAATCTGGCAAAAAATCTGTTAGTGTTGAAGGGAAATTCTAAACCGTAAATGATGTCCTTTCATGGATGCAAAACGGTAAGGAGGCGCAGCATGGAGAAACCAAAAGACGGATGTGTAGCACCAGCTAAGGGACCGATTAGTATTCAGGAAGCAGTGGATGTTTCACTGACACCGGCTAAAAAGGAGGAAATAAAAATGATTGCTCAAGTTGGTAAACCTGCACCTGATTTTGAAGCAAATGCTTTCTTTGGTGGCGGATTTAAGAACATTAAGCTCTCTGACTACAAAGGTCAATGGTTGGTATTGTGTTTCTACCCGGGTGATTTTACCTTTGTTTGACCTACCGAATTAACGGCAGTTGCCGCTAAATACTACGAAATCAAATCATTAGGTGTGGAAGTATTGTCAGTCAGCACCAACAGCCATTTTGACCATAAAATCTGGCAGGAAGAAGAACTGTCTAAGATGATAGAAGGTGGAGTTCCGTATCCCATGCTTTCTGACGCAGGTGGTCGGATCGGGCGCGTTTATGGTGTTTATGATGAGGAAGCGGGAGTTGATATTCGGGGACGCTTCTTGATCGATCCGGATGGAGTGATTCAGTCAATGGAAGTCTTAACCCCACCGGTCGGTCGCAACGTTTTGGAGTTGATTCGACAAATCAAAGCATTTCAGCATGTGCGCCAAACAGGCGAAGTCACACCTTCCGGATGGGAACCGGGGAAGCCTACGCTCAAGCCGGGACCAGATTTGGTAGGTAAGGTATGGAAAGTCTGGAAGCCAGATATGTCTCTCTAGGGAAGTAATCTCAGGCAGAGACCTTTGTCCAAAAGATAGGGGCCTCTATACCTCAAATTGAATAGGAACACAAATGCAAGAAATTGAAGAAAAAGAAAGAGAAGAACAGGAAATACGCCTTCAAGCGAATATGGATAAGATAAGGTATAAGATCATAGTAATGAGTGGAAAGGGCGGGGTTGGTAAAACAACAGTAGCAGTTAATTTGGCTTATGCTCTAGCACTTTCTGGCGCTGAAGTGGGCATAATTGATACCGACATACATGGTCCTAACATAGCCAAAATGCTCGGAATAGAAAAAGAATCCATTGTAGGCACTGATCTGGGAAGGTTCAAGCCCGTTGAGGTTAGACCAAACCTGAAGGCTGTTAGTATGGCTTTGTTGGGATACGATACTGATCGTCCTATTATTTGGAGAGGTCCCCTTAAAGCTGGTGTTATTAAGCAATTTTTGTCTGATGTGGAATGGGGAGAACTTGATTATCTTATAATAGATTCACCGCCGGGAACTGGAGACGAACCTTTGAGTGTTTGTCAACTCATCCCGAAAGTAACTGGTTCGGTTATTGTTACAACCCCGCAGGACGTGGCAGTTTTGGATTCAAGAAAAGCAGTGTTGTTTTCAAAATCTCTTAATATACCTGTTATCGGCATAATTGAAAACATGAGCGGAATGGTTTGCCCGCATTGTGGAAAAGAGATCGATGTTTTCAAAAAAAATGGTGGATTAAAGGCTTCTAATGAATTGAAAGTGCCTTTTTTGGGTAGTGTGCCATTTGATGTTGAATTCGTTGAGGCTGGCGATAATGGAACGCCTTTCGTTACATTCGATAATCCATCTAAATCATCACAGGCTTTTGCTCAGATTGTAAAAAAGATAGAGGAATTTGTGAATAAACCAAAATACAGAGATTGGTCAAAATAAATAATGAAAGGAAAAAGAAATGAAAATAGCAATATCATCGCAGGGAAATAATTTAGATTCCCAAGTGGATCCGAGGTTCGGAAGAGCGCAGTATTTCATTATTGTTGATTCTGATACACTTGAATTTGAGGTAATAGAAAACCCAAATATTAGTGCTTCAGGCGGTGCTGGCATACAATCTGGTCAAATAATGGCTGAAAAAGGAGTCAAGGTTGTTTTGACAGGCAATGTTGGTCCCAATGCCTTCCAGACATTATCTGCCTCTGGAATTCAGATAATAACAGGGGTGTTTGGAACGATAAAAGAAGCGGTCCAAAGGTTTAATAGTGGCCAATATAAATCCACAGAAAGTGCAACGGTATCTTCTCATACTGGCATAAATCCTAATAATAATCCTAGCCCAAGTATGGGAACGGGCGCAGGAACGGGCAGAGGCATGGGACGTGGCATGGGTATGGGTCGAGGTATGGGAATGAGAGGCAATCAAGCTTCCATGCCTCAACAGCAAATGTCTAAGAATCAGGAATTACAAATGCTCAAAGAGCAGGCTGATTCTCTAAAGCAACAGTTTGATATGCTTAATATCAGAATCAAAGAATTAGAAGACAATTAGGAGGTATATTAAAATGCCAAGAGGAGATGGAACTGGACCAATGGGAAAGGGCCCCGGAACAGGACGAGGTATGGGCAGACGTGGCACCGCAGGACAGAATAGCAACCGTTTGGGCCGAATGGGAGGAAATCGTGCTGGTGCAGGTCCGGACGGTAATTGCATTTGCCCAAGCTGTGGCACTAATGTTCCACATCAAGTTGGTGTTCCCTGCAGTCAAGTCAAATGCCCAAAATGTGGAACAAACATGGCAAGAGCTTAAGCAATGGAAAAAAGCGAACGGATAGCGACATTTTCTATCGCTGTCAACGTAACATTATTGATTATAAAATATGTTTTTGCGACCCTATCAGGAAGCATTGGGTTAGCAGCGGATGCCATACATTCTGCATCGGATGTGATGGCATCCATAGCTGTATTTGTTGGGTTAAAAATTTCCAAAAGAAAATCCAAACGTTTCCCTTATGGGCTTTATAAGGTTGAAAACTTTGTTTCTCTTATCGTGGCAATCGCAATATTGTTTGCCGGATATGAGATCGCAAAAAAAGCTTTGTTAGGGGGACCTGAATCTGGATTGAGGCAGATCCCCTTCGCTATATCAGCTGAAATAGCAGTTATAATAATAACTTTATTTTTCAGCAGATATGAAACAAAAAAGGGGAAAGAGATCGGATCGCCAAGCCTTATTGCTGACGGTAAGCATATTGCTACTGATATGCTAAGTTCCACAGCAGTTTTGGTTGGTTTGGTTGGTAATTTATTTGGAATAAATCTTGATAGGTTTGCGGTCTTTGTCGTCATAATATTCATAGCACATGCCGGAATCGCTATTTTCATTGATGCTGTAAGAGTGCTACTGGATGCGTCTTTGGATTTTGAAACCCTGGATAGAGTAAAGAAAATCATATCTGCTGAACGCTCTGTAAAAGAAATAAGGTCTTTAACTGGTAGGAACTCAGGGAGATATAAATTTATAGAAGCTGATGTTGTCTTAAATGCTAGGGAATTAGAAAAAGCCCATTTAATAAGCAAGAAAATAGAAAAATCCATTAAAGATGAGATCACAAACGTAGATCATGTAATAATTCACTATGAACCCGTCCAAAAGGATACGTTCGTTTATTCAGCGCCATTGGATGATATTGGAGGGAAACTGTCAAAGCATTTTGGGGAAGCCCCTTATTTCGCCATAGTTACGGTTGGGGCAAATGACAAAACATTTAGAAATCGGGAAATATTATCTAATCCATTCCTATCCGAGGAACGAGGTAAGGGTATCCTCGTTTCAGAATTCCTTATAAAACAAGGCATTGATGTTATTTTGTTAAAAGAGAAGTTCGACGGTCGTGGACCTGAATATGTCTTGTCTGATTCTAATGTAGAGGTTATCATCACTGACGTTGAAACTCTGAATGATGCTCTTTTACAACAATCGGTTTTGTTAGAAGCATGATTTTAAGAACCAAAGTTGTAAGGAAATAAAGATGCTAATAACCACTTTAGTTGAAAATACGGTAAATAAGCACAGTCTGCTTGGAGAGCATGGTTTATCATTTTTGATAGAAAATAATAACGAGACAATACTGTTTGATACAGGACAGGGTTATGCCATACTCCATAATGCAGAAAAAATGGGCGTTGATCTGTCAACGGTTAGTAAGATTGTACTCAGCCATGGGCATTATGATCACACTGGCGGATTAAAGAGCATATTAAATGTGATTAATGACGCTAATATCTATGGTCATCCGCATATTTTTGAGAAAAAATATGCAAAAGATGATCAAAAATTGAGATATATCGGAATGCCATATACAAAAGATGAACTTGAATCAAAAGGTATGAGTTTACATTTAAGTCGGGAACCTATTCAGATCGCTGATGGTATTTGCACTACCGGTGAGATTGATCGTCTGGTTGACTTTGAGATCATCAGCGACAAGCTATGTGTGATGCGTGATGGTCTGGAAAAAGATGATCTGCTGGATGACCTTTCGCTAGTGATTTCTGGTCGAGAAGGTATCGCTGTTATTCTTGGGTGTGGTCATTCGGGGATCATTAATACCTTGAATCAAGTTCGCAAAATGACAGATAATGCGCCTATATCAATATTGGTCGGTGGGATTCATCTCATAGATGCAAGTAAGGAAAGAATCCATAAGACCATTGATTTACTTAGGGAGTTCAATATAGGAAAGCTGGCTTTGTGCCATTGTACCGGTATTGTAGCAATGGCAGAGATTTACCATGCCTTTGGTGATAAAGTGATCATCAATAATGCAGGTGCTAGAATAGCGTTTTAATTTCTGATAAGGCAATAATTAGTATTTTCCGTATTTATGCACAAGCTCTATAACTCGCTTGTATTGCTCGAAGCTTACATCATCTGGTACGGAATGGTCTGAGTGATAAATGTATCCTCCGCCTCGCTTGGCAAAGCTGACTTTTGTTTTAATCTCTTCTTCTATGACTTTTGGGTCTTCTGCGCTCATAGCTCTAACATCTATCCCGCCCATGAAGGCAAGTTTGTCGCCGTATTTCTTCTTTAATTCAATTAAATTCATCCCCGCTTTTGTTTCAAGAGGTTGAAGGCACGTAAGTCCGGCTTCTATGAATTGTGGTACGAATGCGTTTACGTTTCCGCAACTGTGAAGTATTACAGGCATACCTTTGCTTTTGAAGAAATCGAAAATTCGCTTGTGCGCAGGGAAAAGCTGTTCTCGATAGGTTTCTGGTGCAAAGAATGTACCGTTACGGTAGCCAAGATCATCGTAAAGAAAAGCGCCATCGAATTTTAGGCCTCTGGAAAGCATCTCCTCTACTGCGGAAATGTGAAGATCAATGTCGGTCATATAAACATCTATTACCCAGTCGGGGTCTATGAGCATCGCCGGGAGGAAGTTTTCGGGTCCTATTATGTTTCCCCATTTGTCATATCCGACAGCACCGCTGTAACTGATATAGTACCCAGCTTTACGGGCATTGTTGTACGTATTCAGGGCATTTTCCCAGTCAATCCTTTTATCATCGTATTTTAATAGCGGCTTACGTTCTTCCCATGTTTCACGAGAGTTTATTGTAAATCCTAAAAGTTCAGGGGTTGACGTGCTGTTTTTCCAGTTTTTTCGTATAACGCCGTTGGCATTTTTGACTATTGTATATTCGTCAGTATCTTCGATTGTTTGACCCGGAAGACGGAAAGATAGATCCGCACCGATACTGATCATCTCGTATTTGAAGTAGCTGAACGGGGATTCATTTTCTGGCAAGCCCTCTTTGTGCCATCGTCTGACGGTAGTTGCCCATGGACCGTCCTGAATAGCGATTCTGTCGGCTTCTTTATGCAACAGGGCAAGCAATATCCTCTCTTGTGATGTCATATTAAAATTTCCAGTTTTGCTCTCTTATGAGACCAACCATATTTATACATGGAACTCGTAGTGAGTAAATGATAAAAATGTGCTATAATAAAGGGAAGATGATATGTTATCAACTGCCCTTTATCAGAAAGGTGGCACATTTAATATGGAAACAGAAACTAATGAGAAAAAACTAAA
>Ga0315282_10012662_pt1 | contig 12872 bp, 13 predicted proteins | sample YL17G07_20_MG_FD_203693 | JGI IMG/M metagenome (GOLD analysis project Ga0315282, IMG submission 203693) | Sediment microbial communities from Yellowstone Lake, YNP, Wyoming, USA - YL17G07_20 | ecosystem: Environmental > Aquatic > Freshwater > Lake > Sediment | place: USA: Wyoming | collected... | reverse complement strand
GACCTCCCATATCATCTTCATATACAGGATGGACATGTGCATCGATCACCCCTGGCATCACATATTTTCCTGTGGCTTCGATCACCTGTCTTGCCTCCTCAGTTGGAAGTCCGGACTCAACAGAGACGATCTGTTCTCCTTTGATCCCCACATCAGCCTTCCTGATCCCGGAACCTGTAACTATCAGACCTCCTTGAACTACAAGGTCATACCTTTTTGTCATCTCTCCTCCGAATCGCCCCCTTACCCTCGCCCTCTCCCGCAAGGGGAGAGGGGAAAAGAACTAATACTCCCCTCCCCCTTTGATGGGGGAGGGTGACACAGCTATGCCTGCCTACCGCAGGCAAGCGCTGCGTTTTGCGTGTTTATTTTTTGAAGTGTCTTTAATGGCTTTAACGATTTGTGTGTAACCGTTACAACGGCAGAGATTTCCGCGGATATATTCCCGGATTTCGTCCTCCGTCGGCTTTGGATTCTCATCGAGCAGCGCTTTTCCCATAAGGATCATTCCAGGCGTGCAAAAACCGCATTGAACCGCTCCATGCTCCAAAAACGATTCTTGAATCGGATGCAAGGCGCCATTCTTTTGGGCAATCCCTTCTATTGTTAAAACCTCGCTTCCATCCAATCCAATGGCCAGCGTCAGGCAGGAGAGTACTGGCTCTCCATCCAAAATAACTGTGCATGAGCCGCATTCCCCGATTCCGCACCCATATTTTGCACCGGTCAGTCCCAAACGGTCCCGAAGAACATTAAGGAGAAGCTCATTCGGTGAGACGAGGATCTCCCGTTTTACACCATTGACTTTCAATACGATTTGTTTCTTCAATTTGATCGCTCCATCGCCGTTATCAAGGCTAAAGCCTTGAGTTACGGGCCTCTATCATTGCCGTAACTCAACCCTTCAGGGTTGAGATCTCTGTTACATAATCAATGCCATCAGTGCTTTTTGTGTATGCATCCGGTTCTCTGCCTGATCAAAGATGACACTATTTTTTGAATCAGCCACCTCATCCGTCACCTCTTCCCCTCGGTGAGCAGGCAGGCAGTGCATGAAGAGATAATCTTGTTTCGCCCTCTTTACCAATTCCGCGTTGACCTGATAGGGCTTGAATAACTTCACCCTTTCCTCATGCTCCTTCTCTTTTCCCATGCTCGCCCAGACATCGGTGTAAACAACATCCGCTCCCAAAACTGCCTCGACCGGATCATTGGTCACGGTCACTACCTTTCCCTTCCTTTTCGCCTCTTCTCTGCCTTCCGATACGACTTTTGGATTGGGCTCATACCCTTTCGGGCTTGCAACCGCAATATCTATCCCGACCTTCGAACAACCATAGATGAGGGAATGGGCCACATTGTTGCCATCGCCGACATAAGCAAGCTTCAACCCTGATAGCCGACCTTTCTTCTCATAGATCGTGAAGAGGTCAGCAAGACCCTGACAGGGGTGAGAGAAGTCTGAGAGACCATTGACCACTGGTACTTTTGAATATTTAATCAAATCGAGGATGGTCCGATGGCTAAAGACCCTTGCCATGATCCCGTCAACATATCGGGAAAGGACTTGAGCCGTATCAGCAATCGTCTCACCCCGACCTAATTGGAGATCACTGGCGCTCAAATAAAGCGCATAACCTCCAAGCTGCCACATTCCTACTTCGAATGAGACACGAGTCCGTGTCGATGGCTTCTCAAAGATCATCGCCAAAGTCTTTCCCTTTAACAAGGGATGTTCCTGACCGCGAAGGGATTGAAGCTTCAATAATTCTGAAGTCTTAAAAATCTGCTCAATCTCTTCTTTGGTCAGATCATAAAGGCTGGCTAACGATTTCCCCTTCATGTGAATGGCCATCTCTTCACTCCCTTTCTTTTTTAACTGCCTTTTTATGAATTCTAAAACCAATATAATTTATCAAGGCTAGGTCTTCATGTCAAAAAAAAGTTTTCCCATCGTTTAATGATGACAAGGAATATTTTTTTATCTATCCACTCACCCACATTTCTATTGACAATCTTTATTGCTATGTTAAAATTTCAACCCAAACTTCATGGAAAGGGGATAATGGTTTGATTCTCCAGGTTATCCTGAATGGTATCTTTTTGGGTGCCATCTATGTCAATATCGCTGTGGGTTTTTCATTGGCCTGGGGAGTGATGGATGTAATCAATGTGGCCCATGGAACCATGATTGTGATCGGGGCTTTCATCACTTTTACTCCTTTGGATAATCCCGTAGGACAATTGGGTTTGAATTTTTTCTCAAAAAACTTGACTTATGGTAGCGTGATGATATAATTTAAGCATCTTAATAATTCTACATGAAAGGAGGAAAGGGATATGTTAAGAAAGTTGTTCATTTGTTCTTTTTTGATTATCGTTTTTGGAACATTAGGCAACTGGAATGAGACCAAGGCTCAAACTGAGGTTAAAATCGGGACCATTTTCCCTCTTACAGGGCCATTAGCCTTGTTGGGAAATGAGTCCTTAGAGGCAGCAGACCTTGCCCGCGAAATGGTCAATGAGAAGTTCGGAGGCGTGTGGGGAAAGAAGGTCGTTTTTGTGAAAGCCGATGCCCCTGACGCAACCTCCGGCACGAATGAAGCAAATAGGCTTATCACCCATGATAACCTTAAAATCCTGATCGGGACTTACTCCAGCAGCATTTCCCTCGCGGCCAGTGCCGTCGCCGAGCGGAATAAGGTCATCTATCTCGAGGTGATCGCGGCCTCCGATGAGATCAACCAACGAGGCTATAAGTATATCTTCCGGACAAATGAGAACGCCTCCGACCTCGGCGGGGCCGCCGCAAACTTTGCGGCCGAAGTGGTCGCCTCAGAATTACGTATTGATCCCAAAAAACTAAGAACGGCCATCATCCACGAAGATTCAGCATTTGGGACATCCGTAGGAAGAGGGGGAAAGAGGACAGCCGATAAATTGGGTTTAAATGTATTGACCTTCGATAATTACAGAGCGATATCTGTTGATCTATCTTCATTAGTGCTTCGACTCAAAGCATTGAATCCAGATGTGATTATTGCTACCTCGTATATCAACGATGCTGTACTTCTATGGAAGACTTGTAAGCAATTGGGGTTGAGACCAAAGGCTTTTATCGGGACCAGTGCTGGACATGGCATCCCGGACTTTGCAAGAATCCTTGGGCCAGACAGTGAAGGCGTTTTTGCCTCAGAGGCTCCTGCCCTTGTCAATCCCGATAGTCTCAACGAGAAGGCAAAGACCCTGGACAAGGAATTCAGGGAACGTTGGAATGCCAAAAAGGGTCGACTGCCTGCAGGCCACGCGTATCGAGCCTTTACTGGCACCTGGGTGCTGTTGACGGAAGTATTACCCAAAGCGGGCTCCATGGACACGGAGAAGATCCGGGAGGCATTCCTCCATGTGGACATGCCCTTCGGCAGTCTGGTCAATGGATTGGGAGTAAAATACCTGCCTCCAGAGGACCCAAATGCTGGCCTTAATGCGCGAAGGCTTGCAGGAGTGCAGCAATGGCAGGAGGGAAGGATCTATCAGGTCTGGCCCAGCAATCTGGCAACAAAGAAATGGACCAATATCCCGCTTCCGGCATGGAAGTAAAGCCCTTCCGACCTGAACCTTTTTAGTCATCCCACTCCCCCTTTCATCAGAGAGAGGAGTGGATTCGATGGAGGGCCGCCACGGAAAACTGGGACAGTCACTGGATTTGAAAAGTAATCGGTCATGACGGAGTTGCCACTCGCAAACATTGAGAATTGCCACTCCCCCCCCTCACCCCAACCCTCTCCCACCAAGGGGAGAGGGGGAATCTGGAGCCCAAAAAACATCCTCCCCCACCGAAGGGGGAGGATTTAGCAGGGGGACCTTGAAACCTATTTTCTACGTAATTGCCCATGGCCGTTTGGCCACCCACAAACCATGAAAATGGTTTTTTAGGTAAGGGTTAGGAAGCCGGTTTTGTTTAGGGTGAAAGAGTTGTGGCTAAAGATTTAAAGACCAAAGACTAACCTATCGACAAAACTGGCATCTTTACCCTAACCCCAGAGCCAAAGACTTCAATTTTCTACGTAACCGCTTGTGGAGAGGTATTTTATGGCCGAGATACTCATACAACTCATTGTTTCGGGGATCTTGCTCGGAGGGGTCTACGCCCTGATCTCCATCGGTCTGACGATAATCTTTGGCGTCTTGGACGTCGTCAATTTCGCTCACGGTGAGTTCCTGATGTTGGGGATGTATGTCACCTTCTGGCTCTTTGCCTTCCTCCATCTCGATCCGTATGTCTCGCTTCTTATTGTAGCTCCCCTCCTCTTCTTTATAGGGCTTTTCGTTGGAAGGACGGTCATTCGACCCATCATCGGATCTCCCTCATCCGTCCAGATCTTTGCCACGGTGGGAGTCAGTTTGATCCTCATGAACGGTGCCCTGGTCCTGTGGAAGGCCGATTTCCGCTCAATCCCGACCTCTTACGGATCTGGAGCGATTGTCCTCGGACCTATCTTCATCGGATTTCCACAATTGATGTCCTTTATCGGAGCACTCCTATTCTCTGCCCTCCTCTTTCCACTTTTGAAATACACCTATCTGGGGAAGGCCATTCGAGCGACGGCTCAAAATCGCAGGGCAGCGATGCTCATGGGGATCGACATTCAAAAGATCTATGTCTTCACTTTTGGGATCGGGATCTGTCTGGTCGGGATTGCGTCCGCCCTTCTCGCTCCGATCTATTCCATCTTTCCCACAGTAGGATTTCATTTTGTTGTGGTGGCTTTCGTGGCCGTAGTATTGGGCGGGCTGGGAAGTGTCCCGGGAGCAATTCTCGGATCACTGATCATCGGGCTCACGGAGATGTTCAGCGGCTTCTTCATCTCCCCGGGATGGAAGCAGGCGATCTATTATGCCGTTTTCATCCTGGTGCTCATCTTCAGGCCACAGGGATTAATCGCTCAGAAATGACGGGGAACATATGAAAGAGTCAGAGAAGACGGGCCTTTCAAAACTCTTGATGAAGGATGCGGAACTCTCTTTCTCTATTATAGGATTAGCTTTTTTGGCTATAGTGATCGGGTTTGTCCGAAATCCATTTTACCTTGACATCCTAATCATGATCTTCCTGTGGGGAATGCTCGCCTCCTCATGGAACATCGCGGGTGGTTACGCAGGCATGTTTTCTTTGGGACACGGAGCCTTCATTGGCATCGGAGCTTACACCTCTTCCATGCTCTTCATCCATTTCAAGCTCTCCCCGTGGCTCGGTATGCTCATAGGAGCCTCTGCAGCGGGGATGGTGGCCTGTTTCCTCGGATACATCTGCGGCAGGTTGAAAGGACATTACTTTGCCCTTGCCACTATCGCCTTTGTGGAGTTGGCGCATATCTCCGGAGTTCAGCTCAAGGAGCTCACAAGGGGATCTGAGGGGTTGACCATCCCCTTCCATCCCGGATGGGCGAACTTCATGTTCTATGACAAGGTGACTTACGCTTACTTGGGATTAGCCTTCATGGCAATCATATATTTTCTATGCCTGGCCATCGAACGGTCGAAACTGGGGTACTATTTGGTGGCCATCCGAGAGGACGAAGACGCGGCAAAATCCCTGGGGATCAATATCCCCTTCATCAAGATGATCGCCATTGGCATCAGCGGCTTCTTTGCTGCCGTGGGTGGAACATTTTATGCTCAGTACATCCTGTTCATTGAACCGGATACGGTTCTCTCGTTTGTCCCCTTCTCGGTGCAGCTGGCCCTGGTGACGATCATTGGAGGCATGGGAAGGGCCCTTGGCCCTATTGTCGGTTCGTTCCTACTGACACCGCTCAGTATGCTCCTTCGTGCTTATCTTGGAGGTGCACTGTCCGGACTTCATATCGTCATTTATGGTTTTCTACTGATCATCGTTGTGCTCTTCCTTCCCGAAGGAATCGTGAACACGCTCAGAGGTCATGTGAAAAATTTTTTCAAAATGGAGGAACTCACATAAGTGATCGTTGAGGCAAAAGGCGTTACCAAGAGGTTTGGAGGGCTCGTCGCCTTGGATAAGGTATCTTTTGAAATCAGCCCCAAGGAGATCTTTGGTCTCATCGGTCCGAACGGAGCAGGAAAGACTACCCTGTTCAACACGATCACGGGGTTCCTCACCCCAGAGGAAGGATCGATCCGCTTCGAAGAACACGAGATCGTTGGTCGGAAACCTTTCGACGTATGCCGGATGGGCGTCGCCAGGACCTTCCAGTTAGTGAAGCCTTTTAATAAAATGACGGTCCTCCAGAATGCCACGGTTGGAGCGTTCTGCCGAACTAATAATACTCGTATTGCAAAGGAAGTGGCCTTAGAGCAGCTCCATTTTGTGGGCCTTTATGAGAAACGCTACGTATTGGCTAGTGCCTTGACCATCAGCCAAAGAAAACGTCTTGAGATCGCCCGAGCCTTATGCACAATTCCTAAGCTGATGCTTTTAGACGAGGTCATGGGAGGATTAAATCCCTTTGAAGTCCGAGAAATGCTCCATCTCATTGAGAAGATAAGGGGATCAGGGAATACGCTTTTTATCATTGAGCATATCATGGCAGCCATCATGAGCATATGTGATCGGATTATTGTGCTCCATCACGGGCAAAAGATCGCGGAGGGGGTACCCAGCGAGGTTGGATCCGATCCAAAGGTGATTAAGGCCTATTTAGGAAGAGAATATGTCCTTGCTCAAAATGCAAGAGCTTAATGTCTATTATGGGGACCTCCAAGCCCTATCTGACATCCACATCGATGTGGAGAAAGGGGAACTTACCACGATTGTTGGGGCCAATGCCGCTGGGAAATCTACGCTTTTAAACACGATATCAGGGGTTATAGAACAAAGGTCAGGTACCATCACATTCAATAGTCAGAATATCGAATCCCTTCCTCCTCATCGGAGGGTTGAGATTGGGATTGTTCAGATACCCGAAGGTAGGCTCTTATTTCCGTGGATGACTGTGGAGGAGAATCTGGAACTCGGGGCCTATACCCCTAAGGCAAGAAAGTTGAAGAAAAAGAACTTAGAAAGGGTGTATGCAATCTTAACGTTGTTGAAGGAGAGGCGCAAACAAAGAGCTGACTCCCTGAGTGGAGGCGAGCAACAGATGTGTGCAATCGGACGAGGCTTAATGGCCATGCCAGAACTTCTCATGTTAGATGAGCCTTCCTTAGGTCTCGGTCCCATCATCGTTCAGGAGATGTTTGAGACCATTCAAAATATTAATCGTGAGGGGACAACGATTCTCCTAGTAGAACAAAATGTACAATTTGCGCTGGAGATGGCTCATCAAGGTTTTGTTTTAGAGAACGGATATGTTACATTAAAAGGAAAAGGCTATGAACTTCTCCAGAATGAACATCTGAAAAAGGCCTATCTGGGGATATAATTGTCAATGTCACATTTTTACTTCAGTATGGGTGGCTATCTTGATTTTACCTCATATTTTTTGCTCTAAGAAAAGCGAGATATATTTTTCTTTCTAGATAGCCCGAAAGCGCCTGGAGTCATTACCCTACACCGTCTGAAATTCTTTGAAGCTCTTGATCCTACGTTATAAGTTTCATCTTTTACACGAGGGCAGGGAAAATGGATGAAAAGATGTGGATTCGACATGTCAAGATCTCAGGGACTCCGTTTGAAAGAGGGTACCAATTGGGAAACTTATGTCGAAGAGAAGTGGAGAACACCCTGGAGGTCTATAAGCTTGTTTTTAAAAAATATGCAAGCATCGATGAGGAACAGGCACAAAGAATTGCCGCTTCTTTCATCGATATGATTGCCAATTACGATCCAGAGATCATGGATGAGATTGATGGGATCGCCAAGGCATTAGGCCGTCCCCTTGAGGAGCTTGTGGCGATAAACGCAAGGACTGAATTGATGTTTATGAGTCCATCGCAAGAATGTACAGCCATTGCCCTACTCCCGGAGGCTACTTCAGACAAAGAGATTTTCATCGGCCAAAACTGGGATTGGATCCGGATGCTCAAAGGCTCTTTGATTCTACTTGAAATTGAGCAGCCCAAAAGGCCCACCATTCTCATGCTTACAGAGGCTGGGATTGTGGGAAAGATTGGGATGAACAGTTCAGGTATTGCTGTTTGCCTGAATATATTGTCGGCAGAAGATGCGAAGAGGGGTGTCCCAATCCATATCGTTCTTCGTGGAATATTGAACGCAGAGACTTTGGGTGATGCCATTGGGGCAATCCTTCGAACTGGTTCAGGGGGATGTTCTCACTTCTTAATCGGCTGTAAAGATGGAGAGTCCATTGGGATGGAAGTGGGCTTTCACGATGTCGAGACCCTCTATCCCGTGGAAGGGGTTTTGACCCATGCCAACCATTTTGTAGGAAGTAAAATATATCGAAAAGATAAAGGGAGAGTGAGGTATCCGGATAGCTTGCTCCGGGATCATAGAGCTTTAAAGTTGCTCTGGCCAAAGAGAAAAAACTTAACCTTACAGGATTTAGAAATGGTGCTTCGTGATCATTTTAACTATCCCCACTCCATCTGCCGCCACGCTGATCCCAAGATCGATGAGTTGGAAGAAATCGTCTCCCTTGTATCGATCATCATGGATTTGACATCAGGGACCATGTATATCGCAGAGGGCCCTCCTTGCAAACATCATTATATCTCATTTTCTATCCCCCAAGTACCATGACCAAAATTACCATCCAATGATCCAAGCTTTTTGAATTTGGACCCCATGCTATATAAAACCAATAGAAAAGAATGAGTTACGAATTCAATATAGTTGATCCTCCTTCTCACAATGCTCAGCTATCACTTTTGCTATCGGTTTGAAATAGTGCCGTCTATTTCTGCTATTTAGGTTGCATAATCAACGACATCACGGCTTTTTGACCATGAAGCCGATTCTCCGCTTCTATCCATACCGCTGCTCGAGGCCCATCCATCACCTCATCGGTTACTTCCTGCCCCCTCTCACAAGGTAAGCAATGCATGTATTTTACATGGTTTTTCCCCAGCTTCATGTATTTCTCATTCGCAATCCAACCCTTATATTTATTAAAGACCTTGGCCATCTCTTCATGTTTCGGCTTTTGCTGAAATGGAGGAAGTAGATCAAGGCAAACATGATTTTTGGCATAAACAATATCTGCATCCACAAAAGCATCCTCGATGTTGTTTGATACCTGATACGTTCCCCCGTTGGCTTCAACATTGGCCTTAATCGCCGCCTCAATCTCAGGATCAATTCGCAATTCCGGTGGCTTAGCATAGACGATGTTCGGACCAAAGAAACTCGTTGCATACATCACATCATGATGCGGTGCGATCGGCTTTTTGGTGCTCTCCGAATAGGTCCAAGATACCCCAAGCTTTAACCCTCTTAAATCCCGACCAAAAAGCTCCCACATCGTCATGATATCAGCAATCCCCTGGCAGGGATGATAAATATTGTCTTCCATGTTAATGACCGGAATATCAGCCCATTTCGCAAATTCATTAATGATTCTTAACCCCTTATCATATTCCCAACCCACAACATCACCAAGAATCCGAATCGCAATGCAATCCCCCATCCCGTTGAGCGTTCGAGCCACATCTGATATCCGTTCTGTTTTATAAGCGACGTCTTCTCCCTCCAGTGAAGGAATGCGGGTCGCACTTGGCTCTAAAAAGTGAGCATGACCCCCTAACTGAAAAATCCCTGCCTCAAAACTGTTCCGGGTCCGAGTCGATGGATTAAAGAAAATCATAAACAATGTTTTCCCATCTAATAACTTATGGGGTTTACCAATTCCATAATCCGTCTTTAATGCCAACGCCGTCTCCAAAATCGTCACCATTTCATGTTTCGAAAAATCCCGAAGCGATATAAAATCCCGGCCTCTTAAAGATTTTGTTAACATACCTTTTCCTCCTTTCTCCCTTTGGAACTAAAAAGAAACAAATCCTTCAAATTGCAACATGAATGCCATCCGATTTAAAACCTGCATCTCTAAGGCCTTACTCAGTCCTCTCCTCTTCTGAAAACCTATCAAACCTCAATAAAATATTTTGGCAAGAAAAATCTTCCTGCCCATCATCCGTAATTAAGAAAGTCTTTCTAAAACCAATTTTCCTTTAACTTTTCTACTTCCCTATTTCAAGAAATCCATTTTAGAGATTTTTATCAGCAATCTCTAAAAGAAAATCAATAACTTTAATTTGCGGAAAAAAATTTCAAGAGAAAAAAGGAACATGTCGGCTTAGATCATCGTCCAGAGGCCAAAGGCTGCGCCTGTGAGCGTGTCTGCACCAGATGAGTGGCCCCACCTCAGGAAATATTCGATTTCCTCTCTCTCCCTTTTTTCTGGGTTCCCTTGTTCGCCTTCTGATGCCAAGCTGTCAAAGACGAGGTAAAGGGTCTCTGAGAATATTCCTTCCAGGGCATCGTCTAAAAACTGAAAGGCAATTCGATTGGTCTTCGACTGAGCCTTTTCTCTTAACCTCCGCTTTCGATAATCATCGTCTAATTTTCTGCCGAAGGAAGAAGAAAGGAGCTTGTGGCTAGCCAAGAATCCGACCAGGAAGTCATCTCCGGCCGGAGTGAGTCCAGGCCCTAAACCTAAGAGCCTTTCCCAGACCTCCTCAAACAACGCTAAATCTTCACTGAGAGCAGACTCAATAAGCCTCTTGACCTGGGGCAGGGCGTGCCTACTCCAGAGGCTTAAGGAAGGAAAGTCCGAAAGGATATCCGCACATTGATTCTTCAGCAGCAGGCAGGTCCCTGCCATGCCCTCAAACTTACCCGATTTGAGGATCTCCTCCATCAGTATCAGAATCGAAGAGAGCAGGGTATTAGATCCCGGAGGGGAAGAGAAGAGTGTCCGCCTGAGATTGACGATATGGCAGGGATCTAGCTCGATGGAACATCCATTTCTCGATTTCCGTATCAGTGATTGGCCTTCTTTCCAAAAGAGATCCCCCTCCTTCAGAGAAACCTCTCCCATCCATTTCCTTACGGGTAGATCAAGGATGGCACCAAAGGGCGAATGGAGCCATTCCCCTGCACGAAAATGGATGACCTTTCTCCCCTCTTCCTTGATCAGGTCAAATCCGTTTTGGTAGATTTGGCCCACCCTTCCCAGAAATCCGCTGCACCTTTTGAGTTCTTCGTAAAGGGTCTTCTCAATGCGTATGATTTGAATAGAATATTTAAGGAAAGGACGATCCCCAGGTTCAAGGTTTGTCATTGGAGTCAGGTCTTTGGAATCACGTCTTCAAGACTTTGGATAGCTATTCAGAATGGTGCAAAGGATTGCCATCCGAAGACGAAGTCCGTAGACAGTCTGGTTAAGGTAGACTGCCCTTGGATCCTTATCCACTTCCTCGGGCAATTCACGGCCTCGGGGAAGTGGGTGCATGACCAGTGCAGTCTTTTTCATACCCTTGAGGACATGGCCATCGAGAACGTAATATTTCGCACTCCCTTCATAATCGTCGAAGCGATCCGCAAAGTGTTCCTTGGTAAGCTGAGTCGTATAGACCACATCGAGCTCCTTGACCAATTCCTCGAGCCTCACTTTTGGATTCGTCACCTCGGTGAACCAGACTTTATGTCGCTGGAGGTATTCCTTGATGTCGTCCTTCGCCTTTGTAACATCTGGAGAGATGAAGTAGATGCGGACGCCGTGAAATTTAGCTAAGAAATAGCATAGCGAGCGGATGCTGCGGCTTCCCATATCGCCCACCATGGCGATGGAACAACCATCCACACCTCCCAGATGGTGCTCAATGGTATAGAGATCGAGGAGAGCCTGGGTTGGATGTTGCCCGGGTCCATCGCCCGCGTTGATGACGGGGATTCGGGAGACCGAGGCTGCTCTTTGGCTCGAGCCGCTCTCATGGTGTCGCAGGACGATCACATCGGCAAGCTCTGAAACGACTTTAATGGTGTCTTCAAATCGGCCCGGCAGTTCTGAGGAGAAGACCCCAGCCGCTTCTGTTGAGGGGATCTCCCCTCCCAGCCGGAGCATCGCTGCCTCAAAGGAAAAACGCATTCTCGTGCTGGGGATGAAGAAGAGGCTTGCCAGGATCTTACCCTTTAAACATTCATCCCCTCCTTTATTCGCCACCCTTTCTAGGCAACTGCTGAGACCGAAAAGCTCTTTGAGTTCCTTCTTCGTAAACTGTTGGGCTTCAATTAAATGAAACACTTCTTCCCCCTTTCTTGGCATCCTCTAGGGAAGGAAATGAGTCCCAGCACTGCCCTGAAGGGCCAACGATGCTTTGTTTAAAGAAGTGATGACGGCCCGTTCACCTCCAAATTCTAAGAACCGGAAGCATGCTTCTACCTTGGGGGCCATACTTCCTGAGAGAAAATGTCCTTCCTTGAGATAGGCCCTGGCCTCCCCGAGATGAACGAGATCGATGGGCTTCTGGTCCGGTTTATTGAAGTTGAGATAGGCCTTCTCGACATCGGTCAGGATGATCAAGAGATCAGCCATGACGGCCTCCGCCAGTTTTTCTCCGGCCAGGTCCTTATCGATGACGGCATCGATGCCGCGATAGTTCCCCCTCGAATCGGCAACGACCGGTATACCTCCGCCTCCAGAAGCGATGATGAGGATCCCTGCATCGACGAGATGTTTAATGGCCCTCGCCTCTAAGATCCTCAGCGGGTTCGGTGAGGGGACGACCCGGCGGAACGGACGGCTGTTTCCCGGTTTCACTTCCTTGATGATATACCCTTCTTTCTCATTCAGCTTCTTGGTTTCTAGTATAAAGTTTCATAAATATATTTACATATAAACTTCTTTGTGGTATAAGGGTTTCTAAAACCAAAGGAGGAAACCCCTATGCCACGGAAGACACAGAAAGCCAAGTTGATTTTGAGTAAAGAA
>Ga0315282_10012661_pt1 | contig 12872 bp, 13 predicted proteins | sample YL17G07_20_MG_FD_203693 | JGI IMG/M metagenome (GOLD analysis project Ga0315282, IMG submission 203693) | Sediment microbial communities from Yellowstone Lake, YNP, Wyoming, USA - YL17G07_20 | ecosystem: Environmental > Aquatic > Freshwater > Lake > Sediment | place: USA: Wyoming | collected... | reverse complement strand
AGAGAGGGACTCCCTCCTCAAAAAGCTTTGTTTGCCACGGCCCATAAGCTGCTTCGAGTCATTTTTGCGATGCTTTCTAACCGAACCTATTTCAAAGTCAAGGAGGCTATATAAAAATAGTTGACTGTAAGAGTGATTTTACATTTTTGTTCTACCATACAACATTTGAAGTAGTAATCGAGAAAACAAAGTCACATATTGGATAACAAGGCCTGAGAAATAATTCCTGTTGAAGTTTCCATTCAAAATTAGTAGACTTTTATCAAACCATAGGGGTTTAAATCAACCTCCCAACTAACCTTTGGAGGTTCCATGACCACCCAAGAAGTCAAACGCAAACTCGCTGCCATTCTCAGTGCGGATGTGAAGGGTTACAGTCGCCTCATGGGGGAAGATGAGAAAGGGACCGTTCGCACCCTAAATGCATACAAGGAGGTGATTGCAAACCTTATCCAACAACATCGTGGCCGTGTGGTGGATGCCGTAGGAGATAACGTCCTCGCTGAGTTTGCGAGCGTGGTGGATGCGGTAGAATGTGGGGTCGAGATTCAAAAGGGGCTTAAGACCCGAAATGGCGAGCTTCCTGAGAACAGAAGGATGGAATTTCGGATCGGTGTTAACCTCGGGGATGTAATTGAGGATGGAGAGCAGATCTTAGGAGACGGAGTCAACATTGCAGCCCGTCTGGAGAGTCTTGCTGAGGCTGGAGGTATCTGCATCTCTGGAACAGCCTATGATCAAGTCGAGAACAAACTTGGATTAGGCTATCAGTTTCTTGGAGAGCAAACCGTCAAGAACATAGCAAAACCAGTGCGTGTTTATAAGGTGCTAACGGAGCCTGGGGCCGTTGTCAGGGTGGCGGCGGAGAAAAAAGTTAAACCAAGAAAATGGCAGAGACCAGTTATGGTTTTGGTTATTTTCCTGATTCTGGTTGCCGCTGCTTTTGCGATCTGGCGTTTATACTTGCACCCTGCAGCGCCGCCTGTGGAAGTTGCCTCCAAAGAGAAAATGGCTTTTCCTTTGCCCGACGTGCCTTCTATTGCTGTTTTGCCCTTTGCAAACATGAGCGGGGATCCCAAGCAGGAATTCCTCTGCGACGGGATGACCGAGGCAATCATCACTGCCCTTTCCAAGGTACCGAGAATGTTTGTGATCGCCCGAAATTCGACCTTCACTTACAAGGGAAAGTCGGTGAAGGTCAAGCAAATAAGCGAAGAGCTAGGTGTCCGGTATGTGCTGGAGGGGAGTGTTCAGAGGTCGGGCGACCGCGTTCGGATCACCGCCCAGTTAATCGATGCCCTCACAGGGAACCACCTTTGGGCAGAGAGTTATGATCGCGATCTGAAAGACATATTTGCCCTGCAAGATGAAATCACCATAAAGATCTTGACGGGTCTGCGAGTGAAGTTGGCGGGGGGAGACGTTGCAGGGTCCCAAAAATATGCCGAAAAATATTACAGAGGGAAGCAAGGTCTCGATTGCTATTTGAAGTTAATGGAAGCGGAGAGTTACTACGCACGTTGGAATATTCAGGATAACAACATAGCCCGGAGGATGATAGAGGAGGCTATCGCTATGTGTCCAGAGAATCCAGCTGGTTATATTTCCCTCGGTTGGGTCTACCATCATGATCATGCGCTGGGCAATACGAAGTCCCCTCGGGAGAGTCTTGAGGAAGGTATCGAACTGGCCCAAAAAGCCCTAGCCATGGATGAATCCATAGCCGGTGCCCACAGTTTATTGTGTGGGCTCTATCGCCGTATGAGGGAGTATGAGAAGTCGATTGCTGAAGGGGAACGGGCCGTGGCCCTCGACCCCGGTGGGGCAGGTGTGCTTGCTAATTATGCTGTAAGCCTAGGGGCTGTGGGCAGGCCGGAGGAATCCATTCCCTTATTCCAAAAAGCAATCCGGCTCGACCCCTTCATGTCATTCGGCTTATATCGCGAATTCGGCCATGCCCTCCAACGTACGGAGCGGTTTGAGGAGGCGGCTTCGGCACTTAAGAAAGCGATTCAGCTTGCGCCTGATGACATTAGGGCCCATTATTACCTGGCGGCTAACTACAGTATGATGGGTCGTGAGAAGGAGGCTCGTGCTGAAGCAGCAGAAGTTCTCAGGATAGATCCAAAGTTCTCATTGGATTTCCTTGCAAAGATACTTCCATATAAGGATCAATCGGAAAGAGATAAAGTCATTAACGCCCTGCGTAAGGCGGGGCTGAAGTGAAAGTAGGTAACTTGTAAAAAAGACCCCTTCATTTAATCGTGCATATTTCTATCCGTAATCGTTGACCCTCAGAGTTATCTCAGACTGTAGACTTGTAGATGGAAGTGTGCAATTGGAATGAATCATAATATTTAAAAAACTTTTTTACATTTCTTCAATAGAACAATCCTCACCTCTCTTCGCCCTCAATATGAATCTCGATACGCTTAGATGTCTCACAACCTCTCAAGGCGGAGAGCATCCCTTTGATCGTCTTGGTTAGAAAATCTCTGACAAAAGGGGTCATAGGAATCGGTTTCCCATCCACCCTCAGGGTAACCTCTTTTTCTTTTTTCGATTTGAGGAACTCCTTCTCAATAAAGTTGGAAAGCCCCTTCATATCCTCAAGGTGAAAACAGGGAACACCGACATTGAATTTTCGGTTCGAAACAATAGCAATAAGGTGATCTTTCTTTGTGCAGAGAAGTTTCTTATGCTTCTCCTTCCGAAAAACTTCTATCTTGGGTTGTACATCCTTTTTATATCCTTCCGAGAGGAGAAGGTCCACATCCTGAACCCATCTTCTCCGAATCTCATCCAAGGTGGAATCCTTTTCTACATCCCGAATCAGGGCGATCTTTTGGGGCGATGAGATGATGACGGTATGAGCCCCCGCTTGCTTATGTCGCCAGCTATCCTTTCCTTCCTGATCCACTTCAAATCCATGAACATCGTGCTTGACCGTTGCGACTCGATATCCCTTGCGGGTCAGCTCTGGGACCAATTTTTCGATCAAAGTGGTCTTCCCGCTATCCGATTTTCCAACAATAGAAATTATCGGGATCACTGATTACACTCCTTATCAAGGTAATATTTCCATGCCATTCACTTAACCTAACCATCCCAAAATTTTAAATTCCAAATCACAAATTACAAATCCCAAACAATCTCTAAGCTCCAATTCCAAATGACCAAAACAGTTTATTTTGATTTCGAATTTGGGTCATTGGAATTTATTTGGGATTTGGTGCTTGGTATTTGGTGCTTATCCTCAACTTGGATTATCTAACCCAGATTTAAAAACTACGATCCAGCAATTGCACTCTGACCTTGTCCCCTGCCCTGGCAATTTCTTGATCTTCAGGAATGACGATCAGTCCATTGGCCTTCACCATGGATCTCAGGATGCCGGACCCCTGTTCTCCAGTGGTGGTGACAAAATACTGGTCTTTCTCGAAAGAGACAGACCCTCTGATGAAATAACGTCTTCCGATCATCTTCTTGATCTCCTCCTTCAAGATGGCCTCAATGACAGGGCGAAAAAGTTGATGATGGCCCATCATCTTCAAAAGCGAGGGCCTCACAAACTGTTCAAAAGAAATCATAGACGAAACAGGATTTCCAGGAAGGCCAAACATTGGTTTTCCTGCAATCGTTCCAAAGGCAAGAGGCTGTCCTGGCCTCATGGCCACTTTCCAAAAGACCATCTCCATACCCAAATTCTTCATAACCTCTTTAACAAAATCATAATCACCCACGGAAACCCCTGCAGAGGAGATCAGGACGTCCGCTCGGATTCCCTGACGAAGTTTCTCTTCAATCTCTTCTTTTCGATCCTTGGCAATGCCCAATTGAACAGGGATCGCCCCACAATCCTTCACCTGGGCTGCCAATGTGTAAGAATTACTTGAGATGATCTTGACCTCATCCAACTCCCCATCCACATCAACTAATTCATCTCCAGTGCAGAGAATGGCGACCAGCGGTTTCTGATAAACAGAGATAAAAGATCGTCCTACGGAAGCGAGCATTCCCACCTCTGCCGGACGGATCGTATCCCCTTTGGAAATCACACGATCTCCTTTTTTCACATCCTCCCCAGACTTCCGGATGTTTTCACCTAGACCAGCAGATTTGAAAATCAAGACAGATGCATTATCCTTCTTTGTCTCTTCTACAGGAATGACCGCATCGGCCCCTTTTGGAATGGGTGCACCCGTCATGATGCGGATGGACTTGCCTCTCTCAAGTTTCTTTTTCGAAATAAACCCTGCAGGAAGGTCCTCAATCACTTCTAAACGAACGGGGTGATCTGGGGAGGCCTTTTGAACATCTTCAAATTTTAGAGCATAACCATCCATGGCTGAATTATCCAAAGGCGGGATATCCCGATGAGCGTGGATATCTTCAGCAATCACCCTCCCCAAGGCATCTAAAAGAGAAATCTTTTCAAATCCTAAAGGGTAAATGTGAGAAAGAATTTTTTCTAAGGCTTCATCGACGGGAATCATACCTTTTATATAACACAAAACTAACTTTATGAAAATGGAGAGCTTAGAGAAGATTTTTTCAGATGCCCTTAATTCATTTTTAATCTTTTCAATTAAAATGATCTTGTGCTATATGATTTTAAGGAGGAATTTATGAAAATAACGATCATCTGTGAAAACACGGTTGGCCGCCGGATTGGTTTGGGGGAACATGGATTTTCTGCCTTAATTGAGACAGATCAAGAAAATTATCTCTTCGATACTGGCAGCGGGCATTCGGTTGTAAGAAACTCCCTCGAATTGAACAAAGACTTGAGGACTATCAAAAAAATCTTCTTGAGTCATGGACACTATGACCACACCGGAGGATTACCCGAAGTTCTTAAGTTGAAAGGGAAAGTCGATGTTCATGCCCATCCCCATGTCTTTCTCGATCGAATTCATGTGATCAAAGAAAATGAAAACGAAACAAAAAAATTTGTTGGCCTTCCTTACAAGAAAAAATATCTGGAATCGCTGGGCGCTAATTTTATTTTCAATAAAGATTTTATGGAAGTTGAAAAAGGAGTTTTCTTGACCGGTGAAGTGCCAAGAAAAACATCTTTTGAGAAACCTGATTCTGTACTCTTCAGTGAAATAGATGGAAAGACCAAACAGGATACCTTTTCGGATGACCAATCCCTTATTCTCGACACGGAGAAAGGGCTTATCCTTGTTCTTGGTTGTGCCCATTCAGGGATGATCAACATCATCAATTATGTCATCCATAAGACAGGAAAAGATAAATTTTATGCCATCCTGGGTGGAACTCACTTGGATTTTCTGACGCCGGAGCAGTTGGATGAATCCATTAAAGTATTAAAAAAGATGAAAATCGAAAAGATAGGTGTCTGCCATTGTACGGGGATGAGAGCTGCATTCAGACTCCATCAGGAATTCGGGGAACACTTCTTTTACGGGCATGTAGGAAGTGGATTAGAAGTATAGGATGAGATTTCAAAAGCTAATATTTGGTTTGCGGATCCTGCCAAAACAAAACCCCATCGGCGCTTCCCCCTGCTATTCTTCACACCGTCTGTTGATGACCTTTAAAGGGAATATGGCGGATGAGAGGGAATTTGACGAAGCCCGAACAGCCCGGATGATCGATCTCTTTGTGACCGAAACATTGGGGCTCAAGAAAGTTGCTTAAAGATAAATAACAAAGGAGGTCAATGATGATAGTCGCAGGAATAGATGTAGGTGGAAAGAATGTTCATATTGTCATCAAAAAAGATGGCCAAATACTTGGAAAAGTGTCGGGTCCTTCAGGAATAAAAAAAGCAGAGAGTGCCGAACAACTCTATAATGAAGTCCTCAAAAAGGTTGGCATTACCCGGAAAGATGTGGAGCGAGTGGTCGCCACCGGGAGTGCAGCTAAAAGAGTGGCCTTTGCAAATGGTGCCATTTCCGATGCGGCTGCCGATGCTCGAGGGGTTATTAAACTGATCCCAACGGCAAGAACCATTATTGATGTAGGGGCAGAAGAAGGCCGTTCAATCAAAATCAGCGCTGATGGGAAGGTTTTAGACTTCGCTATTAACGATAAGTGTGCTGCTGGTACAGGTACCTTTGTTGAAGCCATGTCCAGGGCTCTTGAAGTCTCTGTGGATGAGATGTCGAAGATCACTCTTCAATCCACCCAGACCCTTTCGACGAATACACAGTGTGCAGTCTTTGGGGAATCCGAAGTGGTCTCCCTCATTCATCAAAAGACCCCAAAACCGGACATCGCCCGGGCAGTCATGAATGCCATTGCAGGAAGGATTGCTTCGGTCGCTCGTATCGTCGGATTGGAAAAGGATATTGTGATGGTCGGAGGGATGGCGAAAAACGCAGGGTTTGTCGACTCTCTTAAAAAGAATATCGAAATGGATGTCGTTGTGCCAGAAGACCCAGACTATATGGGTGCTCTGGGAGCTGCTGAAGCGGCCGCCGCTGGAGCTTATACGGAGGAAGTCAAGGCAAAAGTAGTAGAAAGGGAGACCGTTTCAGAAGGGAAAGGTTAATGATCAAAGATAACTCAATAGCCTGAATAAGGAAGGGGGAGAAAATGGCTGAGGAAGTAAAAACCCAAGAATTTTGGAGATGGCCAGAAACCAATTGGGTCAACCCGGATATAGATTGGAAAAAAGGGAAGGTAATCACGGCTGGAGTGGATGTTGGATCCGTTAGCACGCAAGCCGTCATTATGGTAGATGGTGAATTTTACGCTTATGGTAACATGCGGACCGGTTCAGACAGTCCAAACAGTGCTAGAAAAGGTATGGGCTTTGCCTTAGAAAAGTCCAATATGAAAATCGAGAATATCGATTACTGTATCGGCACCGGTTACGGACGGGTGAACGTACCCATGGCTCAACAGTCTATCACCGAGATCTCCTGTCATGCTCGAGGAGCAAACTTCATGTATGGCCCAGAAGTCAGGACAGTTATGGATATGGGTGGCCAGGACTGTAAAGCGATCAATGTCGATGATAGAGGCAATGTTCTCAATTTTATGATGAATGACAAATGCGCTGCTGGAACAGGGCGTGGAATGGAAGTCTTTGCTGACCTGATCAGAGTTCCTGTTTGGGAGATTGGACCACGTTCCTTTCAGATCCAGAAAGAGCCTCCCATGATCAGCAGTACCTGTGTCGTATTCGCCAAGAGCGAGGTCGTTGGCCTCCTGGAGTCAGGAATGCCTGAAAACGATATCATGGCCGCTTATTGCTCCGCCATGGCGCACCGGATCATGGAACTTCTCAACCGTCTGGGCGTAAAGGAAAAGTTTGTCATCACCGGTGGTATTGCAAAAAATGAAGGTGTTGTGAAAAGGCTGGAGAAGGAATTAGGGATTAAGACAGCTGAACGTGTCTGGTACAAGAAAGAGTATATCGATCGCAAATATCCCTTTGATACTCAGCTCGCCGGTGGCATTGGAGCAGCCCTGTTCGGACTGGCTCTGTTGAAGATGGGCAAGGCAAAGAGTGCAAGAAAAGCGTAATGGAAGTTTTGAGTTATGAGTTCGGAGTTTGTAGTAAAGAAACTACGAACTAAAAACTCCGAACTATGAACTTTGAAAAGGATAAAGCATGATTGCCAATTATGGTTTTAAGGACGGCTCTGGCGACTGGTATGTCACCATCGATACGGACAAATGCAATGGATGCGGTAAGTGCCCAGAGGTTTGTCCGGCAAAAATCCTTGAAGTAGGACCGGACGAGATCGACATCTTCCGTGAAGAACCGGTGGCCTTTGTGAAACATGACGAGCGCAAGAAGGTCAGGTATAGCTGCGCTCCTTGTAAGCCTGGCTATGGGGAAGAACCAGCACCCTGTGTCAAAGTCTGTGAACCAAAAGCCATCTCTTTTTCAGATGGATGGATACGCTTATACGGTCATAAATAATTTATTCTCCCTCCCCCTTGATGGGAGAGGGTGGGAGTGAGGGTGATTAAGGTTTAAAAAATGACTCGAGAAGAAGAATTAAGAAAACAGGGTTGGGAAAAACGGTTCACCATTGATGAGCCCCGTCTATCGGAGATGGTAGAACAATACAAAGAACTTGGGTTTGAGGTTCTTCTCGAGCCTGTGGACACTTCCTCTGAAGAATGCACCACCTGTCTCAAAGACCCTGCCTTCAGTCAGCTTTACAAGACCATCTACACCCGCCAAAGAAGTTAATTCCTATGCCTTTATTTGGAACCCGACATCCCTGATCATAGTCAGATCATCTTCTGCATTTCGGCCAGGGGTTGTAAGATAATTTCCTACAATCAGACCATTGGCACCTGCAAGGAGGGCAAGGGACTGTAGATCTCTCAGGTTGGTCTCCCTCCCGCCTGCAATCTTGATCGTTCCTTTCGGTAGAACGAGCCGAAATAGAGAAATGGTTTTGATGATCTCAATAGGAGGAATGGATTCTGAATGTTCCAACGGTGTTCCCGGTCTCGGGTTGAGAATATTGAAAGGAATGCATTCGATCCCGAGTTGCCTCACAGAAAAGGCAAGTTCCAATCGTTGTTGAGGCGATTCTCCCAAGCCGATGATCCCGCCACAACAGATCGAGAATCCCTGGCCCTTCAGAACTTCAATGGTTTGGACACGATCTTGAAAGGAATGGGTTGTGCATATCTTCGAGAAATGGGATTCGGCTGTCTCAAGATTGTGGTTGTAACGGGTCACTCCCACCCTTTTTAAAGCCTCTGCTCTTTCCTCGCTCAACGTCCCCAAAGAACAATCGAGGTCAAGGGTTGTCTCTTTCCGTATTCGATTGAGACCACTCAGAATGACCTCGAACTCTTTGTCATTGAGTTGACGACCACTGCTGATGAGACAGAAACGTCCCGTTCTTCTTTTCTGTGCTTCCTTGGCTTCTTTAACCATTTGATCGGCATTCATAAGGGGGTAAGTAGGAGCGTCTGTTTGATAATGAGCCGACTGGGCGCAGAAAGCACAGTCCTCGGAACATTTTCCTGATTTGGCATTGAGAAGAGAGCAGAGGTCGATCTCATTCCCGTTAAACTCTACTCTCACGCGGTTGGCCACTGCAACAAGATCCATGACGTCTGGTCCTTTTGCCTCTAAGAGGGGTAGAATCTCTTTCATACTGACAGATCCCCCCTCCAGAACTTTATCCCCGATTTTTTGAATTTCTTTTCTCACCTGACTCCTCCCTTTATCGATCGATCCCTTAATCCTTTCAACATGGCCTCATGGATAGGACAGAATTCATATTGACCGTCCATTTGAGAATGGAGAACCTCTTCCTGCCAATGGCTATTAAAAAGGCGGCAATCCCGATCATCACAGAAAGGGTCTCCGGTGAGATGGAATAAAAGAGCCTGCATGGCATACCCTTTCATAACTTCTGTCATTCTCGAGTCGCCATGGTCAAGAAACCTCCCTCGATATTCTTCCTTTAACCACTCTACAGGTGTGCCCATTTGCTTTTTTAAATAGAATTCTTTTGGCTTCGCAGGTGCTTCAACAAGCCCGGTTATGGAAATGAGACTGGGAAAACTATAAAGGCTGACTCTGGCATGATATCTGTTGTTATCCCGATCCCACGTTCCAAAGAGTTGATTGGTGAAAAGAATAATGCAGTGTTTAAAATCCAGCCTCCCTTTAAAGACCAGGTCTAAAATAATTTTTTGGTATAAGACCCCTTCATATAGAATGCCAAAAATCTTCCATTTAGGATCAGTGATCCTCCTTTTTTCGTAATCAATTTCAGCTGGGAGAGGGATTCCCAAAACAAATCTTTTATCAGGATCTCTCACTTTGATCCTGGCTAATTCTTTTGATACTTCCTCTATTCTTTTCTTGGAAAATCTTTTGTAGATATTCCCTCGGATACGGAAAGGGATGTGAATTTTTTCTTCGAGGTATTCCCCCAATTGGGTGATATTCAGGCCATTCAAATCCCCTTCTTTATATAGATCGATGGCCGAAGGAATGGGATGAATGAAATCGTTCACTTCTTTTTCATCTTCTGAAGAATGACCTGAGCCCCTCTTCGCCCTGAAAGCAACATGGCTCCAAAGGTGGGACCCATCCTCGGAAGCCCATAGGTCGTTGCCACAGCCATCCCTGTCACGATCAAACCAGGATGAGCCTCTCCGGTATGTTCTACCACCAGATCCTCAGACTGCTCTACCCACATGCCCCCAAAGCCAACGGTTTTGAGAATACCTCGCTCTTCGAGTTTCTTCACCACGCAGGCATCATGACCGGTGGAGTCCACCACGAATTTGGATTCTAAGGCAATTGGGTCTACACACGTAATCTCGCGAGGAAGAGCATTGACAGGTGTCCAGTTCACCACCGCTCCACAGACCCGATTCCCTTCTCTTAGCACCACATCGTCAAAGATGGTCATATTGGCAAATTTCACCCCAGCATCACAGGCCGCTGCAATCAGTTTTGAGCAGGCATGAGGACCATCAGCCACATAAAGACCCTTCACTGCCTTCTCATAGGGGATGCCCAATTCCTCTAATATCTTTTGCCCTGGCTCCCGAACAGTCACCTTATTCATCAGATAGCCTCCGATCCAGAAGCCTCCTCCGATGTAGTTATTCCGCTCTACGATCAGGGTCTTCACCCCTTTCAAAGCAATATCCCTTCCTACCATCAATCCACTGGGTCCTCCTCCGATGATGAGGCAATCGCTCTCCACATATTCGATGAACTGCCGGGCAAAACCATCTACAATGGCACGGGTCACTTCCTTTTCACTCACCGGTGTAAAGATTTGTTTCTTCCTATTCATATTCCCCACCGTTGATTTCCTTTCTCCCCCTTCATCTTTATATTTACTCATTGATCATCAATCTCTCAATTTCTCCCCTCGAAATAGGTGAAGCAGAAAGAGATTGATGGTGATCCTCATCAACACCTTTATAGGTCACCTCTATCTTCCCTAAATCCTTCCCCTTGCCATAATGCACCGTAATAGCTGCCGCTTTCTCAATATCCCCTTCATTAAGTTTCCCCCTTAGGAGAGAAAGAGGCCCTGGGAAACTGGAAACTTTTAATAAAATGTCTTCCCCTTGAGCGAAGGTCTGGATCTTTTGATTTTCCTCTTCATTCCTCCCAACGACCAATTTTACTCCATTGGAAAATCGAAAATGTCTTCCCATCTTCAGAAGGTGAACATCGTTTAACGAAAATTGGGGATCATAAACCATTAAGTCCTTCATCCGTTTTGTAAATCCGGGATCTGTGAGAAGACACCCTCCAGCCGGACATGGATAGTCATGAATGCCATAATGATCTGCTAATTCAATCTGAGGCTTTCTCGAGCGCCCCGAAATATTCAGAAGCCTCTCCCGATCTACCCATCCTTCTCTCTCTGGAATAGTGATGGTAAGAACTTTCGCAGAGAGGGGTCGCAGGATAAGACCCTCAAGCCCCGCCTCCTTTTCGATCAAATGCATCGCATCTTTCCGTTGCGACATCGGCCTCTGTCCCAACACTTCACCCGTAACAATGAAAACAGCTCCAGACTCTTCCATATAGGCCTTTGCCTTCTTCAGCATGAAGATCCGACAATCGATGCATGGATTCATATTTCTTCCATAGCCATGTTTTGGATGCTTCACCACACCGAGGTACTCCTCAGAAACATTAAATACCTTTAATGGAATACCCAGAGTCTCCACCGCCTTCTGGGAAGCCAAACAGGTCGCTCCCCGATTGGTGCAGGTGCAAAAGACCGTCATAAAATTGAGGGCCTCAAGCTCAACCCCCTGCTCCATAATCACCCTGGCTGCGATTGTACTGTCAAGCCCTCCGGATAGGAGAGCGATGGCTTTCATTCCAAAACCTCATTCATCGATCCCGAGCGAAAACCCTGAAGATCCAATGTAACATAGTGATAGCCAATCTTTTTCAAATGGCCCACCACTTTCTCCCTCAATGAGCCATCCATCAAACGTGCCATCTCTTCTTTGAGGATTTCGATTCTCGCCAGATTTCCGTAATGGCGGACACGAACCTGTTTGAACCCCAATCCAAAGAGAAACTCTTCTGATTCGTCAACCATTCTCAATCCCTCTTCAGTGATTTCCTCTCCGTAAGGAAATCGTGAGGCAAGGCATGCAAAAGAAGGTTTATCCCAGGTAAAGAGCCCCAAGGCTCTGGATAATTCTCTTACTTCCATTTTTGTGAACATGGCTTCTTTGAGGGGACTCCTGATCCCCAACTCCTGAATCGCCATTCTTCCAGGTCTATGGTCCTGATCATCGTCCAAAGTGGAACCTTCTACAACAAAAGGTATCGCCTCTTCTTTTGCTAAACGCAATAATTCTTCAAAGAGCTTGCTTTTGCAGTAGTAGCAGCGGTTGGGAGGGTTCTTAGAAAATCCGGGAATCTCCAACTCATTCGATTTGATCAAGCGGTGACTTGCTCCTAAGGTCTGAATCAATTTCTTGACCCCTGATAATTCCCTTTCCGGATAAAGGGGTGAGAGTGCAGTGACCGCAAGGACATTTTTATCCCCAAGCGTATCTTGGGCAACTCTCAGGAGGAGGGTGCTATCCACCCCTCCTGAAAATGCCACCACCACTTTCCCCATGGACTGGAATATTTCTTTTAACTTTTGAGTCTTAGTTTTTAACTCTGAACTCATCACTCTCTCATTCCGTGTCCGTGCCTGCCTTCACCGAAGCGGCTACGCGCAAGTAGACTTTTCGGCACGCAGGCATGTCACGTGACCGTATTATATTTTTTCACTCATCACTCCCTAACTCTTAACTCAAAACTTCTTTGATCCATCCTCCCCCAAGCACTGTTTCTCCATCATAAAAAACAGCCGCCTGACCAGGGGTGATGGCCTTCTGAGGAGATTTAAACTTCACTTCCAATTCTC
>Ga0315282_10012660_pt1 | contig 12873 bp, 8 predicted proteins | sample YL17G07_20_MG_FD_203693 | JGI IMG/M metagenome (GOLD analysis project Ga0315282, IMG submission 203693) | Sediment microbial communities from Yellowstone Lake, YNP, Wyoming, USA - YL17G07_20 | ecosystem: Environmental > Aquatic > Freshwater > Lake > Sediment | place: USA: Wyoming | collected... | reverse complement strand
TCAAATCGTAAATCGTAAATCGTAAATCGAAAATTACAAATGTCCCTCTGTGCCTTCTTACTTTCTATGGCAGGGGGCTGGTAAGCCCGATAATCCGCCTTTACCGAAGCAACAAACCCTACACCACGCACAGTCGGCAAGTTAGTCACGTACAACAAACCTTCTTGTATCTGCTCCCCGAAACCCGGATTAACACCCCTTCACATATTGTCGATACCAATAGTAGCTTGCTCACAAAGTGTGTCGACACAGACGGTGACAGGTTGTAAACCCGACCGGCAGGCTCCGATATGTGAATCGTGGCCATAAATTGAAAGCCGCGAGTACGGATGTGGGTGGTGTATGAGCAGATTACTCGAAATCTTCGGCGGGGCGATAACGGTCGATACCGCCGACCTGATATGGCACTGGCTCGATACATCCAAGCTCAAAAAAGCCAACTGCAATCTGCCGCAATCCGACCGGCTGAATAAAGTCATCGAGCTTGCCGGCGAGATGAAATTCGATGCCGCACTGCAGCAGTTGCGACTTTACCTGTTTGAAAACCCCACCTGCCCGTTTGGCCGGCTGGCCGCAGCGGCGCTGTGCCTGCAAAATAACCATCTCAACGAAGCGACCGATGAGCTAAACTCCGTATATCTCCGCCAGCCGACCAATACAATGGCCCTTTACGCCCTCGGCCACTGCTGCGAGCGGCTTGGCAAAGAATCCCAGGCAGTCGAATTTTATCAGGACTGCCTGAAATTCAAAAATTACCTCCAGCTCCCTGCTCAGCGGCTGGCCGCCATTTATTTCAAAAACCGCCAGCTCGAAAAAACCATTCAGCAATACGAGCTCCTGAAAAACGAATACCCCGACGACATCGCCGCACTCGTAACGCTCGGACACTTGTATATTGCCGCCGGCCGACATAAAGACGCCATCGATACATTCAACACCGCAATTCTGATCCACCCCGATAATTTCCTCTCACAGGATGAATATGTGGACCAGCTTATCCGCGATGGCCGTCTTTACGAAGCCCTGGACCGGCTGGAGGAGCTCTCCGACCACCAGCCCGAAAGAGCCGACCTGCTTATGAAACGAGCCGATGTCCTCGGCACGCTCGGCGCACACGACGAGGCCATCCAGCTATACCAGGATGCAATCCGCCTCTGCCCGGATTTCCTCGAAGCAACTATCAAGCTCGGCACACAATACCTGCAGCTAAACCAGGAGCATCTGGCGGCACAGCAATTCAACAAAGCAGTCGAGATAAACGACAACATAGTCGATGCATACATCGGCCTGGCCACCGCCCAGAAATTGGCCGGCAAAATCCTGGACGCCCTGGGAACCCTCTCCCTGGCCGCCGCAATTCAGCCAAATAGCTCCATGCTTTTTGCCGAGACCGCCGCTCTGCAATTCCAGTTAAGTCTTGCCGAGGGACTGTCCTTCGGCGATATCGCCGAATCACCCGACCTGACCGAAACCGTCATCGTAGCCCACAGACAGCAGCTCGATTCCCACCCCCAGAATCCGGACCTCCACTATCGGCTCGGAATCCTCCTGCTCAACATCGAGCGGTTCGCCGATGCTATTGCCTCCTTTCAAAATGCCTTGCAGATAAACCCCGCCTATCATCGTGCCCGCAGCAAACTCGCCTTAACCCTGCTCGACACCGACCAAAAATCCGCCGCCCTCGACCAAATACCAGGCCCGGACTGCCTTGACCCACAAACCCTCCAGCTTCACTACCAGACAGCATTACTTTACTGCGATAAAATAAAGTTCGCATCCTCCCTTATCAATCTTGAACATCAGATGGAAAAAAACTTCGCCAGCACCGATGCAACAGTAAACATCTCCATAATCCTTCAAAACCTCGGCCTCCTGGACCGCGTCACCGCAATGTGGGACAATCTTGCCGCCACAGCCAAACACGCAATCGAAACTGAAGAACCATTTACGCAGTAAAACCTCACAAAACCAACCGTAAAGCCCCAAAAACCAATCCCCAGCCCACTTGCTCAAAAATAAGCCCGAATGCAACATAACATATATTATGGGACGTTGTGTTTCGCGTGATTTTGCTATTTAGTGGTTCAAGCACGGATTGCTTTGTTGCGTTCCACCTATGGCAGGTATGGCGGACTCGCAACTTGTGCACTTGTGACTTGCGTTCTTTTGCACATACGGCTTGTAAATGGTGCGTGCCACTACCCGCTCCACCACGCGCCGTCTTGGAGGGTCCAATGTTCTGGTGTCCGCCATTCCTTTTGGCGAATGTTCTCTGTGGCTAAATCAAAAACGCCGTTACGAGCCACGCGTATCCCGCATCGAGTATCCTGTTTCTACTTTTGCCTTGCGACTTATGCTTTTGTGCTCGGCGGCTTTGGCAACGCGCCCGAAACTGCGAGTATCGGCGCGTTCACCAATCGCGGACAGCATTTAGGGTGTAGCGAATTTTGAATGTCGCATGGGGAAACTGTAAATCGAATCGGCCTGAAAGTGAGCACAATGCCAGAGTAGATGGAAAACCGTAATTTCTAAATTGCAAATCTCGAAGATGCGCCGTCGTTTGGCGGAGTAAAATCGACAATCGAAAATCGAAAATCGCAAATCCCCTGTGCCTCGCGTCTTGTCTCTACAATGAACTCAAAGTCCCATAACCTTCTACGGCGGCTCCCGCAGTGACAGCGGCTTGCCCAAAATCTCGGAATACAAAATCGCCCTCTGCAGCTCCTCCGAATTGCCATATTCCAACACAACCCCCGACCCTCCAAAGGCCGGCTTCGGTGCAGGCAATTCCACAGTCTCGCCTTTCCGCTTCGGCTCACTTACCTTCTCAGCGACAGGCATCGCAGCTTTCAGCGCAGCCGGCTGAAGTTCGTCCTTCACGTCCCTGGCTTGAGCCTGTCGAACCGCCTCCATTGCGCCAGCCACCGGCAGCCCCAGACCCTCCAAAAGTTCCGCAAGCCCCAGCCGCTTAGTCTGCGTAATTGCCGCCTTCAACCGCCCGGAAACAACCTTCGTCTCCCCTGCTTCTGCACTTCCGCTAACAACCGCCGGCTCGACCCTCGCGCTGCTCTGACCGCGTACGGCACCTTCGGCACGACCACCCTCCTGCAACTCCTCAGGTTTGACTTTCTTCGTCTTGACCATACTGCCCAGCGCATACAGAACTGCCATAACCACGAACACCAACAACTGCATCCAGCCGGAGTTTTCAATATCCAGCCGCTGAACGCCGCAAATCAGTCCTGACAAAAAGCCATTCACCATTTTTCACAAACGCCCCCAAATTTCAAATTACAAGCGGTCCCCAGCTCTGCCGCCACCTATAACCCATTTACTCATCCGCCAGAACTGGCGGACTCATTTACTCTTTTACTCATTCGCTCCTTTACTCTTTCTTCTTCGGCTGGGCGATGGACTCCCGCATCGAAGTATCCGCAACGATATTCTTCATCCGGTAATAGTCCATAATCCCGAGGTTCCCTTTCTTGAATGCCTCGGCCATTGCCAGCGGCACTTTCGCTTCATTTTCGACAACCATCGCCCGCATCTCCTGCTCCCGCGCAACCGCCATTGCCCGCCGCTTCTCCGCCTCCGCCTTTGCCTTTCGCATATCCGCCTCGGCCTGGTCCGCCTGCAGCTTGGCCCCCACATTCTCGCCGACATCCACGTCCGCGATATCGATAGACAAAATCTCGAACGCCGTCCCCGCATCCAGCCCCTTATGAAGAACCGCCTTCGAGATACTGTCCGGGTTCTCCAGAACGCTCTTATACGACACGGCGCTGCCTATGGTGCTGACAATCCCTTCGCCGACACGCGCGATAATCGTCTCCTCGGTCGCACCGCCCACAAGCCTCTGGATATTGGCGCGCACCGTTACGCGTGCCTTCGCCTGAAGCTGAATCCCATCCTGGGCGACCGCATCGATGGTATCCTTTCCCTTCTTCGGGTCCGGGCAGTCAACCACCTTTGGATTGACGCTCGTCTGTACCGCCTCGAGGATGTCACGGCCCGCCAGGTCAATCGCGGTAGCCGTTTTCAGCGTCAGCTCGATATTCGCCCTGTCTGCCGCAATCAGCGCACGCACAACGTTCGGCACCCTGCCGCCCGCAAGATAGTGACTTTCCAGGTCTCGCGTCGTTACCGACAGCCCCGCCTGCACCGCCGTAATCTTACTTAAAACTATAATTCTCGTATCGACCCTTCTAAGCCACATCCCGATAAGCTCTGAAAACTTGACATCCGCCCGCGACAATTTCGCCTGCAGCCACAGCCTGAAAAACTTCAAAAACATCAAAAAGAACACCAGAACTACGACTACCACAATCACCGTAAACGCCACCGCGATAGCCGGCCAGGGATTGCCTTGTGCCAGAATCATATTTGTTAAGTTAAGCATCTCTTCGCCCTTTCATTAACCCCGTTCAATCCAAAACCTAAAAAAGGTAAAATCAAAAATTGACGAACTCCACAATTTTGCATTTTGATTCTTAATTTTTGATTTCTTACATAACACGGACCGTTACCTTCGTGCTCTCCACATCTATGACCTTGACCTTTCTGTCCTTCTCAACATACCCGCTCTCGGCCACACAGTCAACCCTCTGCCCCGAAAAATAGCACATCCCCACCGGCCTCAGCGGCGTCAGCACCACACCCACCGCGCCAAGCAGCCCCTTCAATTCGGGCGTATCAGGTATGGCATCGCCCTGCTGCCGCTCCGACGGGATGAGAGTAACACTTTTACCGAATCTGGTCTTCGGTAATATCTTGTAAGCGACAGCCAGAGTTGATGGTATCATAACAGCCGCAATGCCCACCCCCAACCATCCGACGATAGCGCTGTGCTTAAAGAATATCGCCACCCCGCCGACCGCACACGCAATCGCGCAGATGCCGATTAGCCCCCCGCTCGGCACAAACACCTCAGCCAATATCAAAATAGCGCACGCAAAATACAGAAAAATCGCAAATACCAGCCACCAGCCCATAGAAATCTCAAAAATTAAAACGCAAAGTGCAAAATTTTTAATTCAATATTCGACACATACACCTTTTGCACTTTTGCTCCTGCTAAACGCTGTCCGCTATACGCTAAACGCTATTAATGACCGTTTCACCATCTTCCGCCTTGACCACCACCCTGCTGCCGTGAATCTCAATTATCCTGACCTTGGCGTCTTTTTCAAGAAACGCCCCTTCCGCAACCACATCCACAATCGCATCGCCGAACCTCGCCTTGCCCGCAGGCCGCAGTGTCGAAACCGCCTCGCCAATGTCGCCTACACTTACGCCTTTGGCCTTGCTATCAGGCAGGGTCGTCATACTCACCTCCACGCCGCCCCCCTGCTTTGCCGCAGTGGGAACCAGTATCAGTCCGCTCAAGAATTGCATCTTCGGCAGATACCTTCCCAGCAGCCACACAAGAACAATAAATCCCACAAAGCCCACCGACAGCCCCAATACATTGTATGTGAACAGCCGCCAGTCAAGGTCGCTCTGCGGCCAGGGCAGCCTGTTCGGCGGATTCCGCACTAACATCCCGAACATCCCTGCAAGTATGGCTATTATCCCCAGAACACCCGCCACCCCGAACCCAGGCAGCACAAATATCTCCAGAACAAGCAGCAGTATCCCCACAACAAACAGCGCCACCTCCACCCAGTTCGCCAGCCCCACAAGATATTTGCTGCCTATGATTAACGCAAAGCATACAACCGCCACCAGCCCCGGCAGCCCCACGCCCGGCGTATTGAATTCAACATAGACCCCGAGCAGCGCAAGCATCACAAGCACAGCCATTACCGCCGGCGAATTCAGCCACCGCACCATTTCCTCCGACCAGTTGGTCGGCAGCTTCATCGGCCCGCCAACAAAACTTACGCCATCTCGCTTGGCCAAAAATTCCAGCGCACCCGCCAGGTCCTTAACCTGCGCCCTCGCTATGCCATATTCGTGCGCCTTCGAAGCCGTCAGCGTCAGCAGCTCATCGTTCCTTACAACCAATTCCTTTTTGGCAAGCTCGTATTTATTTGGGTCAGTCGGAAGTTTGTCGCTTTCAAAAAATTCATAACCGCCGCTTTCTGAATTCTTTACCCTGTAAACCTCCGTCTGCATACTTACCATTGCCTTAAGCAGCACCGCCGGGTAGCCGTTCGCCTCCGCGGCCCGCATAAATGCCGCACGCACAAAACTCTCCGCCTTCTCCCGCTCCACACCCTCAAGCTTGCCGCCAATCGCAATCGGAGCGCAGTCCCCTATCGTCGTATTCTCCCGCATTATGATGTCCCGGCAGGACACGCTCACCAGAGCCCCCGCCGATATCGCCTCGCTCGTGATATATGCCACCGTGCGGACCTTCTTGCCCACCTCAAGTATCAGATACTTGGAAATGTCGTCAGCCGACTCTACAAGCCCGCCATACGTCCCTATCTCGTAGATTAGATAATTCGCCCCTCCATCCAGAGCGCTTTGTGTCCGCCGCTTGATGGACTTAAACAGCCCATCGTCAATCATCCCCTTACAGGTTATTACCGCCGCCTTTGCAGCCGCACGGTCCATCTGTATAGCATTCGGCTCAGTGCTCCTCGCGGACACCGCAAATAATAGCAGCAGGCCCGGCAGGATAGTTACCGCCATTCGCAACCTGGTCTTCATAACAATAGATTACCTCCCTCCAGCCCGTTCCGCAATACCCTGCTAAAATTCAGGCAAAACCCTCGGCTCTATCCCCATCCACTGCAGCCCGCCTATCACCGCCTGGGCGATGTTGGTCAGGTGGTCGCCAACCTTCTCGACATTGTCCACCAAATCGATAAATATAAGGCCCGCCTCGGCGCCGCACATACCCTCACTCATCCGATTCACGTGACTTCGCCTGAAATCTATCTGCATCCTGTTGAGCTTATTTTCAATCACCAGCGCCGCCTTGGCAGCAGCGGTGTCGTTATTCTCTAACGCCGTTATAACATCATCAAACATCTCAGCCGATTCTTTCCTCAGCTCCTCGGCCTCCGCCTTCGCCCGGTCGCTGAAAACCAGCCTCTGGTCCAGCTTCCGCTGCGCAATCTCAGCGATATTGACCGAATGGTCGCCGATACGCTCAAGGTCGTTGACCGCGTGCAGAAGCACCGGCAGCTCAACAGCTACCTCCTCCGATGGATGCCTCTTTAACAGCTCCGTAAGATACGATGTGATTTCAAGCTGAAATGAATCTATAAAGTCCTCTATTTCTTCTACCGGCTTCAATTCCTTCCTGTTGTCTTCCATAATCGCTATCAGTGAATGTGTCAGCGCCATTTTCGCCGTCTTTGCCATTCGTGCAATCTCTCGCCTCACGTACTCCAGCGCTACTTCCGGCGTATCGAGCAGCCGCTTCTCAAGCATAACCGGCCGAATCGCCGCCTCAGTCGCCTTCTCCGGCACCAGCACCATTACTGCCTTTTCCAATACCCCTGCCAGAGGCAGGAATATACCCGAATTGGCTGCATTAAAAACCGTGTGTGCGACTGCAATACTCGCCGCCACAGTCTGCGGTCCTAAATGCCACGGAGTAATCATCTCGACTAATGCACCGTACCAACCAAGACAAACAAACGGATACGCGATGGCGCTGCCAAGAACATTGAACATCGTGTGCACCCACGCAGTGCGTTTGGCCATGCGATTCGCCTGAATCGCCGCAATCTGAGCGGTAATTGTTGTCCCTATGTTGCTGCCCAGGACAAATGGTATCGCAACATCCAAAGCCATCTGCCAATTAGTTCCAAACGCCCCTCCCATTGCAAGTAACTGCACAATTGCAATGGCCGCCGAGCTGCTCTGAACCAGTATTGTCAGCCCCATCCCAATCAAAAGAGCCAATAGCGGCCTGTGGCCGACAGAAACAAAAAGCTCCTGTACCTTCGTGCTCTTCTCCAGGGGCTCAAAGGCATTCTTCATAAAATCAATACCTAAGAACAATATCCCCAATCCCAATAGCACTTGCCCTAAGCTCTTCATTCCCCGGCTTCTGCCGCCTATCTGCAGCAAAAATCCTATCCCCACAGCCGGCATCGCATACAGCGAGATGTTAAGCGAACTCAGCCCCGATATCGATACTAACCAGGCGGTCATCGTCGTCCCGACATTCGCACCTATAATCACGCCTATCGACTGCCTCAGCGTCAATAGTCCCGCATTGACAAGCCCAATAACCATTACCGTTGTCGCCCCGCTGGCTTGAATTATCGCCGTGACCCCAGCGCCCACAAGAAACCCAATAAAAATCCTCTTCGTCATTGACTCCAGAACTTTTTTGAGTTTATGCCCCGCCGCCTTCTTAAGCCCCTCCGACATCAGCACCATTCCAAACAAAAATAGGCCCAGCCCCCCTATTATGCCGAAAACCATATCCCTTATTGGCATATCAACTCCTGATAAATGCGGCAGTTCAAAAATGCAAAGGACGCCAGCCCCTGGTTACGGACCAACAGACCCAGGTCCCCATATAGTATCGACCTTAAGGCAGTTTTATCCGCTTTCACCCACCCCGTCAAGGACAAAGCCCCAGCAGCGTTGGCAGCTCAAAAAACGATGAAACCCGTCAGTTTTACACTTTAAGTTTTGCGATTTTAGTTTGCTTTGTAGAAAACACGTGAAAATTGTCATTCTGAACGAAGTGAAGAATCTGGCCTTACTGCTGGAACAGTTCGTCTTGCTCCCTGCGCCAGATCCTTCGCCCACCACAGGTGGGCCCAGGATGACATTATGTGAAGTTTTCTACAAAGCACTTTTCGTTTATTACACGAGCTTGCACAAAATCTCCACACCCCGCCGAATCTTCTCGTCACTGGTCGCGTAGCTTATCCTGAAGTGCGTGTCCTTTTCGCTAAAAACGCTTCCCGGTATGATAAGCACCTCGTTCTTGATTGCCTTTTCGACAAATTCTGTTGCGTTGCCTTGGCTTGGCGCCTTAACGAACGCATAAAACGCCCCGCTCGGCTTGACAAGCTCGAACTTGTCCTTCAATCCTGCGTACAGCAGGTCCCGCTTTTTTCTATATGCAGCGACAAACTCGCTCGTATCATAATCCATCGCCGCAATCGCCGCCTTCTGAAAAGGCGTCGGCGCACAGACAAAAGTGTACTGCTGTATCTTTGTCATCTCCTCAATCACGCTTGCTAAACACTCATCAGCCGCAGCATATCCCAGCCGCCACCCCGTCATCGCATAACTCTTGCCGAAACCCCGCAGCAGCAGCGTCTTTTTGTAATAACTACCTATGCTCGTGTATCCGCCGTCGTAGCAGAATTTCTCATATATTTGGTCGCTTATAACCACAATATCTTTTTCCGCCGCAATCTCCGCCAGCGCCTTTATCTCCCGCTGCAAATACACCGCACCGCTCGGATTGCAGGGCGAATTGACAATAATCATTTTGGTCTTCGCCGTTATCGCCTCCGCAATTTTCTCAACCGGCAGCCGAAATTCCGGGTAACTGTCAACAAAGATGCATCTGCCGCCCAGCATATTGACCACATGCTTGTAAATCACAAAGTATGGGTCAGGTATAATGACCTCATCGCCGGGATTGATAAGCGATAAAAACGCCAGGAGCAGCCCCCCGCTCACGCCGCTCGTAACCAGCACTGCCGGCTTCGCCCAGCCGAACTCTTTCCTTACCTGCTCTCCTATCTTCTCCCGCAGCACACCATCCCCCGCCGTCTGCGAATACTTATTCTGCCCCGCCTTAATTGCCTTTATCGCCTCTTCTTTAAGCGCCTGCGGCGTCTCAAAGTCCGGCTGCCCTATCGAAAAATCCACAGGGTCCTTCATCGCCGCCCCCAGCGCAAAAACCCTCCTTATTCCGCTGGCATCTATCGTGCTTGTCCTATCGGCAAGTATCTTCTTCATTGCAGCCATATTAACCCAACAACCCCCACAAACCAAGCAAAAAACCCAATTCGGGCCTTTTCAATCCTGCCAAATCCAGCCCCGGCAAGCGTTTTCCGCTTGGTCCCCAGAATCAAACAAAAATCAGAAAAATCATTAAAAATATGTAAAAATCTCTTGCATATTCAGCCGCTTTTCCTGTAGAATGGTTATGGTAGAGATACCAAGGCAGGATAAACAATTATTATATTCCTGTTAGTCATCATAACTTACTTTCTAACATTCATATCCTCCTGCCCTCACCTGCTGATAGGTTTGTTGCAGACATATTGCGCATTTTGCTTTGTCTCTTTACAAGGAAAGCCAATGCGTAGGGTCCTTGGCCGTAATAATAAATGTCATAATTTTGGAAAGGGCAGAACAATGGGCAACAACACACACCCGCACAACCTCCTGACAAAATGTCTGTTTTTTCTGATGGCTGCATCCACAGCATTTGGCCGAGTTATTTACGTCGATGGCGATGCCACCGGCCTAAATGACGGCTCATCCTGGGCGAATGCGTACAACTACCTGCAGGATGCTCTGGCAGATGCTAATTCTGCGGAAAAGCCGGTTGAGATTCGAGTTGCGGAGGGTATTTATAAACCTGACCAGGGCGCACACCAAACACCAGGCAGCCCAACTGCTACGTTTCAACTCATAAATGGCGTAACTATTAAGGGCGGTTATGCTGGATTCGGTGAACCTAACCAGGATGCACGCGATATCGCTCTACATCAGACCATTCTTTCCGGCGATATAGGCAGGCCGTCAGACAAAAGCGATAACTGCTTCCATGTATTCTACCATCCAGAGGGGTTGAACCTGGACGATACCGCTATCCTCGACGGCTTCACGATTACCAGCGGCAACGCTAGTAAAGGTGGCGGCGGAATGTACAACGATTACAGCAGCCCGACGGTGACCAACTGTACCTTTACCGTCAACTCGGCCAGATGGGCCGGCGGGATGTACAACTATGACAACAGCAGCCCGACAGTGGAGGGCTGCACCTTCATCGCCAACTCGGCCGAATATGGCGGCGGGATATACAACTATGACAACAGCAGCCCGGCCGTAACCAACTGCACCTTCACCGACAACTCGGCGAACTGGCGCGGCGGCGGGATGGACAACTATCACAGCAGCTCGACTGTGACCAACTGCACCTTCACCGCCAACTCGGCCTACTACGGCGGCGGGATGTCCAACGAGAACAGCAGCCCGACCGTAGCCGACTGCACCTTCACCGCCAACTCGGCTAAATCCGGCGGCGGGATATTCAACGATTACAACAGCAGCCCGGCCGTAACCAACTGCACCTTCACCGCCAACTCGGCCATTGGTGATTTCAGCGGTGGCGGCGGGATGTACAACGGCGGCGACAGCCTGACTGTGACCAACTGCACCTTCAGCAACAACTCCGCCAACTGGGGTGGCGGCGGGATGTACAACTCTAGCAGCCCGACGGTGGATGGCTGCACCTTCAGCGCCAACTCGGCTAAATCCGGCGGCGGGATGTACAACTATGACAACAGCAGCCCGGCCGTGACCAACTGCACCTTCAGCGCCAACTCGGCCTACTGGGGTGGCGGCGGGATGTTCAATTACTACGAAAGCAGCCCGACAGTGACCAACTGCATCCTGTGGGGCAACACCGCACCCAACGGACCACAGATTTATAATTATTCCAGTAATCCCGCCATCACCTACAGCGACATCGAGGGCGGCTGGACTGGAACCGGCAATATCAACGCTGACCCGTGTTTTGCTTCATCCGGATATTGGGACCCGAATGGAACACCTGCAGATGCAAACGATGATTTCTGGGTTGATGGCGATTATCATTTGAAATCCCAAGCTGGCAGATGGGAGCCTGCAACGCAGGCATGGATCAGGGATGACGTTACCAGTCCCGGTATTGATGCAGGAGACCCGAGCAGTCCTATTGGGCTGGAGCCATTTCCCAACGGCGGAATTATCAATATGGGCGCTTATGGCGGCACAGAAGAAGCAAGTAAATCATATTTTGGCGAGCCAGTTTGCGAAACGATAATCGCAGGTGACATAAATGGCGACTGTAAGGTAAATCTGTTGGACTTTGCACTTATAGCCTTGCACTGGCTGGAAGACAACACGCCGCAGCCACCAGGTCAGGCATCAAACCCCTGGCCGAATGATGGCGCGATGTCGGTCGATCTTGAGGTAGATTTGAGCTGGACAGCCGGAACAAATGCTCTTTCACACGACGTGTACTTTGGGACAGATGCGAACGCCTTAGCCAGTGCCGACAGAATGGCTCCTGAGTACAGGGGCAATCGCACGTTTACGAAGTTCGATCCTGAGCTATTAACTCGCTACACAACGCACTACTGGCGAATCGATGAGATAGGCTCTGTCGGCATTACCAAAGGTATAGTCTGGAGGTTTACTACTGGTGATGCCCGACCAAAGGGAATGACCTGCTTCCCTGCTGATACGCTTGTTTGGGTGGACGGCGCACTTGTGCAGATATCGAAAGTCGTGGCAGGCCAGATGGTCGGCAAGACCAATTGTCTGGCAGAGGCCTCGGGCATAATCGAGGCCGTCCAGGTGCACGAAGGGTCGTTTGAATGCCGTGACATTGTGCTCAATAACGGCAACACCATCAGCGTGGTTGACTCGCACTGCTTCCTGCTCGATAGCGGCCGGTGGGTCGCGGCACAGGACTTAAAAAGCGGCCTGAAGCTCAAATCCCTCAACGGCCCGGTCGCCATCAAGAGCATTACAACCAGACCCGCCCCCTTTGTCGGCAGGGTCTATAACCTCAAGATTAAATACTCAGACAGATACTTTGTCGGCCGGAATGGTCTTATTGTGCGTGATTATTAACGTTCCGGGAGAGTCCATGATAGGCCTCAAGCCGCACTCATAGGGTAAGCAGCCTTGCCGCCCCACCCGGCAAGGCTGTTTTCTCCA
>Ga0315282_10012659_pt1 | contig 12873 bp, 11 predicted proteins | sample YL17G07_20_MG_FD_203693 | JGI IMG/M metagenome (GOLD analysis project Ga0315282, IMG submission 203693) | Sediment microbial communities from Yellowstone Lake, YNP, Wyoming, USA - YL17G07_20 | ecosystem: Environmental > Aquatic > Freshwater > Lake > Sediment | place: USA: Wyoming | collected... | reverse complement strand
CCGATTAGGTCTCAATAATGAGGTTGTTTCGCGGAGGTTCGGATAAGGAACATGCCAGTAGACAAGTTTTGCCCTGACGAGTCAGATGCGAACCACCCCCGTATCCTGACCCTTGATGAGACTGTACAATGGGAGCTCAACCGTCGCTAATCAGATTGGGTCTTGGAAAATACCACAAAGCTCTGACATACTCGGGTGACGCCACTGAGATCGTGACCAAGATGCCTCTAGTATCCGTAGAGGTTCGAGTACTTTGAGTCTAGATAGCTAAGGTAGTTCTTGACAGTAATCTTCCCGCCAGTTATCTTCACCAGCAGATCTGCTGGATCGTATAGATTTCCGCATGAGTAGACATTCTTGACCAGCCATTGTTTGATCGTGTTGAAGTCTCCTTTTGCAAGTAGGCTGCGCCAATCAGGGATGTCCTTCTCCATTGTGGACAGGATCTGTCCGCTGTAGATGTTGCCCAATGCATAGGATGGGAAGTAGCCAAACGACCCGCTTGCCCAATGTGTGTCCTGCATGACACCTTCAGAGTCGTTCTCGATCTTCACTCCAAGATAGTCCATGTATTTCTGGTTCCATACTTGTGGCAGCTCCGTCACCTTGACCTTGCCAGAGAACAGTGCTCGTTCAATTTCGAAGCGGATGATTACGTGAAGGCCGTAGGTTACCTCGTCAGCTTGTATACGTATCTTGGACGGCTTGACGTGGTTGACTGCGTGAACGAAATCCTTCACGGGGATGCCTGCGAAAGCATTGGCTGTAAGGTTTCTCAGCTGTGGGTAGTAGTATGTCCAGAACTCAAGTGAGCGGCCGACAATGTTTTCTACGAACCGAGACTGGGATTCATGAAACCCATGCGAACATCCTGTACCTACTGGCTGATACATCCATTCATGCTTCAGGTTCTGTTCGTATATGGCGTGGCCTCCTTCGTGTAGCACTGAGAAGAGTGAAGCCGCTACATTGTCCTCATGGTAATGTGTTGTGATTCGAACATCATCAAAGTATCCTGTGGTGAAGGGGTGCTCTGTTTCGTCAATTCTTCCTCCCGCGTCTTTGGACTCCACGTCATATCCGATGAAGCGGACGAGTGAATTTGAGATCTCGCGCTGAATGTTGATGGGAATCTTCTGCCTCAGGATGGAAGGGTCAGGCTGCTTTTTCGCGGTCACGCATTTGACCATTATGGACATCAGGCCCGTCTTCAATTCGTCGAATATTGCGGCTATTGAGTCGGAACTCATCTTAGGTTCGTATATGTCTATTAGCGCGTCGTAGGGACTTGTCGTACCTTTGACTTTCATAAGAATGTCTGCGGCCTGTCTTTTCAGATCAAAGAGCTTCTCAAGTTCCGGTTTGAACATGGGGAAGTCCTTTGCGAGTTTCGCCTTCTTCCATATGTCAATGGCAATCGCCTGTTGCCTAGCTGTCTCCACGACAAGTGTCTCGGGGAGCTTCGTCTGCTCGTCATATTGCTTCTTGGTCAGGTAGATGTTCCTCTTCTGGAGTTCATTCAGAGCATCATGGTCTGGATGCTTCTCGATCTTTTCCAGCAAGGCTCCAATCTCTGGATCTGTAACTATCCTGTGCTCGATTTGGCTGAGTAACGCAAGCTGCTGGCTTCTCAGGCCTATTCCCCTTGGAGGCATCTTCGTCTCCATATCCCAATGGACAATTGACTGCGCTGACTGAAGAATCAGTAGTTGCTTAGACTTCGCCAAGAGCTTCTCATAATCTGAAATAAGGCTCCTGTCTGCACTCATGGTTGAAGACCTAGCAGATCGTTAATCGTCCAAGAGATATATGATTTGTCAGTCTCAATGTGCCGGTCGCTTGGCAACAGAAACGGAGAGTAATCAGCTGACATGCGGCATTCAGTGTGAGAAATTCACGTAAGACATACGCTGCGTCACTTCTCGTGTGAGGCAAGGATCACGTCATGCAATTAGGAGATGTCTCTTCAGGACGCTCTTCCACCGCTATACCTCTCTGCTGCTCTTTCAAGCGCCTCTACGACCGGTAGCTTCTCTCCTGCGAGAAGTGAAAGCATTGCGCCTCCTGCTGTGCTGAGATGAGAGACTTGGTCTTCCATTCCCATTATTGAGGCGAGCCCTGTGAGGTGGCCTCCTCCGATTACAGTATAACCGTCACACTCACCGATGGCTTCAAGAACGTTTCTGGTTCCATAGTCGAATCCATTCTTCTCGAATACCCCCAACGGCCCATTTGCGACAACTGTCTTTGCCTGATGTATGACCTGCACGAAGCGATCAGTTGTTTTTCGACCAATATCCATGATGGTTTCCCTTGTGGGAAGGTCTTTGGCCGCGATCTCCTGTCTCTTCTCGTTCTTGAGAATTGCCAGATCAATTGGAGCTTCTAAGTGATTGGGAAAATCCTTCAACAAGGCCTTCGCCCTTTCCACGTATTTCTCAAGGCCCTTCATCTCCTCGTCACTCTTCGGGCCAAGCTTCAATCCTTTTGCCACGAGGAAGACCTTCGCAGGCACCCCTCCAAGCAGTATTTTGTCTGCCTTGCCTTGTCTAAGCACATGCTCTATGACGGGGAGCTTGTCCTCCGCTTTCGCGCCTCCGAGAATGAAGACTGCTGGCTTCTCCGAGGTTACTAGCACCGTGTTCAACGCGTCCAACTCTCGTTCCATTAGCCTTCCTGCAGCGGTTGGCAGAACCTCTGCGAATCCGATCAGCGAGGGCTGAGACCTGTGTGCGGTTCCAAACGCATCGTTGATGAAGAAGTCGAAGAGAGGAGCTAGACGCCGCACCATATGTGTCTTAGCAGCCATTTCAGGAGGACAATCCATGTTCTCCTCAGCGCAGAATCTCAAGTTGTCGAGGACGAGGATCTCGCCGCTCTGAATCTGTTTGATCGCTTGTCTGGCGGACGGGCCGACAATGTCTTCCGAGAATTTCACCTTTTGTGAGCAGTACCTTTGGAGCCTTCTTGCATGAGGCTCAAGCGAAGTGAAATCGATTCGACCTGGCCTGCTTTGGTGCGAACCAATTACCACCTTTGAGGCCCGTAGATCGGAGAGCGTTGGCCCTATCGCCCTTATTCTCGAGTCATCCAATATCTGCAGAGTGGATGGATCGAGAGGGATGTTTATGTCGACTCGTACAAATACGGTCTTGTTTTCTAGGTCGAAGGAATCGATGCGTAGGAACTTGGTTCCTGAGACCAATATCCTCGACTCTCAGCCGTCCCTCAAGGATTCACCTGATAAAACACTTTCCAAAACCGAGCCTATTGAAGCCACTAGGAATCCAGCTTTACTCTCGGGGTTCCCAGGTAGCCTCCTTGCATCAAGATCTCGAGGTTCTTCTCTATCTTCTCGATTCTTGCTTTCTCTTCTGCGTTGAGGAGGTTTGCCTTTTCAGAAAGCCCTTTGACCAGTTTCAGTATCTCAAGGTAGGCTGGGAAACCGGCCTCTTTCCAGTATCCGGGTGGAAGCTTGTAGTAATATGGATTGGCTTCGGCTCCTATGTCGATCTCGGTCTTCCACAGAATGCTTCTCTTGGTGTGCACCCATCCGATGAGCACAGACGTTGGTGCCCCGATAATGGTGGCAAGGATAGCGAATAGCCAGAATCTTTGAAACAGTCCCTGAAGCTCTGGAATGTTCTTGATCGCCAAGTAGTAGATTGTTACCAATGTGGATCCGTAGCCTATCATAAAAACGAGGTAAGTGTTGTATCCGATTCTGAAGTAGTACCAGCTTCTTGAGACCAACTCAATGATCCTCAACTATGAACCTCCTTTGCTGAAACGCATTGTAGCCGACGAAGATAAAGAACCCTTTGCTGTGGACATGCCGCCTCTACATAGCGAAGGTTCTAGCTGTGCGGCCGGATCACCGGATCCTGTTCCAAAACCAAGTTTGATGGGATGCCGGGGGAGGGGTTCGAACCCTCGACTTCTGGGCCCAATCGCTCTCCAGATTATGAGTATCACCGCAGACAGTCTGGCGCTCAACCAGCTGAGCCACCCCGGCGATGGGCGCAGCCATACAATGATGTCTCTTGCGATTAAGTCTTGCCATTAAGCTCAAGCTCAGCAGTCCACGAGAAAGTCTCTACATGAATCCGCGTGTCTGGGTCTTCACGAGCTGTGCTGAGGAACTCTTCGCTCAAGGACCTGCACTGAACCATCTTTTCTTGCGACGTAGACTGAATGGGCCATGTCTATGAACAATCCGGTCTCTATGATTCCAGGTATTGACTTGAGTTGCCTCTCAAGAGTCTGCGGATCACTAATCGGACCGAAGTCTGAATCCAGTATGAAGTTGCCATTATCTGTAATTATGGGTCCAACCTTCCCCTTTCCTTCTCGGAGCGCAGTTTTACCGCCGAGCTTGGATATTTTTCTCATCACCGCCCGGTGTGCGAAAGGCAATACTTCAAGTGGCAAAGGTGGTTGTTCTCCCAATCTCTTGACGAGTTTGCGCTCGTCAACCACTATCAAGAGGCGTCTTGCTGAAGCATCCACAACCTTCTCACGCATCAGTGCTGCGCCTCCACCTTTGATCAGGTTAAGCTGCTCATCGACTTGATCGGCGCCGTCTATTGCGAGGTCAGGTTCGGGATACTCAGTGAGCAGGCCAAGCTTGAGGCCGTGCTTGACTGCTGCAAGTTCAATCTGATGGGAGGTAGGTATGAACAGGGCCTTGAGATTGCGCTCCTTCATCATTATCGCCATCTCTGCTATTCCATCTGCGATAGTGCTGCCACTTCCTAATCCAACGGCATATCCGTCCTTGATCTGCTCGGCTGCTTTTCTGACAGCGAGGCGTCTGGCTAGTTCATATTCAGCCAATGCGTTAGCCTTCCGACTCGATTTTCTCCAGACGTTCTATCGCCTTTAGAACTTCCTCTCTTATCGCCTGTATTCGCTCCTCGGCCCGGTTCTTCGTCTTCTCTGCGGGTTTCTTTTCTTCACCGTTGCTATTGCCAGTGGGTGTTGGTTGAGTACTTGTCGTCTTCACCGTTTCGGCCTGAGGATTGTCAGACGCAGGAATAGCGAGTGTGACTCCGAAAGCGTCGAACTGCTTCAGTCGTTCACTGATCTCCGCCATTCTTCTTTCGAAGTTCTTTTCTAGTTCTTCCTTTTCATTCAGCAGGTCGGAGAATGCAGTTGTCCGTTTTCTCTCATCGATCTGCTCGTCCAAGGCCTTTAGCTGAGCCTTATAGGTCTCCACAAGGCTGTCACGACTGCCGCGACTGATTCTTCCTCGGGTTTCAGCCTCAAAGATGGAGGTAAGAGCAGATGTCACTATCTGCCTCTGCAGATCCAGAGCCTTGAGTTCCTCTCTCGCCTTCTGGACCTCGTCAGCAGATCGCGAAGGAACTTGGTTATTCGGTGATTCTGCCTTCAGTGAGTTGGTAGCGTCGTGCTGAATGACAGACAGCTCCTGCGGATTGTTCTGGCCCTGAGTGATGGAATTGGTTCTCTTACGCTTGAGAAAAACTGTGATCACTACGGCTAGACCCACTCCGCTCAGTATCGGTATGAGAACATCTGTGGAGTCTAGCATCGACCGATCACACAGGTCCGACCTACTGTGAGATGCCAGTATAATTAGGTTTGTCGCCTTGATTTCGTCAAGAAGCCATGATCCCGAAGTCATTGCGAGGCTCTTTCTAACAGTGTTTTCGAGAATGGAGCCTCGGCCGGGGATTGAACCCGGGACCTGCGACTCGCTCTGCGCACATACGAGGTCGCCGCTCTACCACTGAGCCACCGAGGCAACGTGCCAGATATCCTGGAAAGAGGATCAATAACCTTTCTAAGTCCTAGCGTTCTTGGGCTGAGATCCTGCAGAAGCAGAGACTGTCGGTCAGTTCCTTTCTCAGGCGGCTGCTCCGCCGGTGCTACTTTGACACATAGGTGACGAGAGCCTAGACGATCATGAGTCTCATCCCCTGCCTTGATCGGGCGTCTACAGAGCCTGGCGAAAAAGCAGACCGAAGTCGGCGTTCGGCTGCTTGTTGACCGAAGCACTCATTTAAGGATTCGGTTGCATATAGAGAGTAGTCGTGAAGTGGGTAGACTTGTCGGATTCCGTTGTAGACTTAGGTGAAGATCGGGTTCGAGACATCATATACAGCCACCTAGAGAAGGATGCTTCAGAGATCTTTGGTTATGGGGATGACGCAGTAGCCTTCGAGGTTGAAAAGGAACAGCTGCTCGTGATGCACACAGATGCTCTCGTCGGATCGACTGACATACTTCCCGGCATGAGTGCCTACGACGTCGGACGAAAGGCAGTCGTCATGAATGTGAGTGATCTTCTGGCCAAGGGTGTGAAGCCTCGTTCGGCCGTTTTCTGTTGGGGGATCACGCGTGACTACAACGCGGGACTTCTGACCGAGATCGCAGATGGGATGACTCGAACCGCAAGAGAGTGCGGCATGCACATCACCGGAGGTGACACGAGCGAATCGGATGACTTCTTTCTCGCAGGAACGGTCTTCGGGTTTGCTGATCGCGATAAGCTGCTGCGCCGAAGCACAGTGAAGCCTGGCCAGATAATTGCTTCAACAGGAAGCTTCGGCCTTACGAGCGTCGCATACAGGATTCTTCTTCAGAGGGGAGCCGCCAGCGCCGAGATGCGTGATAGATCGCTTGAAGCTGCCTACAGGCCGAAACTCCGATTTGCAGAGGCAAATGCGATAGCTGAAGCCGGCGTGGCGTCTGCCGGAATAGACAGCAGCGATGGTCTAGCAAGATCGCTTCACTGGCTCGCCAAGATGAGTAAAGTCGGGTTCATTGTTGACAACTTGCCGACGACTGAGGAGGTAAAGCAGTTCGGTTTGATGAACAAGGTCGACTATGTCGATCTGGCTCTGTATGAGGGCGGGGAGGAATACGAATTGATATTCTCGATTAGCCAAGACAATTGGACGTCGGCCCTTGATGCTGTGGAACGAGCCGGAGGCAAGCTATATAGAATAGGTGTCGCCACCAGCGATCCCCAGATCATCCTAGATCTTAGAAACATGCCGAGAAAGCAGATTCAGGATTTGGGCTGGAGACACTTTACACAGTGGAAACGCCCCATATGAAAGCGTAATAGATTCCACTCAGTGTATGACAAGGGCCCTGAGCCCGCCTCTGCACAGGATCAGCGAGAATTGCGGTTGCGTCAGCGGACATTAATGGCGATTTTCACTTTCTTCCATCTCTCCGGCTTAAATAGGATCTCAGACGCTCGTTCTAATTGGTCGTAGTGATGAGTGAGGCCTATAAGCAGGCATACACGTTCGGCATGGATTTCGGCACAAGTCACTTCAAGTTCGGCCCAATAACCGCAGGGGAACGGCCCGAGATCATAGAGAACAGAGGATACTTCACGGATAAGACTTCAGTGATGCAGCAGATAGCCGGGCCAGTCGAGAGCATCATTGTGGGAAGAGACATCCCACTCTACTTGGAGTCACGAGAAGACCTATCAACGCGGCTGGTCTACCCGATGAGAAACGGAATAATCGAGAAGGAAAATGAACGATCATGGGCGATCGTCCGAGAGATCAGCAAGTACGCCCTCGAAGCGTTCAGGCCTTCTGGCTCTGAGTTCACGGGATACCACTTGGTGGCTTCACTCTCCTCTGTATCTCCCCGCTACATGTATGAGAAGCTGTTCGAAGCTCTCCGGCAGATCGATGTTGAATACGGCTCAGTGAAAGGAGCAACGATAATCCCGCAGCCGCTATCTGTCGCTATAGCTCACAAGATCCCAACGTGTGTCGTGATAGAGTCAGGCCACGGCAACTCGCAGATCTGTCCGATCTCACGGTACCCGGTAAGGAACGCGATCGTTGCCATAAACCGTGGAGGTGGAGACGGAAACGCTTTGACCGCGGAGATCTTGAAGGACTGCGGCTACGGCGATCTGGTGCACGAGGAATCTCTTGTTCGAAGTGTGAAAGAAAACCTGGGATTGATTCCCGCGGATCTTGACGCTTCAATTCAGCTGGCAAAGAACGATCCTGAAAGATTCAGAGCGGTCTACCGTGTTCCAGGAACAAGGATAACCATCGATCTCGCAGAGAACTCTTGGATGCGCTTTCTGATAGGAGAGTACGTGTTTGACCCTGGACACGAACTCTTCCAGAGCTACTTCTCCCGCGGCCTACGCAAGCCAGGAGACGTAAGATTCGGTGATACAGTCTTCAGAGGCATGTTGGATTTTGGGGACGCCATCGTGGAGGCGGTTGAAGGATGCCCCGTGGAACTTCAGTCATATCTGTACAGACAGATACTGCTTTCGGGAGGCAACTTCGCGTGGACATTGCCCTCGGAGCTGGCTGACGCGGCCGTCGATGCCTCGACGAAGGTGAAGCTTCTCCTCGAAGAGAAAGGAATCCAAGATGCCTCGGTAACGATTGCGCAGAACCCTCAGCACTCTGTCTGGAGGGGATGCATCGTGTACGGGTACTCGGTCCCAGTGGATTTCCTGTGGTCGTGGGAGAGGTTTGAAGGGTGGCTGAACTTCAGGTAGAGGCGCAGCAAAAAGTGGACGACAACAACGTGGAAGAATCCATATCAGCATTCTTCACGTCAAGGGGCCACAGACCACTTCCACTCGACGGCATCTCCGCTGAAGGAAAGAAACCTGAACTGGCCTTCACAGACGGACTCAACACAACATGCCTAAGAGTGCTTAGAAAGAGCAGCCTCCAGGCGAGAAACAAACTGCTCAAAGCAGCAATGGACTCAGTCTCCTTCACATCCACGGCCAACAAGGTGTACATCGCGCTCCCAAAAGTTTACGCAACAATACTGGACGCAGCGGTTCTACGCGAGCAAGGACTGGGCCTGATGCTGTATGACGAGAGAGGAGTGGAAGAAGTCTTGCCCCCCAAGCTGTTTGAGCACAGATCAGAGTCCAAACCGAGCCTAGAGATCGAACAGCTAAAGAGACGCATATTGGCGTTGGAGAAAGGCGTGGAGACGCTCAGCTCCGAACTCATCAAGATCAGATCGATGAAGTCATTGCAGCTTGGACCGAAAAGCCTAGAGCCAAACGGCCCGCCAGTCGTTGGACCATCGAAACCAGATCTCCTCCCATCGTTCTTTGAAGGCAATCCATGGATCGACATACTCTCCAAGAGAGGAAGAGAGCCCGAACAAGTTGCCGGCTAGACGCGCAGTCCATCCCTCCCGCATCCCGATCCGCTCGTTCAAGATAGTTGTGGACATGGAAGACGTGTTCAACCCTGAACTCACCTATGAGAACTTCTTGAAGGTGCATGGCACTGAACCCGAGCCACCTCGCTTCAGGATCGTCTGCATGGAGACTGTCACATGCCCCGAAGACAATCTCCCTGTACTGGTGACCGAATGTGGAACGTGCCCAGGCTTCATTCGAAGAATTGAGGGAGAAATCTACTGCCGAAAAGCGTCTGAAGCGCGAAGGTAGTCGTTAGGCCAACTGCCAAGTCTACCTTCTCGTAGCGCTCTGATGTCCTCCAGGCCGCGGTGTCACAGGCATATCTGAACACCTGATCAGGCCTGTATGACTCCAGAAATAGCGTCTACTTGAACTCCTCTTCTTCTTAGTTCTGCTATGAAGGGGTTGATTCCAACACTGTCGCTCGCTATGTGACCGGTCACGATGAGGTTTCCCACGCCATCTGCTCTCACCTTGGCCAGGTCGGGTTCGGATATGTGGATGTAGATCACCGTGTCGACGCCATATTTGTAGTACGTTTTCGCAACCTCATAACCGCCGTTCGTATATGCGGCGTGAGAGAACACAGTCTTCCCTGCCAGATTGGATAGTGCTCCGTGTCTAACCTTCACTTCTGTGAGGGCTTGTTGAAATTCGGGAAGGGTATTGATTGAGGCCACCACGTCTGCGACAGTCGCCTCCTTCCGTTCCGAAATCGACTTACGAATCCTGTCAGTCACAAGCTGCCTCCCAAGCTCATCGAGCGGGTTGTGGATGTTCATGAAGGGCATCTTCAGATGTCTTGCGACAGACGGAAGGTAGTCGTAGTTTACGGAGTGGGCTTCGATCTCCAAGGTCGCGGCCTTCTTCCGAACGGCTTCTTTCGCCGCGGCTTCTGGAACACCCATCTCAATCATCTGGTCCATGTGTCGCTCGAACACCTTCCACGCATCCAGCCTGATTCGGCCGCCGGCAGGGTGATGTGCGATCACAGCGTCGTAACCCTGACCCTTAGCCATGACTAACTCAGCTGCGCCAATGTCGATCCCGAACAAGGCCTTGCGAACGTTCCTGCCGGGAACGTAGACCTCGCTGTCCGTAGGGATCTCCTCGAAACCCGCCAAGTCAAGAGCCACCTTCATAATGCCATCCATGTCCAAATCGGCTCATCTCAAGCCCATAGCTACCGCGTTGTCCTCTTTTCATACTTTAGATTTGATCTGAAATCGTCATGAGAAGCCAATACCGTAAGCCGAATCGGCAATGGCTCAAGAAAGAATCAAGTATTGAATCCGTGATAGTTCATGGCAGCGACCAAACATGACCAAGAAGTCGCCACGATGCGTTGTCCTGCTGACCTTTGATTATGATGCTGAGAGCCGTGAAGCCTTGGTTTGCCCCAACAGGCCGGTGAAGCTTTCCAAGGGACAGTTCGGGCCAAGAGTCGGGCTGCGAAGAGTACTAGATTTACTCGACAGGTATACGATCAAATCGACGTTCTTCGTGCCGGGTTGGACCGCGGAAACCTATCCTGAAAGCGTGAAGGAGATTGTGCGACGGGGACACGAGGTTGCGGCTCACGGCTACATGCACGAGAATCTGAGCGAGCTGAAGTCTCCTGAAGAGGAGGTTGAGGTATTCAGAAGATCCATAACCATACTGGAGCGGGTTGCCGGGCATAGACCGTTGGGTTATCGAGCGCCGCATTGGGAGATCAGCCCACACACGATCGGCAACTTATCAAGGCTCGGTTTCAAGTACGATAGCAGCCTCATGAACGACGAAAAACCCTACGTGATCACCCACGACGGAAGATCGACTGGATTAGTCGAGCTCCCTGTCGAATGGTTCCTCGACGACTGGCCCATCTTTGAGATAGAAAGGAGATCACCGAATGAAGCTTTCAACGTGTGGAGCCAAGAGTTCGAGGCAGTATACGCGGAGAGAGTATCGTATTTCCTGCTGACCATGCATCCTCAATGCATAGGAAGAGCCTCAAGAACCAAGATGCTGGAAGATCTCATCAGAGCGATCAGAAGAAAAAAAGGAGCCGTGTTTTCCCGCTGCATTGATCTCGCAGAGGAGATCAGCAGGTCATAGGCATAGGGTGTTTCAGGGGGAGTATCGAGGCCACCTACTGGCGACAGGTACGCCGAGTAGTTGCAATATTGCAGCTCTATTTTTCTAAGGCTTCAAGCTTGACTCATGCCCATGTTTGGCATAGGCCTGGGCGTGAGGGCGCGAGCTCCTTTGGTGTTGACTATGTCGGTTGCCTGGGAAAGAGTGGTTTCTGAGAAGCAAACCTGGATACGAGTTCCCGCTGCTCTTCTTCGCTCATGGGTTCGAAGCGCTCTGCCGCGTCAATGGTCATGGTGGCAAGCTTGATGTCGGATGATGTGGCGGCAGTGGTGACGTCTTGCGATAGGGTAAACCGGAGCGCCTCATCTATCTCTTTCTGCGTGTCGAAGGGCTGATACCAAGTGGCGTAGGTTTTCCGGTCGTCCGGCCAAGGTCCTTTGGCGATGGCCTTCATCGCTATTACTCCTAGGTTCTTCTCTTTGGCAAGTTTCAGCACAGGCGCGTAGTCGTTTTCCGGTTGCCTGTGCGCTCTAAGAACACAGTTGACTGGAAGCAGGACCGTGTCGAAGTCGAATCGTTTCAAAGCCCTCACGATGTTGACTGGGTTGTGGCTCGTTATGCCAACACGTTTGACTAGGTCTTGCGCCTTGGCTTCTTGAACTGCTTGGATGACTCCATCCGGCCCAAGAGCTGTCTCTAGCTCCTCTGCCTTGTCGAGTCCGTGCAGCTGATATAGGTCGAAGTAGTCGGTTTGTAGCCGTTTGAGGCTTTGCCTCAGTTCTTCCGCCGCCTCTCTCTTCGTCCGGTGACGCGTCTTGCAGGCCAGAAAGATATTCCTTCGATATTCCTTAACCCATTTGCCTAGTCTGAGTTCTGCATCGCCATACGTAGGGGCAACATCGATGTGATTCACTCCGCGGTCCAAGGCCAGCTTCATGAATGAGTCCGCTTCTTTCTCAGAAGGTTTTCCGATGAAGATTGCTCCTCCTAGAGTAAGGAGTGTGCTTCTATGCCCGGTCCTCCCTAGAGTCCTTCGTTCCATTTTGGATCCACGTTAGGGAATAGAAAGCAACGGATAAACCACTTGGTTGACCGAACGATCTCAAATTTGTAGACTCTGTTTTGGTTGGATAGGCCGTGACACGGAAGGCTCAAAGATTGTGATTACTTCTACTAGTTCGACAGCATTGATTGGCCATGTGACTCCTCTGGGATACCCTAGCTTCTATGGCCACATGCTCTCCAAGGATAGGTGAGGTTGCGGAGAGACTGCGTGCGTCAGATAGAGAGTTCTGTGGTCTCCTTGGCTGTGTCGAAGACCATGCAGGTTATTGTCTTCTCGATTCCCTTCACTGTCCTCAGCTTGTCCACAACGAATTTCCCGATTGCATCCACGTCTTGTGCTTTGACCTTCATGAGAAGGTCCCAATCTCCCGTTATGATGTGCACCTCTTGAACTTCTTCGAACTTCGCCACTTCTCTTGCCACATCTCTCTGAGAGAGGAGTTTCTCTTCTCCGGCGAGTCTGTAGGAGAAAGTTGCCTGTATGAAGGCTGTGGCGTTTTGTTGAAGCTTTCTGTGATCCAGTATGGCTTTGTAGC
>Ga0315282_10012658_pt1 | contig 12874 bp, 13 predicted proteins | sample YL17G07_20_MG_FD_203693 | JGI IMG/M metagenome (GOLD analysis project Ga0315282, IMG submission 203693) | Sediment microbial communities from Yellowstone Lake, YNP, Wyoming, USA - YL17G07_20 | ecosystem: Environmental > Aquatic > Freshwater > Lake > Sediment | place: USA: Wyoming | collected... | reverse complement strand
GTACAGGCACCCGTCGTCCGAGAAGTAGTCGCATTCGGAACAGCACTCGTTTTTGTTCTCGCATTCATCGTGCATGTAACACTTTGAACAACATTTTGGCATCTTAGACACCAAGAATTTTCGCTTTGAAAAGAGAAAGTTTTTTTAATATAAAAGGCTTTCGAGGAGGGGGTTCTGTTGCGAATTTGTTTGATGACCTCGATTTCAGGCTCAAAGTGGCGGTGTTGCGTTCGTTTTGATAAGGACTCCAAGGAAGAACGCTTTACAGTTCTTCAATTGCTCCGCAAAATTCATAAAATTACCCAGGTTCCACAGGGGAATGCCTGAACGCGCCGTGCGTCTGCGGGTGGCGGGTGATTTTCCAAGCGGTTTCCTCCTAAGTGGTGTGCGCGGGTGGTGAAACCATCAAATAGTAAAATTACACATTTCTGGGCTTGCTGTAGAATAAAATTTTCTTTAGTGGAATCCCAGTAATTTCTGAGAGTATCTCTAGCTGTTGAAAAGATACTGTTTTTGTCGTACCATTCATTAACTCTCTAAATCTTTTACCCTTAACGATTTTATACCCCAGCATTCGACCTACTTGAGCGTCTGAACCCACTTTTCTAAGTGCCGCTCCGCAAAGCATTGCCCTAAAAGTCGCTTCTAGTTCGTATCTTTTAACCATCTACACACATACCCACTTTGAGACGTTTTAGATTTTAGAATATTCCTCTTATATCTTGAAACTTGTTTACATACAATTAGTCGGTACTATCGCTTATTTAACACAAATATACCGATAATTCTTGATTTAATGAGCCAAATTGAGGTACTGAGAATATTGAAGGAACTTGGGGGGCGGGCGACTTCTTCCGAAATCAGAAAGCGGGCAAAAGAGAAATTCCCATCTTCAACACTATATTTGAATGCCACTCAGAGACTAGAGAAGTTGAAGAAATTTGGGGTTGTCGATTGTACGTTGGATAAGAAGACAGGTAATAACATTTGGGAAATAACTCGCCCGCGTATGGCACAAAAACTCTTACTTAGACGCAGATGGGTACAAATTTCTTAGTCATGATGGTTAAGCTTTTGTAGGAGTCTATCGAATAATTCGTGATCTTTAAACCCTGCACGATATTCTCTCTTTTCGTGGAAGCTGCGCCGAGGCAGGTGGGGTAAAAATCACAAGTAGATCGACCCAAATGGTTTGTCCTTGAATATTGGGCCGCTCGGCACAGCCTTCAAGCCTCATTTTGTAGTACATCTATTTAACAATACTAAACATACGGAATATTGGTAAAAACATGGTCTATTCAGAACCCGATCTAATAGTACCAGCTTTGAAATTATTGAGAAATTATAGAGGCGGTCTGGATACTTCCGAAATAATAAAAGCTTTGACCCAAATTATGAAACCGACTGGGCATGATTTAGACATACTAGCTGGAAGAACCGACACCGTGTTTAGCCAAAAGGTAAGAAATCTTATCGGTAGCCATCGCAATCTCGAAGGAAAAGGATTTGCAACTTTTGAAAAAGGAATTTCCAAAATCACTAAAAAAGGTTTAAGGTATCTAGAGGAAAACGAAGTAGTTTTAGATTCTCTTAAAACGCAAGGATTCAGACCAGAGGAAATCGAAAGAGAAGTTGAAAGAGACTATTCGGGCATTGTAGTTGAGGAGGGTGCTCTTGAAAGAACCACTACTACTCAAAGAAGTCGTTCTCGACTATTGCGGGAAATCGCCGTTAGAGAATTCAAAGAAAAAAATGACAATAGACTTTTTTGTGTTGCATGTGGATTTGACTTTTCTCAAACATATGGGAAAATTGGTAAAGACTTCATCGAAATTCATCATACTTCGCCAGTGCATGAAATGGACATAAGGGGTAGTAGAACCAAGTTAGAAAAAGCATTAGGTAAAGTTTTTCCCCTGTGTTCTAATTGCCATAGAATGGTTCACAGAAATCAGGGAGAGATGTTATCTATTGAAAGACTAAAGAAGATTATTAAATTAGAGAAGATTTAAGTTGGTTTCTTTTATTATACAATAAGAATTTTTATTTCCACTTTATAAACCCCCTTCGCCCAATATTGCGGCGGGAAGAAGTGGACGAACCATCCACATGCAAAATCAAAATTACAGAATACGCGAAAGTTTGTCCAAATGCTAATGAGCAGAGCATAGAAAAGAAACTTGTCATTGATGTAGGTGCAAAGGAAAATTTTGGGCTAAATGATGTGCTAAACAGAATCATGCAGGGAGATTGCATAGAAGGCATGAAAAAGCTCCCCTCTGAAATCGCGGATATGGTCTTTATTGACCCTCCATATTTTCTGCAGCTTCAAAATAAGCGTTTGTTCAGATGGAAGGATCACACCGAAGTCAACGGGGTAAATGACGCCTGGGATAAATTCAAATCTTTTGAGCAATATGACTCCTTTCTTAAAAATGTCCTGACAGAAGTCAAAAGGATAATGAAACCAGAAGCGACAGTCTGGATAACCGGCACTTACCACAACATACACCGAATAGGCAAAATAATGCTAGACATGGGTTTCTGGATATTGAACGATGTGATTTGGTTTAAAAAAAATCCAATGCCAAACTGGCTTCGCGTGAGATTTACAAACGCCACTGAAACCCTAATCTGGGCCGTGAAAAACGGAAACGTCAAATGGTACACCTTTAACGAGCATCTTGCAAGAAAATTTTCACTTGAATTCACAGAAAATTTTAGGCCCGTTCCTGAAGAAGAAAAGATTGGGACAAATATCTGGTATCTTCCATTATGCACGGGCGAAGAAAGGCTCAGAGATGAAAAAGGGAAAAAAATCCATTCCACACAAAAACCAGAAGGTCTTTTGGAGCGAGTTATCTTGACCTCCACCAAAAGTGGAGATCTTGTTTTTGATCCCATGGCTGGAACTGGAACCACTGGATACGTAGCGAGTAAGCTCGATAGAAACTTCATAATGATAGAAAAAGAAAAAAAATACATTGAGGCGGCAGAAAGTAGATTTGTAAAACTTTGGCCTCGTGCTGAATAATCCGACGCAAACTAAATGAGAGTTTTATATGGTCCCCACATCTAGGGGATACATATGGAAAACATCTCTAAAAAGGAAACAGTGCAAGCCCTAGTTAAAACTGCTGTGGAAACCTTTGCTAGTGAGTTTAAGGCAAGACACGAGGGGGAACGTGAAGATCCAAATGGCACAATAAATATGAAAATACACAATGTGTTCATTGCAGCTTTGGGTCCAGAAGTGCAGTATTATACGGCATTAGTCCGTTCTCTTGACAGTTCATTAGGTAATATGTTGGAGACGCTGGCGATGGAGATTGCTCGACTATCTTTTGAGGTTAAAAGGGAGGTGGAGGGTCCTTTGAGTACCTCTCAAACACAAAAAATTGCAGAGATATTGGAGAAATACAAAAGACGTGACAAAAAACCAGAAGTAAAGGATTACCAAAGTCTCAGGGAACCACCCAAAGACAAAGATGTAAGAACAAAAAGACACGAGAGCGATTATTATCTAATCGACCGTAACACGAGAGAACACCATTTAATAGAACTAAAAATAGGCGGCGACCTAGATAATAAAAAAGCCCGTTCTGAAAAAGAGGCTATTCTTGAGCAATATGCTATCCTTTCCAATACTCTCCGAAACAATGAGGACATAATCATCCACTTTGCTACAGCATACAATAGATTCGGCGAGGGAAAGCCTTGGAACCAGGAGAGAGTAAAACAATTCTTTGCGAAAGAAGAACTATTGATAGGTAAAGATTTCTGGAATTTTGTTTCCCAATCAAATGAGGGTTATGAATGGGTATTAAGGGCATACAAAGAAAATGTCCATCTCATAGCGGATGCTCTGAAATCAGTTAAAAAGAAGTATCTAGGATAATACTCACGTCTTCATATCGTGACCACTCGGTTTCATCCGTTTCTCTAGTTCTTTTATTAAATCAGACATGTGCATCCCGATAGGTTCTTCTTTAACAACTGCACAGCTGGTGGTACTAATTCTGATTCCGAGTATTTCGCCATCAGGTAGGTATACATGCTAAATGTTTTTTAAACTAACTTTCTTCCTTATTAAAAAACAGAATATGTTGGTGCGCAATGTTAGGGACGTAAGCATAGGGGTAGCCATACGGCCTAAGCCTCGTGCCCGCTTGATACCATATCTTCTCTCCTTTCAACACGAAGCCAACATTTTCTGCTCTATTCGCCAAGTCTGCGTGCGTCATTATGTAGTGCTGTTTTTGATATGCGTCCCTCAAAATAAGTGCCATATACTTTTTGTTTTTCAAAAGTTTGTACATCTTGGCAAATGCTCTTTCCATTGCATCTAGATAAGACGAGTAATCCGGCAGGTTGCTAAAATCATTTTCCAAATTGGAAAATTCTTGAAAATTTGTCTGGCGGTTCTTGAACTCTTTGTATTTCCCAGTACACATCGTTCTCTTGAAGTTGAGATTGTAGGGAGGATCTGTAGCGATAAAATGTATTTTTCCATTATATTTCCTCGCTAAATCGTCCATAACTTCTAGGCAATTTCCTTTTACCATCTCCTGCTTGGGAATGGAGTATTCCTCACAAACACGGTCGTAGATATCAATCCATTTTGGGTTTATTTCTATACCAATGCATTTTCTCCCACATAGAGAAGCCCCAATGAGAGTGCCGCCCACTCCTGCAAAAGGATCCAGAACAAGCCCTTTCTTTTTTGTGAAAAATTCGATGAGCTCTCTCATCAATTGAGGTGGCTTATTTGCACCATGCGCCTTTCTTAGTTCATGGCCATACTCACTGGGATAAGTTGTAGTTATTACCGATTTTGTGAAGTACAACCACCTCTCTCCAGAAAGATTGTTAAGATCATTATTTGGAGCTACTTTTTGGACTCTTTCATGCCTTAATTTTTTTGTTTTACCTAACTTTAACTGGCTAACCATGATCATCAATCTTTCTTCTTTACTGTTTTTCTATAAATCAATTGTGGGGAGAGGTCACCGAAATTAATTTACGAGACATCGAACTCGCCGATAATGCGTGGACCCTACACAACATACCGAAGCACCTCGCCGACCTACTTCCACCCCCAGTAGTCCTCTTCCTGTTCGTATATCTCTTCGCGGTCGGGGCAAACGCCAAGCTCTTTTACCGTGGAGTCGATGCACTACCGCTCGCAGGATCCTTTTTCCAGAAATGTATATCTAGGACAAAATTCACCCCCGCAAAGTCCGGATTCCGTGGGCTGTTCGGCGCACCGTGCGGCATTTATCGCACGATCAGGCATATAACCATGCGCCTTCGGCCGCACGGTCCGACGCGAAGCCACCTTTACCCGTTTCCTTTCCAAAAACCCAAACCAAATGTTCTAGCCTAACGGCGGCGCGCAAAGGGCTTTTACAACCGGCAGCGAGAGTTGATAGTGGCAATCCGTAGCGCTTTGGTCTAGCTCTACCAAAAAGCTGGCTTTTGTGCTGCGGGCCGCGCGCCGCCCATGGAAGAAGTGGCGAATTCCTTTCGCTCCTTCTACCTCCACCTGCGGCGCGCAAAGGCTACTTCTACTTTGGAATAGCTTTAGAACTACCTTAATTTCACAACGATTTTTATCCACCTTTTTCTTTTTTCAAGGTAGGTAGCCAGATAGCTCTCGTCAGCTATGAATGCGCCTTTTGCCGGTGCTCGATTCCATATATATGATACATTTAGCACACATCTCATGAACATTGCCGTTTGTATCAATCGGGCTTTTTGGACAGTCTGGATAAGTAGTATTGCAGTTCGGGAACATGCTGCTGAGAATTCTAAAACGTTCCATCCGTGTACTCTTTTTGACATAACGCCGCTTATTCGCTGGCAAAGGTCTACCCATTAGTCTTCCATCCGATACTTCTGAGCGTGGCGCATGTATTTTACTGAGTGTGGCGTATTTTAAAATCTCCTTTTAGGTGGGAACCAGGCAGCCATCGACCCGCTTCTACCATGACAACCAGTATCCGCTCTCGTCCGCCACCCAGATCGGCACGCAAAGGCTATATTTATACGTTACCAAATTTTAAGCCGAAGTCTGAAAAACGAGGGCGGGTGAAAAAATTGGTCAAAGCATACATTTTGGTGACCGCAGCGGTCGGAAAGGTAAGGCAGGTCGCGAAGGAGCTTGAACGCATTCCTAATGTGAAATCAGTGCATGTCGTCATGGGAACGTATAGCATCATCGTGTTCGCTGAGGTGAAGGACCTGGCGAGGCTGACGAGCGTCGTGGTGGAAGGCGTCCATAAGACAAAGGGCGTTGTCGACACGAATACGGCAATCGTGGTCGAAGTTTAAGAGTGGTAACCTCGGGCGGCGCGCAAAGTAATCACTCCTTGAGCATTATCAAAACGAACGCAACACTTCGCCATTTCATGCTCACAATAGGCCAATCAAACGAGTTCGCAACAGAACCCGAGGCGGCGGGTTTTGATAGGATTAAACGTTCATGGTCGAATTAATGACCTGAAGAAAGAAATCAAAAGGGGGATTTGGGTGGCAGACGAGGCGTACCACGCGAAGCTGGCGAGGGAGAAAAGGAATCGCGCTCTTAAGGAGTTCGCCTCCCGGAGAAGCACGACAGTTGGGGTTCTAGCGCTCGCAGCGGTTTCGGAAGCGGTGGAGGCCTGCGCTTCTAGGGAAAACCTCCATTTTGGCTCTGATCCCAGAACCGCCCTCGCTAAAAGAGGTGAGTGGTTGAATGAGAACTTCCCAGATTTGGCAGAACCATTTAAAACATTGTTGGAAACCTATGAATTTTTTAAAAGTCCTAAACATTCCTTGGAATTCTCGCGCGCTCCAGTATACCTCACTTGGTGGTTTAGGTTTCCAAACCCTGAATATGGCAACCGCGCAGAAAAAGCGATTGATGCAATGGAAAAAATTTTTGATGTGTTGCACAAGAAAACTGGAATCGAATTTTGATTGAGATGCCTGAATTTGAGATAAATTGTACAAAAATGTTCATTTCGAATTCAAAGATGAAATTGAGTTTTTATACTCCAATGGAAAAAATTTTTGAATGTTCTTTCTTTCGAATACTGGCGTTCTTTCTTTGAATAAAGGGTTGTTAAGGCTGCATTAGCAAAATAGACGAAAATTATTTATACAAGCATTAAAAGAGGCAATAACGCGTCGGGAGGGTGAAACCGGAAGGGCCACTAGAAGCGATCTCGGTAATATTCACTGGTAGGGGTTTTGAGGGACCAGGCCGATTCCAAGGAACCCTGAACAGCGGGCCGTAGGGATCGTTTCAAAAGCGCTCGAACGGCTACGGCGTGGAAAGCCTGTAAAGGTCATCCGCACGATCCGAGAAGGGTCGGAACGACGTGGTTCGGCGGGCTGTCCGAAAGGATGGTTTGTTCGAGCTATGTCGACCATAGTCAGGGCGGGTTGCCTGTTCGGGCCCTTATCCCGGCGTTTTTTTTTGATAAAGTTTAAAGTTGAAGAAAACAGCATGAATGGCTTGATTGGGTGTTTTTAAATTACTTTCACCACCCTCTCTCCCCAAAAGCGGCTTGAAGTTTTTTCCCGATTTTTAATCATGGCGCAGGAAAAAATAAGCATTGATGACATGGCCCATAAGCTTGGCACTAAGTTGATGGTTAGGTTGTCGTGGAATATGACTGAAAAATTATTTAATTCTCCTAGTGGCGTGCTCTCCGAAATCCTCTCTACAAAAGCAGCGGCCTATCGTGCACATTCAATTTCCCCTTCGTTGATCCGCAGATGGAGAGCACACATTTGGCCTAGACCTATACGTGTGCCTCTCTGGGTAATTTGTGAACTTGGGAAGGAAACATGTTTGAGTCCAGAGATGGGGAAGGAGGTCTTGGCTCTGTCGTCTAAAAGAGGTCGGGAGATCTTAATGCCCAAATTGCCGATATCAGTCGACCCTGTTTTTGACTCAGTTTTGATCCATTTTTACGGAGACGGCGCCCCCAGCAATCACCGCTTTATCCAACTAAATACGGAAAGGAGAAAACTGTTCATACAAAAGATTGAGCACGTTTTCGGAAAACTAACAACTAAAGAAACTGAGACGGGGGTTAATCTACCCAAGGCTGTGTTTGAAGTGTACAAATGGAAATATGAAATCAATTTTCAGAAGCGCCGCGTGCCGAAGCAAATTTATCGCAAAAACTGGAAGCACAAATTAGCATGCATCGAAGCGTTTCTGTTAGATGAAGGATCCATCGACGGTAACTCGGTTAGCTTTAGAAATACTGATCCGCTATTTCTCAAGGATATTCGCGAGCTTTGTGTGGCCCTTGGTTACAGATGCTCCAAAGTTTCGAAGATGGGTCACCGCACCAACAAGGAAGTCCTCGGCTTCTACATTCTTTCCGAAAGTATCCCCAAGTTGTATGAAGACATCGCTGCGCTCGAGAAGGAATTTCCAACTTTACATCTCGGGACAAAGCAACTCTACCTTAAAAATTTGGTCGAAATTTTGACAACTCATGGCAAACGGTTCTCACTCAATCGATCTACTTTATCTATTCTAGAAAAAGGCCCCCAAACTATCTATGGATTAAGCTGTACAGTAAAAGCCAGACATTCGGTAATTCTTAATATGATGAAGAGGTTGGAAAATCGGGATATCGTCCGCCGCACCAGAAAAACTGGGCGAGCCACAGTATGGGAGCTAAGCGACTCTTACAAAAACATGTCTGCCAAACAAAAATGTGTTATCGAACTTTCTAGAAAAAATAAGCAGGTTTTAATGTACCTTACAACGAATGGACCAGCCACGCGCGGAATCCTAGCAAAGAGGCTTGGTATTGATCGCTCAAGTCTCTATAAAAATCTAAATCCGTTAATCCAATTGAAATTAATCATGAAGAAATTTGATGGTTCCGGAACTGCTTGGTATTCGTCACTAATTAGCCCCTCCGAGGTTTTGCCTGTTCTCAAGAATAATAAGGGAGGTGGTGGCTGAATGGACATTATCCGAGAGTTTGACCCTTGGGGCGACCCACTCTGCACTTGTCCAGCGAAATATGGCCTTTGTCCATACACGGGTTGCCAGCACGGTTGCATCTACTGCTTTCGCATCGAGCTACATCCCTAATTTTTACAATTGCCGGCCGAAGAAAAATTTGGTTACACGAATCGAGCACGATCTCAAGCGAATCGACAAGCGCCGCGTCATCAGCATGTCGAACAGCTCTGATCCTTACCCACCGATGGATGCGAAACTCGAGCTGACTCGCGCTTGCCTCAAGCTCTTTACGCGCGAGGGCTGCCGGGTGCAGGTGATAACGAAATCCGACCTCGTTACCCGCGATATCGACTTATTCCTGCAGCTGCCCTCGGTGGTCAGCTTCACCATAACTACCCTAAAAAGGGATTTGAGTCGAAAACTCGAGCCGCTAGCGCCACCGCCCGAACGAAGGTTGGATGCAATGAGGAAACTCTCAAGTGCTGGCGTGCCTGTGAGCCTGCGCCTCGACCCGATCATCCCTGGCCTAAACGACGCCGAGATCGAACGTACAGTCAAAGCCGCTGCAGCCTCTGGTGCAAAACATGTAACTTCATCGACCTTCAAACCGCGCCCCGACAGCTGGCGCCGCATCCAACAGGTTTTTCCAGAAGTCTCTGCCAAGCTCGCGCCGCTGTACTTCGAGTACGGCGAGCGGCATCACAACAGCCGGTACTTGCCAAGTGAACTCAGGCTCAAACTAATGATGAAGGTAAAAAACGCATGCGATGAAAATGGCCTCACATTCGCCTCATGCCGCGAGGGGTTACAAAGGATCGCGACCGGACCCAGTTGCGATGGGAGTCATCTAATTTCAAGGAATAGTTCAAGATGATTTATTTCAAAACGCAGCTTGTCTTCGTACACCACATATAGAGGTCCAGTTCCGCCGGCGAAAGGTTGACTTTTCTTGCTAGGTCCTTAAACAGTTCCTCGATTTCCAGATATCTTCGCCTGGTCAGAGTCTTCGGCGCTTCCTTGATTATCCCGTTTTCTTGCAACAGCGCGAGGATGTGCCTGTCGAGGATCGCCACGTTATCATACCCCACGTTTCTCAGGAAATGGCTCGCCTCCTTCCAGCCGATCCCATAGACATTTTCAACCAGCCACTCCCTCGCCAGCTGGGTTTCTGGGAATTCTGTGATGATGTCCTTTATCTTGCTGTATTTCCTAGCGGAAACTATGAACTCCGCTCGCTTGTTGTAGAACCTGTGGCCTAGTCCCTTCAGCCTCTGCGTCAGCTCTCCAACAGGTAGGGTCAGGAACCCGTCTCCCAGTTCACTCTGAATCTCCAACCCCAGCTTGGCGGTGGAGTTCGCGGTCAGGATGCAAAAACACAGTTCGGAGAACCAGCTTTCATTTCCCTTTTCCTTCATCTCCTTGAATTCCCTCATTCTCTTGGCGACTAGTTCACCCACCTCGCTGGATTTCAGTTTCTCTATCGATTTTGCCAACGCGCCAAATCCCAAGTTATCGCCAAGGTTTTTTACGACGCCATCGAGAAATACTTTTTGAGAAAATGAAATCTAGGCTACATGTCGAGACTGCCGTCGAGGAGTTCAACAAGTACAGGAGCCCTGAAGCGGTTGCGAAAATTGTTGAATTCGGTGAGGATCAGGCCACGATCGAATTCAGCGGGCCATTTTGCGTGAGCTGCGGGATCGAGGATTATTTCGACGACCTCAGAATCGAGCTCGAGAAAAATATCGGCGACAAAATCGAGATAGCGAAGATCGAGGGCGGCGTGGAAGTCGAGGGCTACGTCGTCACGTTTCGCAAAAAATCAATGTAACTCAGAACACGCCCGCCTTGACTTCCTCGAGCGCTGCACTCCACTGGGGTATCTGCCTCCATGAGATTTTCGACGCGGCCCATTCTGTCGCTGATGTGTCCGAGGGGCTTGCATCCAGCACAGAAAAGCTCGCCACGCGCTCGGGCACCAGAGGCAGGGATACAAGGCCAGACCTCGGATTGAGGCTCATCGGCGCCAAAAGAAGGCCTCGCCTCAGCCGAAGCTCGTGGAGGAGGCAAGTGTCAGATCCCTTCCCAATCGAGATGTGGGAATTTGCGGTCCTAAATTGAAAGCCAGCAGATCGCTCGGACAAGTAGCTCACGATATAGCTCGTAAGTGCTCCTTGGATGTCGGCTAGAGCCTTTAGATCTCCTGACCATGCATCGTTTGGAATTGCCTCAAGGGGGATGACGAGGTCGAAGCCCAGCTCGCCTGAGTACTTGACCCATGGCTCGTAAAGCCCGCAATCGGTGAGGGCATCGAGCAAGGCGGCCGTAACCTCTTTGGCAAACCTAAGGCCGCCGTTGGTAGCGCGGATCGTCCAGACCAGATCATGTCCAAGGGGGTGGAGCGACTCCTTGGGCTGGGCGTAGCGCCAGTAGGAGCAATAAAAAGCCGAAGCTCCCGCGCGCAAAGCTTCCTCGAACGCCAACTCGGAGTCAAAGATGATTGGGCGACCGCGCTCGACATCCCCATAATTAAGGTAACGCTGCATGCCCTTGGTACGGCCGTTGAAGAAAGCGCATTCCCGGACGACGCTGCCGTCACCAGCACGCGCGAAATCCAATACCGCTCGTTTCACGTCAGACCGCTTGTAGTAGTCCACTTCACTCCCCAATGACCCGCTCGAGGGGCGTTTTTAAGCGATTTTTGGGGAGAGAGGTCACCGAAAGTAATCGTCAATTTTGGGCAGTCGGGTGCTCTGGACTGATTAGACCATCACCACGCACCCTTCCTTTCCACTCGAGAACTCTCTTTTTCCACTTCTCGAACTGTTGGGCGCGCAACTCGGATTTAATTTTGCCGTCCAAGAAGTTGACCAGCCTGAGGGTCTCGGATTTCCTCCTGATGTCCAGGTGGAAGTAGTTGCCGTGACGGTTTATTTTGCCCATTCCCAGGAAATCCCTGATTTTTTCCAATAATCTGCGATTTTTATTGACGAGAAAGAAGGCCGGATTAGGATATCGATAATACTTTATCCCGGATTTCGTTTTTCGCTTGTGTTTGATAACATTCACCGTAAAGCTGCCATCTCCCTCTATGAAACCAACTGTCCACCCAACATCAAATTCCGTTTTATTGCTATTCATATATATTCATATATATTCATTGTATCATAATTATTATGTTTATTGTTTAGTTATAGTTCCAAAGGAAATGAAGGGGTTGGATTCACAAAGGTTTTTAGTTTGCGGGGTCATTTTGAGATGGTGGTCGAATATCGATTGAGGAAAAGCTCGAGCTCGCGGCACGCGGAACAGCTGAGGTCGTGACGGGGGAAGAGCTGCACGAGCTGCTGAAGGTCAAGAGCCCGAAGGTCTACTGCGGGTACGAGCCGTCGGGAAAGATCCACTTCGGCCACGCAATCACGGTCAGAAAGCTCATGGACTTCCAAAAAATAGGCGCCCACACGATAGTCCTACTAGCGGACCTCCATGCGTACCTCAACGACAAGGGCTCGCCGGAGGAGATCCGTCGCATCGCAGACTACAACAGGCACTGCTTCATCGCGCTCGGGCTGGACGAGAAGCGGACCGAGTTTCTGCTGGGCTCAAACTTCGAGCTCGAGCCCAAGTACTTTATGGACGTCCTCAGGATGGCTGTCGGCACCACGCTTCTGCGCGCCCGCAGGAGCATGGATATGATCGCCAGACACCTCGAGGACCCTGATGTTGCTCAGGTGTTGTACCCCCTGATGCAGGCGGTTGACATAGCCTGGCTCGACGTCGATGTCGCGGTTGGAGGCATCGACCAGAGGAAGGTCCACATGGTTGCACGGGAGAAGCTGCCGGCCATCGGCCATAGGAAGCCTGTCTGCGTCCACATGCCCCTGCTTCACGGTC
>Ga0315282_10012657_pt1 | contig 12874 bp, 13 predicted proteins | sample YL17G07_20_MG_FD_203693 | JGI IMG/M metagenome (GOLD analysis project Ga0315282, IMG submission 203693) | Sediment microbial communities from Yellowstone Lake, YNP, Wyoming, USA - YL17G07_20 | ecosystem: Environmental > Aquatic > Freshwater > Lake > Sediment | place: USA: Wyoming | collected... | reverse complement strand
GCCACCAGGTCCGATGGGAAGCCGATGTCGGCGACCGTGAGCCTCCCGGCGTAGTCCGCGCCCGGGTGAAGGATGAGGCCGAGCTTGGGCAGCCCCATCGTCACGGTCTCTTTGGCTCGAACCGCCATCCCGAGTGGCTCGCCCGAGTCGGAGTCGAGCCCCGAGGGGATATCCACCGCCAGGACCGGCTTGCCCGAGTCGTTGATCGCCTCGATCAGCTTGCCAATCAGTCCGCGCACCTTCCCCGACAGCCCGGTGCCCAGGAGCGCGTCCACGATCAGGCCGGCGTGGGTGATGAGCTGGCCGGCCGCCTCGGCATCCTGGATCTCGTCGAGCGCGATGCCCGACGTCTCCAGCCGCAGCAGGTTATCCCTCGCGTCCCCGCTCACCTCCGAGCGCGCCGCGGCCAGCACGACGCGAACTTCACGGCCCATGTCCGCCAGATGCCGCGACGCGACGAAACCGTCGCCCCCGTTATTCCCGCGGCCGCACACGATCGCGATGGGCCTTTCGGGGACGTCCTCCGTCATCCGGTAAGCGGCGTCAGCTACTGCGCGGCCCGCGTTCTCCATCAGCGCCAGGCCCGCGATTCCCCGCTCCTCGATCGCCTTCCGGTCCAGCTCCCGCATCTGCTCCGCAGTGACGATCTTCACGTCCACACCCCCGGATGGGTCGGGCTTCCCTCAGGGCGGACGTGCTCGGGCAGAATCAGCGCGACGCAAGCGACGGCATAGTCCCGGCTGTGCGACAGGGAGACGAGCAAGCGACCGCCCTCCGCAATATGCGCCAGCGCGGCCGCTTCTCCTGTCAGCCGCAAGCACGGCCTGCCCCCCTCGTCGTTTAGCACTTCCACATCCTGCCACCGGAGCCATCGTCCGATCGCCTTGGCCGTCGCCTCCTTCGCCGCGAATCGGGCCGCGTAGTGCGGCGCGGCATCCGCCCGCCGCTCACAGTATTCCCGCTCCCTCCCGGTGAACAGCCGCGCCGCTATGCCGGCCCGGCGGCCGAGGGCATCACGGATGCGTGAGATCTCGATAATGTCTACGCCCAGGGAGGAGAGCATCAGGAATCGACGTCGTCGAGGGCAACGGCGACCTCGGACAGCCCGGTCCCGGCCAACTGGTTCAGCAGCTTCAGATCGGCCGTCACCAAAGGCGCCCCTGAGATCTCTGCGAGAGCTACGTAGAGACCATCGTAGAAGCTGCACCCCACTGCCTGTGCGACGGCGAACGCGGCGCGTGCGAGGTCCGGTGAAGGCGTGAAGTGAAGTGGAGCCGAGAGGAAGTCAGCGAAGATCATCTCCCCATCTTCGCCGGCTACCTCGCGGATACGGACCTTCCTGAGTACCAGATTGCCGAACTCACAGATGATGAGGTCCGGTGCCGAGAGCCGCGCCCGTCCTGACGTCATCTGGTCAAGGAGCGTGGCCGCGCGCTCCGCCGACTGCTCCGGGAAATGCCACTTGGCGACAACGCTGGCGTCAACCACGTACTCCGTCACCGCTCGCGATCCTCACGGACGAGTAACACGGAATCGGTCTGGTGAGGCGCATATCGCGCGATCTTTTCCCGCATCCGCTTCACTCTCTCAGCGTAATCGAGCCGCGGTTCGCCTGCCGCCTGCAAGATCATCTTTACTTCCTGCTGGAGAGAGCGTCCGTGCTCTTGGGCTCGCTTCTTCAGGGCATCTACCGTGTCTTTCGGCACGCCGCGCACGAGCAGGTCAGGCATCTCAGGCTCCTCCCTCCCTATGCTATCAAAATGATAGCATCGAAGCGCCGCTCCGTCAATGCCTCCGCAGCCTCGGCCTCACCGCCACGCACGCCGCCCACCCCTCTTCGCTCAGCGCTCCCAACGTTTCGAGCCCCGCGCGCACCAGTGCATCCTCCACCATGGGGACGCTGGTGATCAGGAACCCGGAGCCGATGAACCGCCCACCCGGCGCGAGCAGGCTGCGCAGCCCGCCTGCGAGCCGGATCACCTCGTTCGCCACGATGTTGCACACGATCAGGTCGAATGGCCCCGCCTCGGCCGGTAGCAGGTCGCCCTGAGTGACCTTCACCACATCGGCCACCCCGTTTCTCCGCGCGTTCTGCCGGGCCACCGTCAGCGCGCTCGGGTCGTTGTCCGTCGCGATCACCTCCGACGCGCCCAGAATCGCCCCGGTGACCGCCAGAATCCCGCTCCCGCACCCCACATCAGCCACCCGGTCGCCCGGGCGAATGTGCTCCACCAACCCCCGCAGACACAGCCGCGTGGTCCCGTGCCCGCCGGTCCCGAATGCTGCCCCCGGGTCGAGTACCACCACGCTCTCCCCGGGCTTCGCCTGGTAGTTCTCCCAGCTCGGCGCGATCACCAGGCTGGGCGCGATCTGCTGTACCTGGAAATGGTCCTTCCAGGACTCGCTCCACGCCTCCGCGCCCAGGGTGCGAATGCCGATGGTGCCGGGGCCGATCCGTAGTCCCTGGGCCTCGAGGGCCAACAACCGCGCCCTCACGAGCTTGACCTGTTCCTCGAGGTTCTCGCTCTCGGGGAGATACGCGGAAATGCGGACCGCCAGCAGCCGGCGTTCCTCTGCCACTCCCCTCGCGCCCAGCGTCAAGAGGATATCAGACAGGCCCTCGACAACATCCGGATGCACGAGAATGGTGATTTCTGTGAACTTCGGTCCGTCCAGTTTTTCCCCGGTCACGGTACCAGTATTTGCACAGGCCCCCGCCATTCTCCTGCTGCCTCGCCGCAGGATTCCGCTCTGGCAGCCTGTCGCAGGACCCGCCTCCGGCCCGCTGCCCAGTCCTCCCCAGTGGCGTAGAGCCTGCCCTGAGCGAAGCGAACGGGTTCGCGGCCGCGCCACCAGGCGCGCCGCAACCTGCTAGCGGCCGCAGCCCGCTCCCTCCTCACTTCGAGCCCTGAAGCCTCCGCTGATTGACCCCCGGAAACAGCCCATGCTATCATCCCTACATCATGCCTGATGTCTCCCGCATCGTCGCCACCGACTGCGGCTCCACCACAACCAAGGCGATACTGATCGAGCGCGTCGACAGCGGCTACCGCCTCCTCGGCCGGGGCGAGGCCCCCACCACCGTCGAAGCCCCATTCGATGATGTCACTGTCGGCGTGCGAAACGCCGTGGGCGAGCTGGAGGAACTCACCGGCCGCCAGTTCCTCGACGAGGACCGCGTTCACACTCCCTCCTCACAGAACCGCGGCGCCGACCTCTACCTCTCCACCTCCAGCGCGGGCGGCGGCCTCCAGATGCTGGTCACCGGCGTGGTCAAGACCATGACCGCCGAGTCCGCCCAGCGGGCCGCGCTGGGCGCCGGCGCCATCGTCATAGACGTCATCGCGGTTGACGACGGCCGCGCCGATCACGAGCGCATCGCCCGCATCCGCGCCATCCGCCCTGACATGATCCTCATGTCCGGCGGCACCGAAGGCGGGACCGTGCAGCACCTCCTCGACGCCGCCGAGTTGCTGGTTGCGGCCGACCCCCATCCTCGCCTCGGCCGAAGCTTCAAGCTCCCCGTGATCTACGCCGGCAACACCGCCGCCCTGCAGGGAGTGAAGGAGATCCTCGGCGATCGCATCCATCTGCTCACGGCCGAGAACCTTCGGCCCCAGTTGGAGCGCGAGAACCTAGGCCCGGCTCGCGAGTCCATCCACCGCCTCTTCCTCGATCACGTGATGGCCCAGGCGCCCGGCTACGACAAGCTGTTGACGTGGACTAGCGCGCCCATCATGTCCACCCCCCGCGCCGTTGGCGAAATGGTTCAGTTCGCGGCCAAAGATGAAAGTGCCGACGTCCTCGCAGTGGACATCGGAGGCGCCACCACCGACGTCTTTTCCGTCTTCGGCGACCAGTTCAACCGCACCGTCTCGGCCAACCTCGGGCTCAGCTACAGCGTCTGCAACGTCCTCGCGGAGGCCGGCGCGGCAGGGATCAGGCGCTGGATCCCGGCCTCCATCGCGGAAAACGACCTGCGCAACCGTCTCCGCAACAAGATGATCCGGCCGACGACCATCCCGCAGACCGTGGATGACCTCCTGATCGAGCAAGCGGTGGCCCGAGAGGCGCTCCGGCTGGCGCTCGCCCACCACGGCGCGCTCGCCTCGGGTCTGAAGGGCGTGCAGCAGGCGCGCACCATGGCCGACGTTTTCACCCAGACCGCGGGCGGCGGGACCCTCGTCGACATGATGTCCCTCGGCCTCATCATCGGCAGCGGCGGCATTCTCTCTCACGCCCCCCGCCGCGCCCAGGCGGCCATGATGATGATTGACGCCTTCGAGCCGCAGGGAGTCACCAGGCTGGCGGTTGATTCCATCTTCATGATGCCTCAGCTCGGCGTCCTCGCCTCCGTCATGCCCGACGCGGCCATGGAGGTCTTCAGGCGAGACTGTCTCATCCCGCTTGGCGCCGTGATCGCCCCCGTCGGCAAGGCGCGAGACGGCGAGGTCCTGCTCGAGTGGGAGATCGGCGAAGAGCGCGGCGAATTGCGGGGCGGAGAGCTGGCTCGCATCGCGTTGGCCGCCGAGCACAGCGTAAACGCCTCCCTCCAGCCCCGCCGTGGGCTCGACGTCGGCGACGGGAACGGCCGCCGATGGACCGGCCGCATCACTGGCGGCGCAGTGGGCGTCATCCTCGACGGCCGCGGCAGGCCGCTGCAGCTTCCTGCCGACGACCAGACGCGCGTCACCAGGCTCGCAGACTGGCTGCGCGCCGCGGGCGCCATGCCGGAGGTGGACTGACCATGCCCGTCGCCTACACTCCAGGCCTGCGAATAGCCGCCGATACCATCCTCCGCCAGACCCGGAGGCTGCCCATGCGCGGCGAGGTGCTGGTGCGACCCGGCGATAGCGTCGGCGCGGAGACCGTTGTCGCGCGCGCCGAATTGCCCGGCGACATGCACGTCCTCCGCGCCGCCCAGATGCTGCACGTCGAGCCGAACGAGCTCGAGCAGTATCTCGTGAAGCGCCCTGGCGACGAAGTGCACCCCGGCGACGTGGTCGCTCGGACCCAGGGCCTCTGGGGGCTGTTCAAGAGCGATGTGCGCTCCCCCATCGCCGGCGCCGTCGAGGAGATCAGCGCCACCTCGGGGTATGTGCGCCTCCGCGAGCGGCCCAAGAGCGTCGAGGTGATGGCCCACATCGCCGGCCGCGTCGCCGAGATCATCGAGGGAGAGGGCGCTGTCCTCGAGGCCCGCGGCGCGCTCATCCAGGGCATCTTCGGCGTGGGCGGCGAGAGGCGAGGGCGGGTCCGCGCGGCGACCGAGGGCCCCGAGCAGCCGCTCCGGGCCGACGCCCTGACCGATTGCGAGGGCTGCGTGCTCATCGCCGGCTCCGGCGCAGACGGTGCCGCCATCGCCAGCGCCGCCGAGGCAGGCGCCTCGGGCCTTGTCGTGGGCGCGGTGAACGACCAGGCGCTGCGCCAGTACGTCGGCTACGACATCGGCGTCGCCATCACCGGCCAGGAGGCAGTGCCCATGACCCTTATCGTCACCGAGGGCTTCGGCGAGCTGCCCATGGCGCGGCGCACCTGGGAGCTGCTCTCCTCCCTTCAGGGGCAACTCGCCTCCATTGATGGCGCCACCCAGATTCGCGCCGGCGTCATCCGGCCCGAGATCATCGTCACCCGTGAGGTGGCAGGCGCGAGCGCCCCCGAGGCCCCGCCCGCGCAGATACTCGAGGTCGGGGCGCGCGTCCGCGTCATTCGCGAGCCGCACTTCGGCGCCCTCGGCCGGGTCAGCGCGCTGCCCTCCGACTTGACCGAAGTCGAGACTGAATCCAGGGTCCGCATCGCCATGGTGAAGCTCGACCGCGGGGATCAGGTACGAGTCCCCCGAGCCAACCTGGAGCTGATCCAGGAATGAGCCTATCCCTGCCCACCCGGCTCACCATCCCGGTCATCTTTGGCATCGCCCTCGCCACCGGCTTCTCGGGCGCGGTGGTCCCGGGCTCGCTCCTCGCGGTCGTCGTCACCAACTCGGTGCGCTTCGGGTGGATTGCCGGCCCCATCATGATGATCGGCCACGGCATCCTCGAGCTCGCCGCCGTCGTGCTCCTCACCACCGGCCTCATCAAGTTCGCCCGCTCGCCCGTCATCCGCGGGATGATCGGCATTGTGGGCGGCATCGTCCTGCTCTACCTCGGCTACCTCACCGTGCAAACCCCTGTCGAGGACCTCCGCAGGAACGTCGGCGAGACCGCGACCGGCTGGTTGCACCTGGTCGTGCTCGGCGGCGTCATGAGCATGGCGAACCCGTACTGGTGGCTCTGGTGGGCCACTATCGGCGTCGCGCACGTCGGGTGGGCGACCCAGCGCGGCCCTGACGGCGGCGTCACCTACTTCACCGGCCACATCCTCTCCGACATCACCTGGTACTCCGCCGTCTCCATCGCCCTGGCCGCCGGCCGCTCCCTCTTCTCACCTCCCGTGCAGCGGGGTATCTATCTTGTATGTGGCATCTTCCTCGCCGTCCTCGGCCTCCTCTTCCTCATCGGCGGGGCGAAGTCCGTGCAGCGAAAGTCGCCGCAGCAGGAGTTAGCGCAATGACCCTCCGCCGCGAGTTGTTCATAGTCCTCGGCATCGTCATCATCGGCTGGGTTCTGCTCATGTCTGTCGTGAGCAAGTGGCAGCGAACCAGTGCCGCCGGTAAGGTGAAGATCGAGCCGCAGTTGATCCACTATCCCGGCACCGAGTCCGCCCCGGAGCAGGAGGCGCCCAACCTGGGGTTACGCAAGTACTGGTTCCACCTGGGCGAGGACTACCCGTCGCTGTCGGTCTACACATTCTACCAGCGGAAGCTCGAGCCGGACGGGTGGAGGCTGCTTCGTGAGGGGGCGCCCCAATGGATCAGGCGGTATGAGAAGAAGGAGGCGCTGGACCTGTTTCGCGCCACCTGGATCTCCGCCGACGGGCTCTTCCAGCTCGACCTCGAGATGATGTCAACCGTCAAGCTCATCGCGCACGGGGACGGCGAGCCGACCGAGAAGCGCCAGCGCGGCATTGACGTCTTCGTCACCCTGCGGCGGGCCCTCCTCCCGGGCATCGCCACCCCCGTCCCCGGATCGGAGGCCGACAAGACCGTGCCCGCCGGCCCACAGATTGAGGTGAGGTGAGCCCACAGGTGCGCTGTTTCTGTGGTTAGCTATTCCAATCTGCGATTACCTGTGTAGTATGCGGATTATGGCCGTTTTCGCGCCGCCTGCCGCGCCCTCATCTCCCGCGCCTGCACCATCATGCTCCGGTCCGTGTGCGACTCCGGGTCTAGCGCCAGCGCCTGCTCCAGCGCCGACACAGCCTCATCGGGCTGCCGCAGCGCCAGGTGCGTCTTCCCCAGGAACGAGTACGCCGCGGCATTGCGGGGGTCACGGACGATCGCCTCCTGGTATCTCTCGATCTCCGCGAACAGGTGCTGCCGCTCCTTCCGTCGCCAGTAGAGGTACTCCCACACTAGCAGCGACAGTAGTGCCAGGTAGATGAACGCCAGGATGCCCAGGAACCCCCAGCCACCGGACACGATGGAGATCACGCCCAGCGCGAATGCCCCCGCCAGCAGCGTCATGCCGACTGCCGCCTCGCCGAACGTGAGCGTATTGTCCAGCCAGCCGCTGAGTATCCACCAGCCGATCAACGCCGTGCATGGAACGAAGATCAACGCCTTGAACAGCCGCTCGGCGATGGCGACGATATCCTGGCCCATTGAGCTTCCCGGACGAGGTATTGCTGCCAAGATTGGACGCGGCGACTGCTCGGTTAGTTCACCGCGCCGCCGGCTTGTAGAGCAGGCATTCTTCGAAGATCCGCCGTGGCGGACACGCCCGCCGCATCTGCGCCCATCTGGGTGATCTGCGGATTGCAGTTGGCCTTACCCCTCCTCCCGCTGCGGCTCCACGATGATTTTCCGCGCTTGCCGCGCGGCCAGCATTTCAATCGCCTTCGGCACATCATCCAGCGCCATGCGATGGCTGATGATCTCCGACACCTTCACCCGCCCCGATGCCAGCAGCCGCAGCGCCGCCCCATGCGTGAACGGGTTGATGAAGCTCCCCGTGATCACGATCTCTCGCGCGTAGATGTCATAGGGCTTCACCCGGATCTCGGCATCCGGCGGCGCCACGCCGAACAGCAGCACCCGCGCCCCCTCGCCGGCCAGCCCCACCGCCTGCTGCGACGTCTGCGCCCCGCCGACGCAGTCAATCACCACGTCAGCCCCCGAGCCCCCGGTCTCCTTATGGACCACCTCGGTCAGGTCCTGGGTCGTCGGGTCCACCGTCTCGGCAGCCCCGAACGCCGTCGCCATCGCCCTCTTCTCCGCGTCGGGCTCAGACACGATCGCGACCGACACGCCGCGCAGAAGCGCCAATTGCAGCATCACCAGCCCGATCAGCCCCGCGCCCAGCAGCACCACCACCTCCCCCGGCCGGATCTGGGCGCGCTCGATTCCATGCACGCAGCACGCCACCGGCTCTGCCATCGCGCCCACCTCGAACGACATATCCGCCGGCATCTTGTACGCCTGTCGAGCGGGAAGGCTGCAGTGCGTCGCGAAGCCGCCGTCCGCCGACACCCCGATGGCGATCAGATTGCGGCAGAGGTGAGTCAGGCCACGCTGGCACGGGCGGCACGACGCGCAGTTCATGTTGGGGTCAATCACCACGCGATCGCCCGGCCGCAGTGCCGAGACCCCCTGCCCGGCCTGCTCCACCACCCCGGCGAACTCGTGCCCGGGGATCAGCGGAAACCGCGCTGGAAACTCCCCCTGGAAGATGTGCAGATCGGTGCCGCACACGCCGCACGCCTCCACCCGCACCACCACGTGCCACTCCGCCGGCGTCGGCGTTTCCCTCTCCACGATCTCGATCTCACCAGGAGTCGGAAAAAGCGCGGCCCTCATTCTCTCCACCTCGTGTGCGAATCTGAATCGCCTCTTCCGCAGCCACCCTACGCCCCCTGCCCCAAGCAGCAGTCCAGTGGCGTGGGTCTGTCGCGAACAAGTGAGCGGCAACCCGCGAAGCGGGCGAAGCCCGCTCTTCCCTCCCGCTGTCATTGCGAGGGAGGCAGGGCGACGGCAAGAGCCCGACGACCGTGGCCATCTCGCCGTTCCGTTGCTTCGGTACTTCAGTGCCAAAGCCGCCTCTGCCCGGCCCCACTGGTTATAACGCACGCTCTCTCGTGCTACAATGTCCCCTCACTCCGTCAACCGAGGCGCCCTCGCAATGAGAATTCACCACGACTCCCTCCGCCGCACCAAGATCGTCTGCACCATCGGCCCTGCCACCTCCTCCCCTGCCGCCATCCGCCGCCTCGCGCTGGCGGGCATGAACGTCGCGCGGCTCAACTTCTCCTATGGCACTCACGAATCCCACGCCGCGGTGATCCAGGCCGTCCGCTCCATCGCAGACGAGATCGGCCGCCCCATCGGTATCTTGCAGGACCTCTCCGGCCCGAAGCTCCGGGCGGGCGAGCTGCCCGGCGGAGCCATGCAGTTGCGCGAGGGGGACGAGGTCACGCTGCGTCTGCGTGGTCGCCCTGGGCCCTCCGAGATCCCCGTGCCCCTCCCGGAGCTCGCCGGCGCGGCCCAGCCCCACCAGCGCCTGCTCCTCTCCGACGGCCACATCGAGCTCAGGGTCCTGCGTTCCGCGAAAGCGGCCATCACCTGTCGCGTTGCCGTCGGCGGCCTCCTCAAGTCCCATCAGGGGATCAACGTCCCGGACGCCGCGCTCCCCATCCGCACTGTGACTCAGAAGGACCTCGCAGACCTCCGATTCGGCCTCGAGCACCAGGTGGACTGGGTGGCGATGTCCTTCGTGCGCAAGCCCCAGGACCTGGCGCCCCTTCGGCGGATGATGAAGGCGGCCGCCGCGGACGCGCGCCTCCTGTCCAAGATCGAGAAACACGAGGCGGTCGGCGAGCTCGATGACATTATCGCCGCCTCCGATGGCATCATGGTCGCGCGCGGCGATCTGGGCATCGAGCTGCCTCTCGCGCAAGTGCCCATGCTCCAGAAGGACATCATCCGCAGGTGCAACCGCGCTGGCAAGCCGGTGATCACGGCCACCCAGATGCTCGAGTCCATGATCAGCAACCCCAGGCCCACTCGCGCCGAGGTCAGCGACGTTGCGAACGCGGTCTTCGACGGCACCGATGCGGTCATGCTCTCCGGGGAGACCGCTGCCGGTCAGTATCCCACCGAGGCAGTGCGCGTGATGGCCGATGTGATCGGCCGCGCCGAGGCGGTCTACGACTTCGACGCGCGCTGGGCGGAGCGCGCCGCCTGGCCCTGCGACACCATCGCCGACGGCATCAGCGAGGCCGCCTGCGGGCTCGCCCGCGACGTCAACGCGGCCGCCATCATCAGCGCCACCAGCACCGGCTACACCGCGCTCGCAGTCGCCAGGCAGCGCCCGAAGACGCGCTTAGTAGCAGTGACGCCAAATGTGGCAACACTGAAATACTTGAGCCTTGTGTGGGGCGTCCACGCGTTGCTCGCCGCGCGGGGCCGGAACACGGACGAGTTGATCGTCAACGCTGTTGACCGGGCGAGGGATGCCGGGTTCGTCCGAGTCGGGGATCGCGTGGTGGTGACCGCCGGCATACCCCGGGGCGCGGGGAACACCAACCTCATCGAGGTCGAGGTGGTGGGCAAGCACGAGAAGCTGTGAGGCGCATACCGGGCGCCCGGGGTGCATGGCACCGTCGCCACCGCGCCGGTCTTGGGCCGTACTGGTTCGTGTCCATGGATGAGAGGGAGTGCAGATGCGGGTGAGCAGTCGCCGTAGGCGTGGGTTGCGGGTCGAGTACCGGGTCTTGAAAGCCGCCGTTCTCGTCGTGCTCCTACTCGGGGCGATCAAGCTGTGGGGGCCGCTGGCCACCGATCGCCGCCAGCAGGATGAGTTGACGAAGTTGCACCTCGAGAAGGTCACGCTGCTGGCCGAGCACAACCGGCTCCAGGAGTACAAGCGCAAGCTCGCCTCCGACGCCGGCTTCGAGGCCGCCGCGCGCCGGCTGGGCTACCTGCGAGACGGCGAGCGCCGCCTCGTCTTCATCCCCAAGAGCGAGCAGAAGCCCTCCTCCCCTGCCCCGGCGGCCAAAGAGAGGGACCCGAAGAAGCCGTCCCACTGACCCACCGCTGAGGCAGCACCCCCTGCCCGGTCCGAACCGCCCAGAACGCGGCGATGCGGCGCCCGCGCGCCGCATCGCTCCTCATCAGGGCCGCTCATCCGCGGCCAGACCTGTGTCACCGCCTAGAGGTGGTGTGTGCGGCCGGTCTCTGTCCGCTCCCTCTTCTGGAGGCGGGCCCGGAGTTCGCTGGTGAAGTCTCGCCCCTCCTGCAGCAGTCGGTTCAACGCAGATAAGTCGAACTGCGGCCGCGCCCACCCCTGCGCCGCCACATACACCTCCTGGTTGGGCCCCGACATGGCCGGCGTCCTCATCAGCACGCCTGAGGCAACCAGTTCACTCAGCGCCTTGTCGAGCGCCCTGCCGACCTCGGCCCCGTACCGGTTCAGCAGGACGTCCTCCATCATCGCGCGGTTGACCCCAAGCGACATGATCATCCGTCGCTTCTCAGGGTCCTGCAGCGCTTGCTGCAGGTGCTCCGCTTTCACCAGTCGCAGCGGTGCGAGCGGGCGCTGTGCCCGAAACAGGTAGTCCACGACCAGGTTCTTGGCCTCCAGCACCGCTCGTCGGTCGCGCAGAAGCGCGCGCGTCCGCTTGTCCCTGCCAAACGGCCAGAGCAGACCGAGCAACTGCCCCCTGCCCATTCCGCTGGCTGCAAGCGCCCGGCGCGCCTCCTTCCAGCTCAACGATGTGACCGCCATCCTGACCCTCCGAGAGACGTTCTCAGTGCGAACGTCGGGAACTCAACGCGGAACCCATCTCTGTCTTCGGGCAGGCCGACCTACCTATCTCATACCCCCGCCGCGAGACCGCCAAACGGGCCGCGCGCGGCGGGGCCAGGCGCTAGGCAGCCGGTGGACTCATCGGTGCGTAGTCGCGACAGTATGTGCTGGCGGCGGCGTAGGTTGGGTAGTTGGACTCGCCGACGTTGACGGACCGGTTGACGGCCTTGCAGAATGAGAGTCGGACATCGTACTTGCTGCAGTCCGCGCAGCGTCGGAGCACGGTTCGGCAGTTCGGGCAGGTTGCCGTCTTCTCGTCAACCTCCTGCACCTGCTTGCACTTTGGGCACGTAATTCTCACCAGACTCACCCCCTTTCCTCACGTAGGGGTAACCCACCAGCAGGATCACTCCGCGTCACGAGTGGGCGCGCGGTCTCAGCCCGGTTCCTCTCAGCCCGATCACCGATGTCTCAACGGTTGTGGGTTACAGCTCTCGACACCGCTGGCGCGCGACATGGCGAGCGCGCCAGCCTCGCGTCTGCTACCGCATTTCGCCAAGCGAAACAACGGCGAATTGCAGACAGACTGCGCCACGTTCGGGCGTAGCAGCCCTGCCGCTGTTACTTTCCTATGCAAGCATCGTTGGGTCACTGCTTCCGGTACTTCCCGCTCACGAACCTGTACGTCGTGTCGTACAGCCGCCGCACGGCTGGGTCCTTCGACTGTCCGCACTCCAGCAATGCGGCGTCATCATACCACGCCAGAGTCCCCGAGTACAGATACCCCTGGTCCACCCCGCCGTTGAGGTACGACTCGTACCGCTCCCGCCGCTCCGGGGAGTTGACCACCCGCCGGTCCATCTCGATCTCGACGCCCATGCGGTGCTCCCGGGCGAAGCGGGCGGCCTCGTCAATCCGCTCGGGGGGCACGTCATAGAAGAAGTAGTTGGGCTGCTGAATGGCGACGTCGAACCCCAGTTCCTGCCACTTCCCGCTCCCCTCGCTCCCGAAGTACGGGATCCAGTAGAACGGCA
>Ga0315282_10012656_pt1 | contig 12875 bp, 5 predicted proteins | sample YL17G07_20_MG_FD_203693 | JGI IMG/M metagenome (GOLD analysis project Ga0315282, IMG submission 203693) | Sediment microbial communities from Yellowstone Lake, YNP, Wyoming, USA - YL17G07_20 | ecosystem: Environmental > Aquatic > Freshwater > Lake > Sediment | place: USA: Wyoming | collected... | reverse complement strand
CCCGAAAAAGGGCAAGGCGTAGGCGTAGTCGCCCTGGCCGATGATCTCCTTCTTATTCACCCCGGTGATCTCCTCGATGGCGCGGTTCCAAGCGACTACTTTTCGGTCACTATCGACGACGAAGGTTGCGTCGGGAAGGAACTCGATGATGTCTTCCAGGCGGCGATGGGCCGTCTGCAGGGCGGCTTCCACTTTTTGGCGCTCAAGAAAGAGCTGGGCGTTGGCAATCGCCCCGGCGATCTGGGCGCCAATACGCTCCGCCAGGCTCAGATCCCGATCGGTGTAGGCTTTGGCTTTTTTCGACCGCAGGTGCAGTGCTCCAATAACTTGATCCCGGGAGATAAGGGGTACGGACATCATCGACCGCAGTCCGGCTTGAAAAGTGGTTATAAGGGTAGAAAGCCGGCCTTCCAACTCCTCCACGGCCTCCGGCTGTACGAGCAAACCCGCCCGGGTGTGCATGACTTCTTCGTTGCCGGAATGGCGTAGAGGATACACATTGCCAATTCCTCTCCCTTCGAATCCCGATCCCGAGGCATAAGTCACGGTAGCGGTACCTTCCTCGAGATTATTGAGGGCGACCATTATCCTGTCAAAAGGAATCAACTTGCCGACTTCTGCCGCGAAACGTTCGTAGACCTCTTCGATGTTCAGGGTCGAGCTGATAATTCGCCCAATTTCGGCCATGACGGCATTCTCTTGGGCCAGCCGCTGGGCCGCCTTCTCGCTCTCCCCCAGGGCCTCCTCCGCCCGCTTGCGCTCGCTGATGTCAAAGATCACTCCCACGATGCCGGAGATGGCACCCTCCACGTTGCGAAAGAGTGCCTTGTGGGTCATCACTTCGTGTTTTGAACCATCCGTGAAGGGGAAAGCTACTTCAAAGGCATGGCTTCCGCCCGTGTTGATGAGATGCTGATCAGACTTGAGGTAGATTTCGGCCAGGTCGGCAGGAGCGAATTCAGCGATGGTCTTACCGATGACCCTTTCACGGGGAAGGCCCATGAAGGCGAGATAGGCTGAATTGCAGCCCAGATAGGCTCCTTTGATATCCTTATAGAACACGGGGGTCGGGATGGAATTCAAAATGTTGTCCAGCAGTTGCCTCTGTTCCCGCAGCCCCTCCTCCGCCCGCCTCCGCTCGGTGATGTCGCGGGCAATGCCTAAAATACTGGTCATAGATCCATTCTGGGTTTGGGGGGCAACCGTGAATTCAGCCACCAGATAATCACCCGATTTCCTGAGAACCCTCAATGGGAAAGGGGCAATCCTTTCCCCTTTCAGGAAACGCTGAAAGAACTCCAGACCTTGGGACAAATCGTCAGGATGGAGTATGGAGGCAAACTGTTTGTACAACCACTCAGATCGAGGCCACCCGGTAATTGTCTCAAAGGCAGGGTTGAGAGAGGTGATCGTTCCATCGGGAGAGAGAGTGAAGATAACGTCGGGTGCATTTTCAACAAGATTTCGGTAACGTTGTTCCGAATCGAACAATGCTTGCTCTGCACGTTTGCGCTCAGTGATATCACGGGCTATAATGTGAAACCCGGCAACCTTTCCATCTTCAATTACCAGAGAGGCATTCTGCCCAAACCAGATTGCCTTTCCCGATTTGCAGAGAAATGGAAATTCTATATAGCTCGTTGACCGTCTTTCACGGAACTGTCTGGCATAATTATCGGTAACCTTTTGCCGATGTTCCGGAAGCACCAGGTCCAGGTAATTGAGTCGTTGAAGTTCCTCAAGGGAGTACCCCGTAATTTTCAGGCCGGCGGAATTGCCGTAAGTGAAGTTACCCTTGGCATCCGTCGTATAAATAACCTCTGCGGCATCTTCGATGACTTGTCTATACCTTTTTTCGGATTCTCGGAGCGCGACCTCAGCGTCCTTGCGCTCCATGATGTCGCGCCCATAGATGTTGGCGTAGCGTTCCTCCAGGAAGGGCGTAACCGCAACGGAATAAAACCTTCCGCCTAGATCTACATCCAGCTGTGCCCCCTGTCCCCCTGTCATAACCTGCCCGACCAGCGGCAGAAGTGGGTCCAGCAGCGGTTTGCCGACCTCGCATGCCCACCCGGGCAGTTCCGCCGCGGCCCGATTCCGGTAGAGAACGCTCCCCTCGGCCGAGACTCGCACCACCGGGCTAGGGTTCTCTTCGGGAAATCGCGCCAACCACGCCGCTTGCTCAAGGGCTTCGCCCAGCGCCTCCTCCGCCCGCTTGCGCTCGGTGATGTCCGTGAAGAACCCGACATTGCATTTACGGCCGTCGATGACGACTGGGGCCGTGGCGATATCGACGTAGATGACGCTGCCGTCTTTCCGGAGGCAGGGAATCTGGGCGGACAGACTCTTCTCGCCGCGTGCCTGCGCCTCGAATTCGGCCACCACGTGGTTGAGCGCCTCCTTGGGGTGAATGTCCGCCACGTTCAGTCGCGTTAACTCCTCCGCAGTGTAGCCGAGCATCCTGCAGATGGCCGGATTCGCGTACTTGAACTGCCGGCGCTCGACGTCCGCCACCAGGATGCCCTCGGCGGCCGCTTCGAAGAGCGTCCTGTACCTCTCTTCCGATGCCCTCAACGCCTCCGCTGTCCGCTTGCGCTCGGTGATGTCCCAGAAGATACCCAGTATACCAATAAGATTACCCCTCTCATCCTTGACCGGCGTTTTAATTGTGTTAACCCGCACTTCTTGCCCGTTCTGAATATATTTCTCTTCTAACTCCTCTGTCTTCCCTATCTCCGCGATTCTTCTATCATCTGCTCTATATTTTTCAGCTAATTCCTTCGGATAGAAATCGTAATCTGTCCTTCCGGATATTTCCTCGGACTTGATTTTTAAATCCTTTGCGTAGTTCTCATTGCAAGATATGTAGATGGAGTTTTTATCCTTTAAAAATATTTTCTGAGGGAGATTTTGAATCAGTGTTCTGTACTTCTTCTCACTCGAACGAAGTGCCTCCTCCGTCCGCTTGCGCTCGGTGATGTCGGTGACGGCTCCAATCCACCGATAAGGATTGCCTTTCTCATTACGGACTGCCCTGCCGCGAACCCACCAGTAATTATAGGTGCCGTCTTTTTTCCTGACCCGATACTCAATGTTGTATGACTCATTCTTTTTCAAGTGGTTCTTTACCGCTGCCATCACTCGATCACGATCATCCGCGTGGACACTATTCGCCCATGCTTCAAGCGTCCTCGGAAACTCACTCGGGGCATAACCCAACAATTCATCAATCTTGCCGTACCAGTCTACCCGCTCTTTTATATCCCATTCGTACATCAAATCGGTTGAAGATTCGGCCGCCAACCTGAACCGCTCCTCGCTCTCCCGCAACCCCTCCTCTGCCCGTCTGCGCTCGCTAATGTCCTTAAAAGCTACGACTGCTCCGACAATCTCGCCATTTTCTCTAATAGGGGTGCTTGTGTACTCAACAGGAAAACTTGTTTTATCTTTTCTCCAAAAAACTTCTTCCATTAAATGCTGAACGGTCCCATCCTTAAAGGCGGCATAAATAGGACACTTTTCTTCAGGATATGGACTCCCATCCGCTTTAGAGTGATGCCAAACTGAATGACTAGGCTTGCCTATGAGTTCCTCAACTTCATATCCAAGCATCCTTGCCGCAGAGGGATTACTGAATGTGTGTATCCCCTGAAGATCTAACCCCAAAATCCCCTCTTCTACCGAGTTCAAAATCAGTTCATTTCGAAGAGTAATCTGTTCAAGGGATTCCTGCACCTTTTTGCGCTCAAGCCGCACCCTTGATTCATGTAGCTCCCGTTCAATGGCCGGAAGAAGGCGAGCCAAGTTGTTCTTCATAATATAGTCATGCGCCCCCGCCTTCATGGCCGCCACCGCCGTCTCTTCACCAATCGTCCCCGAAACAATTATAAAAGGAAGATCGCGCCCGCTCTCCTTCAACACCTGCAACGCGGCCAGAGCACTAAACTGCGGCATGGTGTAATCCGAAATAACCACATCCCAAGCTTGCCGCCCCAGCGCAGACCTCATCGCCCCCGCAGTCTCCACTCGCTCATATGCCGGCTCATAAGCCGCCTGCTTCAATTCGCGCACAATCAATAATGTATCGTCTTCTGAATCTTCGACAATCAGAGTATGAAGTTGAACGCCCATTTTATTTCCCTCTGGGGAACCTCGGCCAGGCCTAGCCAATAGAGCCTCCGCATCCGCACCTCTTCCTTAACCAAAGGCTTACCAATCGAATATTTTCTGAACCTTTCCCGCCAACCCCTCTGAGGAAAAGAATTTCTGGATATAGGAAAATAGGTGCTCCTCTTTTTAAAACTTAAATCCGTTTCCGTTGAAAAGCCTTAAGCTAGCCTCCACAACTTCAGGGTCATAGAGGGTTCCTCTCTTATCGGAGATTTCCGCCAATGCTTTTTCCAGACCGAGTGCCGGCCGGTAAGGCCGGTGAGAGGAAATGGCCTCAACCACATCAGCTACACTCAAGATCCTCGCTTCCAGAAGAATCTCTTTCGCCGAAAGACCTGCCGGATAACCGGAGCCATTCATCCTTTCATGATGCTGAAGCGCGATTTGGCTAACCGGCCATGGAAATTCAATCGCCTTCAATATTTCATAACCGACCTGAGGATGCCCCTTAACTATTTCGAATTCGCCCCTAGATAATTCACCGGGATTGCTGAGAATTTCAGCCGGTATGGATATTTTGCCGATATCGTGGAGGACCCCACCCACATGAATTCCTTCTACTGGCCCTTCCTCAAATCCCATCTCTCTGGTGATAGCGCTTGCCAGATGGGCAACTTTCTGCGAATGCCCTGCCGTGTAAGGATCCCTCTTTTCGATAGCTGAAGCTAAAGCAATGGCCGTCTGATCCAAAGCCCCTCTTAACTTCTTAATATTTTGTTGAAGAGCTTCCTCGGCTGCTCTACGTTGACGCCGCACCTGCACCTCGCGTAATTCCCGTTCGATAGCAGGGAGAAGCCGCTTCAGGTTTATTTTCATCACGTAGTCATGGGCGCCAGCTTTCATGATATCCACGGCAGTCTCTTCCCCGATCGTTCCCGTAACAACAATAAAGGGTAGGTCAATCCCACTCTCCTTCAACACCTGCAACGCGGCCAGAGCACTAAACTGCGGCAGGGTGTAATCCGAAATAACCACATCCCAAGCTTGCCGCCCCAGCGCAGACCTCATCGCCCCCGCAGTCTCCACTCGCTCATAGGCCGGCTCATAACCCCCGTGCTTCAATTCGTACACAATCAATAATGTATCGTCTTCTGAATCTTCAACAATCAATACATGGAGAGGTTTGTCCATTCCATCTTCTTTCTATAAAAAGTCAGCAGGCAAAAGGCAGTTAGCAATTCTGCCGCCTTTCTGATTACTGCTTACTGCCTTCTGCTTCCTGTTTTTCATGGAAGCGTGAAATAAAACGTTGCTCCCTTTTCCACTTCGCCTTCCGCCCAGACGCGGCCACCGTGACGGTGAATAATGCGTTGAACAGTTGCCAGGCCGATACCCGTGCCAGGGAATTCATTCGTCCCGTGTAGGCGCTGGAAGGGACCAAACAATTTATCCGAGAAGGACATATCAAATCCAGCGCCGTTATCTCGAATGAAGTATATGTTTTGCCCATCCCCTTGAGTTGTTCCGAAATCGATTCTGGCTTGCGGTCGTTTAGCCGTAAATTTCCAGGCATTCCCCAGTAGGTTTTCTAATACCACCCGTAACAACCGCGCGTCTCCATTGGCGATGACTCCTTCCGCAACAACACACTCCACCTGACGTTCGGGCTCCATCTTCTGAAATTCCGTCAAGACCGCCTTTGCCATTGAAGCCAGATCAACCATCTCTTGACGCATCTCACTGCGGGTCACACGTGAAAGTTTGAGCAGATCGTCGATGAGTTGTCCCATCCGCTGGGCTCCATTTCGCACACGTTGGAGCGCTTCTTGCCCTTCTCCTTCCAGCTTATTGGCATAATCTTCGAGCAACACTTGGCTGAAACCATCGATACTGCGAAGCGGTGCGCGTAGGTCGTGGGAGACCGAATAACTGAAGCTCTCAAGTTCCTTGTTGGCCGCTTCCAACTGGGCTGTACGTTCAATAACACGCTGTTCTAATTCAGCATTGAGTTTACGGATTTCTTCTTCCGCCCGCTTGCGCTCGGTGATGTCCACCACTCCGACGCGGCACGCCTGCCCGTTTTCGGAGGCGGTTGCCTCAATGTGTACATAGAGCAGTTCATTTCCTTCTTTCAGGAGTATTACCTCGAAGGTCTCTTTGGCCTGGCTTTCAAATACTTTTTTCAGGAAGGCGTTGAAGGTGGGGCGGGAATCATCAGAAACAAAAAGCCCGAAGCGACGGTTCACCAGTTGGGAGCGCTCCACTCCGAGCAGGCGCGCCCCGGTGAGGTTCACCTGGCGGATCGCTCCGTCGCGCTCCAGGGTAAAGTAGCCCACGGGGGCAAAGTCGTAGAGATCGGTGTATTGATTAAGGAGCGCATTCACCTCTGCCCGCGCCTGCTGCAGTTCCTCGTTCTGCATCTCCAGTTCAATCTGGTGCACTTGCAGTTCGTGGAGGAGCCGTTGGAGTTCTTCCTTCGTCCCAGGACGGGCCTCTTCCTTCTTACTCTCTTTCAGGCTCTTTTCCGCCCTGCGGCGCAGCTCGGCAGCATCCGCTGGCTTATCCTGGCTCTTTTTCATGGCGTTGTTTCCTTCGTTTCATCAGACCCCGGAATTATTCCGGCCTCCTTCTCGCTTTGTCCGCGTTGCATTTCAGCCTGCAACGTCTCCCCGGCCTGGTCCAGCTCCCTGGTTTGTCCCTTTATGCGTTTTTTCAAACCGACTTGCGTTTTCCGCAGCTCCGCCTCCAGCGTCTTGGAAACGGTTATGTCTGTAAAGGTGATCACCACGCCGTCAATCATGTTCTCCAGAGTGCGGTAGGGCATGATGCGCACCACAAACCAGCGCCCGCCTCGGGCAGCGACCTGTTTCTCGTGAAAGAGCAGCGTCCGCAACACCTCCGGCGCGTCCTCAGCCAGTTCTGGATAGAGCAGATCGGAGGCGATATCCGTAATCGGCCGGCCCACGTCGCCCGGGATCAGCTTGAAAATTCTGTTCACCCCGGTAGTGAAAAGCCGCACACGGAGCGCGTTATCCAGAAACAAGGTGGCGATGTCCGTGCTTTCGAGCAGGTTTTTCATGTCGTTGTTAATCTTGGACAGATCGTCCACCTTTACCTGCAGCTCGGCGTTGACCGTCTGCAGCTCTTCGTTCAAGGACTGCATCTCTTCCTTGGAGGTGGTCAGTTCCTCGTTGGTGGACTGGAGTTCCTCGTTAGTGGACTGCAATTCCTCGTTGGTGGATTTGAGTTCTTCCTGGGAGGTCTGCATTTCTTCGCGGGTGGTCTGCAGATTCTCGCGGCACTGCTGGAGTTCCTGCTCCATCTGGACCAGCAGGGCACCGCTGGCAGGGGTCCGTTTGGCTTTGCCCGACACTTTCGTTTCGGGGGGCTTTGCCACGTCCGTAAAGACGATCATTACCAGACCCCGCAGCGCCTCCGGCTCTTTGAGGGACTGGACGGTGAGGTTCACCGCCTGCGTCCCGCCGTTGGTCCTCACCATCACGTTCCTGAGGGTAACCGCGCCTTTTTTCCGGACCGTCTTCTGGAAGGCACCAGTCAGTTCGTAGCGCAGCCCCTTGCGAGCCATCGCGAAGATGTTCCAGTTGGCCTTGCCGGACGCCGGCTCCAGGTACTTGCCCGTTCGCCCGCTGACGTAGAGAATGTCACCTTTGTCGTTGACCAGCGCGGCCGCCGGTGAATACTGCTGCAAGAGCAGTTGATCCGCCAGCGACTGGAGGTTGACCGCCGGTTTCAATGCCTTCGGCTTCGGCGGCGCGCCTGGCAGGGCGGAGACAAACGAGGCGGGAAACTCGACCGGCTCCGCCCGCAGGGCGGACTCAAGCCGCCGGTAGAACCGCGATTTTCCGTCCAGCGGCGCGAAGAGGTCGGTAAAGCCGCCGATGGTCTCCGCGCTCCCCAAGAACAATAAGCCGCCGGGATTCAGGCTGTAGTGAAAGAGCGGCAGGAGTTTTTTCTGCAGTTCCGGGGTCAGGTAGATGAGCAGGTTCCGGCAGCTCAAGACATCGAGCTTGGTGAAGGGCGGATCCATGATGATGTTCTGCGGGGCAAAGATCACCATCTCCCGGATGGGCTTGGCGACCTGATAGCCGTGCGCTACCTGGACGAAGAACCGGCTCAGGCGCTCCGGCGACACATCCGTGGCGATGTTGGCTGGGAAAACACCCTCGCGGGCTTTCTCAATGGCGTCGCCGTCCAGGTCGGTGGCAAAGATCTGGATCGTAAAGTTTCTGTTAGGCTTGAGTTGCTCCAGCGCCTCTTTGAAGACGATGGCCAGGGAATAGGCCTCCTCCCCTGTCGCGCAGCCGGGCACCCAAGCCCGAAGCGCCTGACTGCGCGAGCGGTCGGCCAGGAGCACCGGGATGATCTCTCCCTTCAACTTTTCCCACGCCGCCGGGTCGCGGAAAAAGCTCGTCACCCCGATCAAGAGCTCCTTGAACAGCATCTCCAGCTCCTGGGGGTTCTCCTGCAGGAAGCGGACATAGGTGGCGATCTTATCAATTTGGTGAATGCCCATGCGCCGCTCAATCCGGCGGTACACGGTGTTCTTCTTGTACAGGGAAAAGTCGTGACCCGTCTGCGCCCGCAACAGAATCACGACCTTTTCGAGGCCGCTATGGGCCTTGTCTTCCTGGACCAGTCCGGGCTTGGCGATGAGGGGAACGTGCTGGAGATAGGTGATGATCTTCCCGGGCAACGTCTCCACCGGGGCGATCACATCGGCCAGCCCGGCGTCAATGGCGCTTTTGGGCATGCCGTCGAATTTGGCCGAGGCCGGCTCCTGCACGAAGACCACCCCCGCTTTCCCCTTAATGGCTCTGAGGCCCATCGTGCCGTCGGTGCCCATCCCTGAAAGAATAACGCCGATACTCCGCTCCTCCGCGTCATCCGCCAGGGAACGAAAGAAGAAATCAATCGGCAGGCGCAGCCCGCGCGGCGCCACCGGATCGAGTAGGTGCAGGACCCCGTGGAGGATGGACATGTCCTTGTTCGGCGGGATTACATAGACGCAGTCCGGCTGGACCCTGGTGCGATCCTTGACCTGAATGACCTTCATGGCGGTGGTGCGCTGGAGCAGTTCCACCATCATGTCCTTATGCGTTGGGTCCAGGTGCTGGACGATGACAAAAGCCATCCCGCTCTCGGGCAGGACGTTCCGCAGGAACAGTTCCAGCGCCTCCAGCCCCCCGGCGGAGGCGCCGATGCCGACGATGGGGAAGGGGCGGCCAACGCTGCGTTGGCCGTTCTCTTTCCCGGATGAGGCCTCTTTTTGTTTAATGTCGACAGGTTTTTGATTCCTGCGTTCAGGTTTGGCTTGCTTTTTCATGGTTCATATCCTCCTTTGTCCGGAACCGCATCACCCACGGCAGCAGAAGTAAATCCCAAGTTGCCCACGGCCTCCGGCTGAATGAGCAAACTCGCCCGCGTGCGCATGATTTGCTCGTTGCTGGAATGGGCTAGAGGAAAAACATCGCCAACACGTCTCCCTTCCGGTTCCAACCCCAAGGCATAGGTTACGGTTCCGATGCCTTCTCCGGGATTATTGAGGGCGACCACGATCCTATCAAAAGGAATCAGCTTACGGGCTTCCGCGGCGAACCGTTCATAGACCTCTTCGATATTCAGGGTGGAGCTGATAATTCGTCCAATTTCAGCCATGACGGCATTCTCTTGAGCCAGCCGCGTGGCCTCCTCCTCACTTCTCTGCAACGCCTCCCTCGTCCGCTTGCGGTCAGCTTCCATTCTTTCTAATTCCGCAACCCGTTGGCGCAGGGCTGCAAATTCGAGATCGAACTCTTCTTTTGCTTTGGATTCTTCTGCCATACTCAATTCCTTAAGGGAGAGGCTTCAAAATATTCTTTAAACCCTGTATAAATGGATGGCGACCGTTTCTCACTGGTTATGTCGGTTCATCCACGCTTCGAGGATACGTTTTATTGTCTAACGGAGAAGAGCGAATCAACAGCGAAATCTCTGTTATTTGTTATACTTATCGCCATTCTGGAAAAGAAACTTTAATGGAGATCATGAGTATCCGTAAGGATGCGGGACGGAGTCAGGAGACGATTCTTAATTTTCTTTAGAACCTTGCATTTTGCCGCTGAATTTAGTAGGGTGAAGCGGGAAAATAAGTGCCTAAAGTGCCTGAAGTGCCTAGAGTGCCTGAAATAAAGTGCGCTAAAGTGCCTAAAGTTTGAAGTGCCTGAAATGCCTTAAGTGCCTTAAATTTATTCGAGGCCGAAGGAGCTTCGGAAACATCTGGGTATCTCTTAATAGAAGGTGAAAAAAGGAAAGATATGGAAAGCAGCGATCACCATTTCCTGCACAAATTTTTCTACCCCGCAAGCGTGGCCATCGTGGGGGCCTCCCGGAATCCGTTTCGGGTGAACTACCACCTTGTGGCAAATCTGGTGAAGCTGGGGTTTCAAGGAAGAATCTACCCGGTCAACCCCGAGGCTGGCGATATCCTCGGCTTGAAAGCGTACCCGAACTTGAAGAGCATTGATGGCGCTGTGGACCTTGCGGTTGTGGCGGTCTCCTACCAAACGACCCCGAGCCTTCTCAAAGATTGCATAGAGAAAGGGATCAAAAGGGTCGTCCTCGTGGCCGGTGGATTCTCGGAAACGGGCGAAGAAGGCCGGAAGGTTCAAAAGGAGATGGCGGCCCTCCTCAAAGAAAACGGCGTTCGGGCGATCGGCCCCAACGCTCTCAGCCCGATCAATCCCTCCATAAATTTTGCCATCTGCTTCCACCCTGTTCATAAAATGAAATCTGGCGGGCTATCGTTGATCTTTCAATCAGGTCTTTATGAACCCAGGTTGGAGTGGCTTTTCTCCGATTTCAACCTGCACCTTAATAAACTCATCGACCTGGGAAACAAGATGGACATCAATGAGGTGGATGCTCTTACCTATCTGGTCCGGGACCCGCAGACGAGGGTCATCGGCATTCACCTGGAAAGCATTGAAGGGGATGGGAGGGAATTTCTGCGGCTGATACGGGAAGCCTCCAGGGACAAGCACGTCGTAGTGCTCAAATCCGGACGGACCGAGGCTGGAGCGAAGGCAGCCGCTTCCCATACCGGGGTCATTGTGCAGGGGAACGACCTGGTGTTCGACGCCGCCTTGAAGCAGGCCGGCGCCATTCGGGCCCAAACGATTGAGGAGTTCTTCGACCTGGCGAAGGGATTGGAGCGGTTGGGCCCCCTTTTATTGCCGGGAAACCGTGTGGTCGTAGCCACTCTTCCAGGCGGGGAAGCAGTGATCATTACGGACCTGTGCCAGCATGAGGGCCTCCCCCTCGCAGAATTGCAGGAGGACACCTTAAACAGGTTGAGACCGATTTTCCCACCCTGGAAAATTTCGGGCAACCCTTTTGACCTGGGTGTTTCTTTGCAGTTCAATGATCCCCGGAAGGTCTATCCTACCCTCGTCGAAGCTTTGGTGCGTGACCCCAATGTGGACGCACTCGCTATACAGATCCCATCCCGGGCATTTAAAATTCCCCGAGAATTCTTTCAGGTCTTTCCTCAGTCTCTCCATGCCAAAAAGCCTATCGCTCTCTGGGTCGCCGGGATATCCTCGGGCGGACACGAGAGCCTCGAATGGCTGGAGGATCAATATGTGCCTGTCTTTCCCACCCCTGAAAAGGTCATCAAAACTCTTGCCGCCCTGCATCGCTCGAGTCTCTTCAAACTCCCGAGGCCTAAAGAACCCGGCGCCGTCAGCTACTAAAGAGCCACCTGGGGAACCACAGGGCGATCTCGGGAAAGAACATAAGCAGGAGAAGGGCAATCACCTGGAGGACCATGAAGTCCGCCATCCCCAAGTAAATGGTCTTCAACTCCCACTCTGGCACGACTGCCTTTAAGTAATAGGCAGACATAGCCACTGGAGGAGACAGGAAGGCTGTCTGCAAGTTCACGGCTGTGAGAATGCCGAACCAGAGCAGGTCGAACTTCAGGGCTAAAACCAGGGGCATGAATATGGGCAGGAAGAGGTAGATGATGGCCGGCCATTCAAAGGGCCAGCCCAGGAGGAAAATCAGTACCATAATAATGAGGAGCATTATAAATGGGGAGACGGGAAGTGCCAGTAAGGTATTGGTCATCAAATCCGCTGACCCGAGTCGGGCAAACACTGCACCGAAAACGTTGGAGGCCACGCCGAGAAAGATGACCATGCTGGTAGTCTGGAGAGTTCCGATAGCGGCCTTTCTAAACTTCTCCCAATTCAGTTTTCGGTAGGCGAGAGCCAGCACAAGAGCCCCTGCCGATCCCATGGACGCTGCTTCGGTTGGGGTTGCCAATCCACCCAGAATACTTCCCAGCGTACCTGCAATGAGAACTGCGAGAGGCACCATTCCTGCCAAAAATTCCAACAACTTTGCCTTCATGGAGACTAGCCGCTCCTCAGGGGGTAACGGAGGACCCAGTTTTGGATTCAGGTAGCTGCGGATCAGCAGGTAAGCGATATAAAGAGAGGCCATTAAAAATCCCGGGCCAAACGCCGCGGCATAGAGCTTGGCCACTGAGATTCCAAGTACCGGACCCATGACGATGAGCATGACGCTGGGTGGTATGAGGATCCCCAGAGTTCCCCCGGCGGCGATCGCACCGGAGGAGAGTCGCGGACTATAGCCGCATTTGATCATAATCGGCGCGGCCATAATTCCAAGAACGGTGACTGCAGCTCCCACGATCCCTGTGGCCATCGCAAAAACGGTCGCGGTTAAGATTACGCCGAGGT
>Ga0315282_10012655_pt1 | contig 12875 bp, 13 predicted proteins | sample YL17G07_20_MG_FD_203693 | JGI IMG/M metagenome (GOLD analysis project Ga0315282, IMG submission 203693) | Sediment microbial communities from Yellowstone Lake, YNP, Wyoming, USA - YL17G07_20 | ecosystem: Environmental > Aquatic > Freshwater > Lake > Sediment | place: USA: Wyoming | collected... | reverse complement strand
ATCAGGGGTCATCTAGCGGGAGCACCCATTCATTCCAAAGAGGTACAACGTCCCCGGTTCAATGTAGAGGTCTCCCAAATGCCCAACCAAGTATAGCAAGTCCCGCAAATAATATACGTGTTCAATTGGTGGCATAGGTTTGTACAAGACCACGGCTCAAAGATTTACCCCCGGTTCCGAAGAGGTGCGTTATACCTGTCATTTCATCTGGTTTGAGATGGATTAAGCGCGCCGCTGGGCAGCCCACACCACACTGCATAACACTCCACCACAGATCACCACACCCCCAGGGAGCGGCAGCGGCAGCGGCAAAACGCAAGAAGAAGGTATCCCATCCTGACACATCGTGCTTCCTATCTTGGCTGACTCAGTAGACCGCGATTAGCATTTACAGCATATTGTATTTTTGCTATCATAAAAACAGTTAAGGCGATGAAGCTCGCCCGGGGGTAACCCCAAAAAGCCCGACTGTTAGCGGGATGATAGCCTCTACTGGCTTTGCAGGTAGAGGCTATTTTAATTTATTGGTAGTGAGCTTATAGATGACTCTACCTGACAGATAGATTTAAAAGGTGACACATATGGAGAATGGAAATCCAAGGGCGGACAAATTCCCCCCCACAACCGTAACCGCTCATGAACGCACCTATTCCCTTCTGTCTGTTCTCAAAGATACAAAGAATCTACTCGATGAGCTTGGTAGTGAATTTGTATCTGAACGGAATCATATCTGTGAGTTAGAGAGTCGGCTTACTTCAGCCCGTTTCCACCTCGCGGTGCTAGGACAGTTCAAACGAGGTAAGAGCACATTGCTTAACGCTTTGATCGGGGAAGAATTGCTTCCCTCCGCGGTAGTTCCGTTAACTTCTGTTCCCACATTTCTGTTCTGGGGCCCGAGTCGTCTCGTCAGGGTAATTTACCTGGATGGCAAAGCCGATGATTTTGTTCCTGAAAGTACAGAGGAGGCAAGGGAATTTCTGTCTCGATATGTTACTGAGGACATTAATTCCAAGAATCATCTCGGCGTAGCGCGGGTTGAGGTATCTTGCGCCTCGCCGCTCCTGCAGAAGGGCGTAGTTCTGATCGATACGCCGGGCATCGGCTCAACTTTTCAGCATAACACCGAGGCCACTGTCAACTTCCTGCCTCAATGCGATGCGGCGCTGTTTCTGGTTTCCGCCGATCCGCCTATAACCCAGGTCGAGATAGAGTTCCTCAAGGCGGTACGAGCCAAAGTGGTGAAGACCTTCTTCCTGATGAACAAGGTTGATTATCTTTCAGAGAACGAACGCCAAATAGCAGTCGAGTTTCTTAAGAGGGTGCTGCGGGATCAGGCGGGGATAGATAGCAACGAACCGATCTTCAGCATTTCCGCACGGTTGGGAATAGAGGCAAAACTGACAGGCAACGACCAGCAAATATCGGATAGCGGGATGTCAATCATAGAAGAATCCTTGGTTAAGTTCCTCAACCAGGAAAAGATACAAACTCTAAATATGGCTATAGCCAGAAAGGCTGGGGATATTGTTGGCGAAGGACTGCTCCAAATTCGATTGAAACAGCGTTCCCTCACCCTTCCTCTGGAGGACCTGGAGCAAAGATTGGTGACATTCAATCAGAAGATTAAGGAAATAGAACGACAGCGCGAGTTAGCCCACGATCTTCTTACCGGAGACCAGAGACGGCTGGTGGAGACTCTGGAGCAGGAATGCGCAGCCACATTAGAGACAAATCGTAGCGAGTTATCCCTAATCCTCACAGAAACCCTGAAAAATACCGCCAGCATCGAACTAATAGAGAAGGCTATGAGCGCTCGCCTATCCGAGATAATCCCAGACCTGTTCGGAGGGAGCTTGGCCAAAGTATCAGGCTTGATAAACCAGCGCATGCAGGAAATACTCGGCTCTCATCAGGAAAAGGCAAACGCTCTGGCCGAGACGATATGGAGAACGGCGGCGGAGCTTTTTGAAATACCGTATGTCCCGGGCAAAGGCGACGAAAGAATTGTAACGGCCAGTAAGCCTTACTGGGTAACCGAGAACTGGAGCGCCACGATGAGCCCTATCCCAAGAGGGATGTTCGAGCGTATACTCCCTAGGGGCATGGCCGTCAGGCGAATCAAGAAATGGCTGCAGCAAGATATAGAGGCCATAACGCTGCGCAATATCGAAAATCTCCGGTGGGCAACGATACAGAATATCGATAAGACGTTCCGCCGATTTTCTTTGGACCTGGACGAGCAACTGGAGGAAGTATCTAAAGCCACTCTGGGCGCTATTCAGGAAGCTCACACTCAGCGGACAGAAAAGGCTGACAGCATCGAGCTTGAGCTTAAAAAACTGAAAGATTTTGAATCCAAGATGCGAGAACTTAGCATGCTGTTAAAGACGAGGTAAACGAGTATGAGTAGCAGGAATAGCTGTCCCTTTTGTAAGATGGCCAATCATGAGTTAAATCCTGTTGTGGTTCATGAGGACAAGGAAATATTAGCTATCATGGACCTGTATCCGGCTACTCCGGGGCACGTATTAGTGCTGCCAAAACGGCACATTGAAGACATCTATACCATGCCAACAGACATGGGAGCCCGTATCATGATTACAGCGGTTGCTGTTGCTAAAGCAATTAGACAGCAATTACACCCGAGCGGTCTGAATTTGATCCAAGCAAACGCAGGTGACGCAGGACAAACGATCCCTCATTTCCATCTACATATAGTTCCCCGTTATCATGATGATTCGGTGGTTCTCAATTTTGGACATGGCAGTACACCTGAGGCTATTGGAGAATTGGAGCGGATAGCTTCCTTACTACGTTCTGGTTTAGGGGACTAATAGTTGAGGAGGACATATGGAAACAAAATTGAGGATGTTACTGGATGAAGTGGACTCCCTCATCCAGACAGGCAAATACGACCTTGCAGTAGTGGCGGCAAAGAAGGCACTTGAGTTTGCCGAGAAGTCGGTTGGCCCAGATCATCCCGATGTGGCCATAATCATGGACAAGCTCGCTCAGGTCTATTCCGCCCAAAACCAGTATTCTCAATCCATACCGCTCTATGAACGTGCTCTCGCGATTCGCGAGACGTCACTAGGCCTCGACCATCCCGATGTGGCTATAATCATGAACAAACTCGCAGAGCTCTATTCCTTCCGAGGCCAGTATCTACAGGCAGAACCACTCTATGAACGTGCTCTCGCGATTCGCGAGACGTCACTAGGCCTCGACCATCCCGATGTGGCCATAATCATGGACAAGCTCGCAGAACTCTATTCTTTGCAAGGTGACTATGCACAGGCGGAAACATTTTCCAAACGCTCGCTAGCCATCTCGGAGAAGGTACTCGATCCAGACCACCCCGATTTGGCAAAAAGGCTACACCAACTCGCGTCAATCTATTCAAGACAAGGCCAGTATGCAAAGGCTGAACCGCTTTACAAGCGCACGCTTGCAATCAAGGAAAAGACTCTTGGGCCTGATCATCCAGATGTAAAGGGCTATCGGCGCATTTATATTGAATCGAGGATAGGGAAAGTATAAAACAAGGAGTGGAAAATGGCTTCAATTGAATCGTTAACTGCCAGGGAGATACTCGATTCTCGTGGCAACCCAACTGTATGGGTGGAAGCAAATCTCACCGACGGCACCATCGGCCATGCCTCAGTGCCCTCAGGCGCATCCACCGGTACTCACGAAGCACTAGAGCTTCGTGACGGCGATAAGAAACGATTCGGCGGACTTGGTGTGCTGAAGGCTATAAGCAACATAGAAGAGCAAATCGAGCCTGCGCTTATCGGGATGCCAGTAGATAATCAAGAAGCGATAGACGAGCGAATGATAGCTCTCGACGGCACGCCTAACAAATCCAAACTCGGCGCTAACGCCATCCTGGGAGTCTCTCTGGCCGTCGCCTATGCCGCAGCCAATTTTCATAAAATGCCGCTTTACCGTTACATCGGCGGAGAAGAGGCGAACACACTCCCCGTGCCGATGATGAACGTGATAAACGGAGGGAAACACGCCGCCGATTCCACCGACCTGCAGGAATTCATGATCATGCCTATAGGAGCACCAACCTTCAGGATGGCTATCAGGATGTGTGCCGAGATATATCAGGCGTTGAAGAAGGTGCTCAAGGGCAAGAAGCTCAATACCAACGTCGGCGACGAAGGCGGATTCGCCCCGTCCCTCAAATCGAATCGGGATGCCGTGCAGCTACTGGTGGATGCTATTGAAACCGCAGGATATAAGCCGGGGAAAGATTGTTTTGTTGCTCTGGATCCGGCTGCAAGCGAGTTTTATAAGGATGGGAAATACGTTCTGGCCAGGGAAGGTGTCACCCTCACTAGCGCTGAGATGGTGAACTACTATGCCCGGATGGTTAAAGACTATCCCATCATCAACATTGAGGACGGGATGGCCGAGGATGATTGGGACGGTTGGAAGATGCTGACAAGTAAAATCGGCCGCAACATACAAATTGTCGGTGACGACATATATGTCACCCAGATAGACCGCCTCTCCCGCGGCATTAAAGAGAAGGCTTCTAACTCCATCCTTATCAAGTTAAATCAGGTGGGTACCGTGACCGAGACTATCAAAGCTATCGATATGGCAAAAGATGCAAAGTGGACCGCAGTTGTAAGCCATCGTTCAGGCGAGACTGAGGATACTACCATCGCCGATCTTACCGTAGCCAAGAACACCGGTTTCATAAAATCAGGCGCCCCCTGCCGTAGCGAACGAGTAGCTAAGTACAATCGATTACTGCAGATCGAGCATGCACTGGGCGAACGCGCCGTCTATCCCGGCATGAGCGCATTTTATAACTTAGTGAAATAAAGTGATGCCGATTATAGACAACGTATCATATTAGCCCATCACATACGGAGGAACAATGGAAATAGTTCTCAAGACAGAGCTATCCAACCTGATGTACCGCGGCAAGGTGCGCGATTCGTACGACCTGGGCGACAGCATGCTGCTGGTCGCCTCCGACCGGTATGTTGAGGCCTTCCGCAGGCTCACCAGCAGGAATCTTCAGGTTTAATCCTGAGAAAGGGCTGCGGGTGGAAATAGTAAATCGTAAAGACGCGGCGCCATTCATCACCGTTTTTATCCTCTTTGCCGTGTTAATCGCCGGTATAGGCTTTGCCTTGAATAAAATATTGCAAAAGTGAAGGGGCAAATTCACATAATCCGGGAGGCAGGAAACGAGTAAAAATAAATGGCTAAATAGGAACATATTTGCTATGGGTCTGACCAGCTTTTTTTCTGACTTTGGTCATGAGATGGCTACCTCTATCCTGCCGGCTTTCATCATCTCGTTAGGAGGTTCCGCCGCACTGTTGGGGCTGATTGAAGGACTGGCGGATGCTTCTACCAGTGGTATGAAAATATTTTCAGGCTGGTATAGTGATCATATCGGCAGAAGAAAACCCCTAGCCTCGATCGGATATTTTATTACCGCCATCGGGGTTGGTTCTCTAGCCTTAGCCATTTCTTGGCCTTTCGTTCTATTAAGTCGAGTTGTGGCCTGGATTGGGAGAGGTATGCGAGAACCGCCTCGGGATGCTTTGCTCGTTGACTCGACAAAACCGGAGTATTATGGTCGGGCTTTCGGCTTTCACCGGAGCATGGATACTCTTGGGGCCGTTGCTGGCCCGGCTCTTGCCATCTTTTTAATAAAGACCATCGAGCTTCGCTCTATATTTCTTATCGCTTTAATTCCCAGCATGCTGGCTTTTCTAACCATCTCCGTATTGGTTAAAGAAAAAAGAAGGAAAAGTGAACGAAGCTCGTTCACTTTAAGCGTTAAAAATCTCCCCCATGATTTCCGGTTTTTCCTGGTCGCTGTAGGAATATTTGGCCTAGGCAACTTCGCGGATTCATTGCTCATCCTTAGAGCAACTGACCTTTTATCGCCGGCCATGGGTGCCGTAGTAGCTGGGAGTTTAGCCATTGTTCTGTATACGATTCACAATGTTTTTTATGCCGCCCTTTCTTTTCCCATAGGGATTTTGGCTGATAGATTCGGTAAAAAGACGCTGTTGGCTTTGGGTTATTTTCTGACCGGAGTTGCAGCCATCGGATTTATTTTTAATATAGGTAGTCTCGTATATTTAGGAATATTCTTTGTACTGGCTGGAATCGCAATAGCTATTACCGATGCCCTGGAAAGGACAGTGGCAGCCGATATGCTACCCGAAAATTTACGCGGGACAGGTTATGGCGCCCTAGCTACGGTAAACGGGGTGGGGGACTTTGCTTCCAGTACCATTGTCGGTTTTCTCTGGACAGCTATTTCACCTTTGGCTGGTTTTGGGTATAGCGCTGTTCTGACTATATCAGGAGCAGGATTATTGTTTGGTATGAGGGGTACAAAGAAGATTGCTTCTTAGTTGGTATAGGCCAATAGGAAATCATGAAACTGTAATGCTTCCATTAAGTACAAAGGATAGAGAGCCTTGCGATAGCCCAGCGGCAGCGGTCTCCTAAACCTGAGCTCTCTTGGGAATCACGATGGCTGACGCTGGTTTGACGCTCGAAATTTGACGATACTACGACCAGACCTGACTGACTCTAGGCATACCTTGGCTGGAGTCAGCGGTTTCTTGGACGCATTGAACAACATACTATATTGTTTTTCGCCAACAGCCCCGGCGAATTAATGTTTTATCTCACCATCATATAGGTGGGCAGACCCAGCCTCTTTTTACCTGGCTTCCAATTTAGCGGTTAGATACGGGTTCATCCGCCTGGGCGGAGTCCCATCATAGTGCCATCCGCAGAAATAGGCGTAATGCGTTCTGAACCACTCCAAGTGACTATGAGGGATGCCAGTGGCCTATGCACAAAAATACTAACGAAGGCCCAGAATATCCCAGAGTAAACCAAGAGTATCCAGGAGTAAAACCAAGAACAGTCAAGCCGTGGATTCCATGAGTGACGAATGAAGAGTCAAGCCGCTCGTCCCAACGTATTTCTTGAACAGTCAAGCGCTCGTCCTAGGTTCTGAAACAAGAGTAAAATGAGCACGTGAAGGTTCCGGTTAGGCATAGGCACTCTCCCACGTCTTCAACAATGTGTCGTATCCCTGCTCTCCTGGGCATATGACTATGTAGTTCTCTCCCTTACGTGGCCACCTTCCAATAGCGAATTTGGTCAAGGGAGAATTGGGTATCCTTCTCACCTCCTTGAACCAAAGGTAACCTCCCAGCTCCCAGCCAGGGAAAATCCTGTACGTTGTCGCCAACAAGCCAGGGTCGGGTGGTGGATTCGCCCCTCCCAGAGGTATGATCCCCCCAAGACAACCTGCGGCGGTGAGGCGTCCGACACCAGAAACCCTACCATCATATTTAGATGGTGCACCCCCTTGATGAAAAAGCACCTTCATGCCAGAAGTTAGACTTTGCTTAGCCTCTGCGTAGCGGGAAGTGCTTACCACGTCTTGGCATGCGGCGATCTTCGCCTCGCTCAGTTCCATGGCTAGGTCAGCTTGCTCACGGGTAGCCTGCGGCAAACTCGGTGCTGAGATCACTATCGCAATGCAATCACCAATATGTCTCATGTCACCTCCTTCGGTTGACGGCGGGTTCAGGCCGAGAACGTAGCTTTCCAATATCTATTGCACATTTCAAGCTTCTGTTACCTTCTTGATGGTAAAGCTGATATTACACTCTCTGGTAAAACCCTTCAACTAAAGGAGGGTGAAATGATCGTCATGCTAGCTAAGGAAGACACGTGCTTTAAAAACAATAAAGAGATTCAAGATGATGCTAGTGATGATGAGGTCTTGAGATATCAAAAAAGTGGTATAATAGTCGCTCATCAGCTATATTACTTTGGAACTGAGTACATCACAACAATCCTTCAAGTTGTGAGGAGATGTTAAAAATGTACAAAATCAGGGTAACGAAGCAGGATGCAGAGAAACTCTTAGCCAACGTTCCTGAGGCAGTCTTGCGATGAATGGTATTCCACCCATACATATCATGCAGCCATCAGCCAAGGGAACGAGACGCCAGTTCTCAGAAGCCCTTCTCGGTCCGGGCAGCCAGACTGACTTGGGCTATATCAAATCGCGCCTGCGGGAGATCCGTGAGAGTTCGTTGTCTGAACAGACATCCCTTGTGGAGCAGTTTAAGGATTCCGTCAATAAATATCGCGGCATAGACTGCCTGTGGGCACGCGATGCTGCGGAAGCCGTGAACCATATTAATGGGATTGCCCGAGGAACGAGCGCCATCCTGGTCAACAGATCGAGTTCGGTAGTCAACGAGTTGATGCCGGGGCTGGGAAGACTTGGTTGCCGGATTGTCAAGCCATACTACACCGAGCTTGGTTTCTTCGAGAACAGGATCAGAGACTACTGGGATCTGCCAGATCTTCTGGGAAAGGGCCTCGCTGGGAATTTCGAAGTCACCAGCAGCGAGTCGGCCTTGCCCTCGCTGCCCCATGATGGGAGAACCATCAAAGATTGTGTTGCCCTGCTGGGCGTCAGCGCTGCTTCGGCTGAGGATGGTTCGACCTTCTTCCTCCAGCATAGCTCCAACATATCGAAAAGTCTGGAACGAGCGAGAGAGATAGTGCTCGTCGTGGGCCTGGATAAGATCGTGAGGTGCAGAGAGGACGCTGTCTTTCAAACCAGGTGCATGGGCATTTTCGGAATAGAAGGCATGCTCTTGAATCTCAAGCCTGAGCCAGGAGAGGGCAATGGGATAGATGACCTGCCGGACTACCTGGGCCGCCTTGACAGAGCGGTACACGTCATCCTGCTCGACAACGGCAGGAGCAACATCCTGCAAAGCGACCTGAGGGATCTGCTTCTCTGCATTGGCTGTAAGGCATGCGTGAAGCAGTGTCCCATCAATCACTCCATGAGTCGCAACTCCGCCGTCTGGAGTCCTAAAGATCACCTCTCTATGTTCCTCTTGGGTGAGAATCCATTCATGGATATGTGCCTTCACTGCCAGGCATGCCACGTCGAATGTCCTCTGTCGATCGACCTCCCCACATTGATGTGGAAGGCTCAGGCGGTTTATGCTACCAAGCATGGAAGAACCTTGCGCGACCGCATACTGGGGAATGCTGAACTCCTTGCCAGGGTTGGGGCTATGGCTGCACCCATTTCAAATATGGTGACCGAAGTCAATCCCGGGAAAATGATAGTCAGGGTGGGTCTGGGCCTGGATGCCAGGAGACAATTGCCTGAGTTTCACCGTGAGACCTTCAAACAGTGGTTTGCCAAGCGGAGAGTGAGAAGACTAAAGGCAGCAAAGCAGCCGAGAGTGGCTTACTACGTCGGCTGCTTTGCCAACTACTACCGGCCCGAGGTAGCTAAAGCCCTGGTCAAGGTTCTAGAGAAAAACGGAATTGAGGTGCTGGTCCCGAGCCAGAAGTGCTGTGGAATGCCTATGATAGCCAACAAGAACATAAGAGGCTTTCTAAAGAATGCGGAATACAATATCCAGTCTCTGGTTGCTCAGAGCGATGAGGGTTGCGATATCGTTATGGGCTGTCCCAGTTGCGCCCTCATGATTAAGCGGGAATACCTGAGTCTCTGCGACAGCGATGCAGCCAGGCGCGTCTCCAGGCATGCGTACTATGTGGACGAGTACCTGATGCGCCTGAAGCGTGAAGGCAAACTCAACATCGGGGTGGCTAAAGCAGCACAATCGGTCTTCTATCACCTTCCGTGCCACTTGAAGGCTCAGGATGGCGCAAGCGACTCACTGGAACTGGTGCGATCGATCCCCGGCTTCTCTGTGAAAAACGTGAACGCCACCTGTTGTGGCATGGCCGGATACCACGGTTACAAGAAAGAGCACTCGGACCTGGCTGCGGAGATCGGCGGAAAGCTTTTCGCCGAGATCAAAATGACCAAGGTGGACAGGGTGATAACCACTTGTGCAGCGTGTCAGTTGCAGATAGAGGCCGGCACTGGAATTAAGGCATCACATCCTATTCAGTTGCTCGAGGAGGCGTATGGTCTTCACGAGCAACCGTAGTGCCATACAGCATCACCGTAAGATGCTGCCGGTATGCTTGGGAAACGATACGGGAGCAATCAGCCTGCTGGGGCTGCTCACCAATCTGGGTTTGCGCCTTGAGGCACGGAGGAGGGTCAAATGCAGGAACAGAGGATAGCCTACATCGATCTATCGAGTGGCCAGATCAGGAAAGAGCCCATTCCTGGGAAAATGCGCAGGATGTATCTCGGTGGCAGAGGTATCGACGTGTATCTGATGTACAATCACATTCCACCTCGCAGTGATCCCATGGGCCCGGAGAATGTCTTGACAGTCAGCGCAGGTCTGTTGGGGGGAACTCTGGCTCCATCCAGCGGAAGATGCCACATAGGGGCGAAGTCTCCGCTGACAGGCTTGATAGGGAGCTCCAACATGGGGGGCTTCTTTGCTCCTGAGCTCAGGTTCGCTGGGTTTGACCATCTGGTGGTCAAAGGACAGGCTGAGAAGCCGGTTTACCTTTGGATCCATGATGGAGACATTGAGATCCGGGATGCTGCCCATCTCTGGGGTAAAGACACATTCGAGACGCCGGCTGTCATCAGGAGGGATCATCGGGATGAGGACATAAAGGTGGCCTGCATAGGTTTGGCTGGAGAAAACCTGGTCAGGTATGCCAACGTCGTGGGAGGACTGAAGAATGCCGCTGGCCGAACGGGAATGGGCTGCGTCATGGGCTCGAAGAGACTGAAGGCTATCGCGGTGAGAGGTACTCAGGGTTTGAGCATCTCCCATGCTAAGGAGGCCATGGGGTATCTTGAGCATATCCTGGGCCTATTAAGGGATAGCCAGACAATGAAGGAATTCTCCAGACTGGGCACTCCCATGTGGCACGATACATCGGACATGGTCGGCCGCGTCAGGAACAGGAACTTCCAGCGCAATCAGGTTCCCGATGGGAGGAGTCTCTATGCTGAGAACATGCTCAAGTACTCGATAGGAATGGCTGCCTGTTTCGGCTGCCCGGTTCACTGTCGGCACAGATATGTAGTCCCTGAAGGTCCGGACAAGGGGAAGTACATGGAAGGACCGGAGTGGAGCACGCTGGCGGCCCTTACCGCAGAGGTCGATTGCAGGAGAATGGAAGCTGCTCTTGTTGGCAACTATCTCGTCAATAAGTACGGTGTTGACTCCTTGGAGCTTGGGAGCATGGTCTCCTGGGCGATAGAACTGTACGAGAAGGGAATCATTGATGACAAGGCTACTGATGGCCTGAAGCTGGAATGGGGTAACGAGCAGGTTTTGTACGAAATGATACACCGGATTGTTAAAAGGCAGGGGCTGGGAGATATTTTGGCGGAAGGCCCTCGGAGAGCCATAGAGAAGCTGGGAGAGAAATCCGGTTACTACAACGTTCATATCAAGGGCATGAGCTGCCTCCACACGGACGAGAGACCGACGCCAAGTCATGCGCTGGGCATAGCTGTGGCCACTAGAGGTGCTGACCATCTGAGAAATCGTCCCGGCATGGATGCTCACCTGCTGCCTCCGGATGAGGGAGAGAGGCTATTCGGGTTCAAGGTACCGGGAATGACTGACTGGGAGGGGAGCGGCAGGTTAATCCGGTGGCACGAGCTTATCTATACTATCCCCGATGCTCTGGGATTGTGTAAGTTCTACCCCCTTTTCATGAGCCCATCCACTATCGGTTATGATGATTACTGCAAGCTGGTCAACTACATTGCGGGTCTCGAAATGTCACCATCAGAGATGACGGACATCGCTGAACGAATCTGTACCCTGGAGAGAATGTTCAATAACCGTGAAGGGGCAACGAGGAAAGATGATACTCTGCCCGAGCGCTACTTCGTGGAACCAACCCCTCTCGGCCTGTTCGGGTTCAAGGACAAGATGATAGACAGGGAGAGGTTTGAGGGGTTGCTCGACGAATACTATGATGTACATGGCTGGGATAGGCATGGAGTACCCACATCGGAGACCCTGGTGAGGTTGGGGTTGGATCGGGAACCTTCACACACTATCTAATCAGGTCAATACTTTAGCAGGGAGGGCACGAACAATGAAGAAGATGCTAATTGTAGACCATACGAGATGCACCGGCTGCAGGCTCTGTGAAGCGGTCTGCTCTGCCAACAAGAATGGGGCTGTGAACCCAAACAGGGCCATGATCGCTATTATCAAATGGGAGCAGAGCTGCATTGCCATACCCATGCTTTGCCAGCAGTGTGAGTCGGCCCCGTGCATGGCGGTGTGTCCGGTGAAAGCCCTGAACAGGGACGAAAGCATTGGCAGGGTGGTGGTGGATTATGATCTTTGCATCGGCTGCAGGTTTTGCGTAGCGGTCTGCCCGTTCGGCGCTATGGATATTGATCCTGTTACAGGGAAGATCATTAAATGTGACCTATGTGATGGTGAACCAAAGTGCACAAAGTTCTGTGAAACAGGAGCGCTCCAATACACCGACGTTGGCACAGCTAACAGAGAAAAGAGGAGGCTGGCAGCGGATGTGCTATCGGATCTGATCAGGAAGTCCGGGGCCAAGACAAGTGTCTCCTAGTACTCCCAAAGAACTCGGCTCCATCATAGATCAATAAACATCGATTTGTGCTTTGCTTACACGGGGGCGAAGACTGGCAGCCCATAGTCATTTTAGGCGTGGATAGAACGGAGGAGGCGGTGGATATCCTACATAAGAACTGGGTACACACCTTTGGCAACGAGATATATTTTTTGTAGCTAAGCTACAAAAAATTGGCTGAACAACATACTATATTGTTTTTCGTCAACAGCCCCGGCGAATTAATGTTTTATCTCACCATCATATAGGTGGGCAGATCCCAGCCTCTTTTTACCTGGCTCCCAATTTAGCGGTTAGATACGGGTTCA
>Ga0315282_10012654_pt1 | contig 12875 bp, 23 predicted proteins | sample YL17G07_20_MG_FD_203693 | JGI IMG/M metagenome (GOLD analysis project Ga0315282, IMG submission 203693) | Sediment microbial communities from Yellowstone Lake, YNP, Wyoming, USA - YL17G07_20 | ecosystem: Environmental > Aquatic > Freshwater > Lake > Sediment | place: USA: Wyoming | collected... | reverse complement strand
CACTATTATTACATCTGCCTTCTGAACCATTTGCGTGTTGACAAGTTTCGGCTTATTTTTTGATATGTCAATTCCCTTTTCCCCCATCACTTGAACAACGATTGGATTAACTTCAGTTGAAGGCATTGTGCCAGCACTTATGGCTTCAATCTTGCCTTTTCCATAATATTTTGCAAACGCCTCCGCCATCTGACTCCTGCTAGCATTCTCAACGCAAGCAAAAAGAACTCTTCGCATGTTTTTTTCCTCTGATTGTTCTTAAGAGAATCGCTGAGGTAAGAACTTTTCGTGGAGCTTCACAGAGCTTACAAGGAAGACTAACATAAACGTTGCCAGAACGGCTAAATCGACTGAAACTGAATAATAGCTCATACCGTTGATCGCGTATCTTGCTAAGTCAGTGAAATATGTTAGTGGTGAAAGAGATGCCGCTATTTTTGCCCACTCTGGCAATTGTTCAATGGGCACAAAAACACCGCTAATGAAGACCAATGGAAATTTGATCAATGACGAGAGCATCATGACTGTTGCAGGTATATCCGTGGGCGGGTAGACCGATAACAAAACGCTCAAAGATGCAAAACAGAATGTTGCCAAAATCATGCCTAAACTCAACACTACCAAATCCATGATTTCAACGCCTATGATTAAGGCAACACCCAAAGGAACAAGCGATACAAGTATTCCAAAAATGAATGAAGCAAGTATATCTCCAAAAAATATCGCCCATGTTGAGACTGGAGAGCATACAAGCCTTTCCAAGGTTTTCGACCTTGTTTCCCAAGGCAAAATTGCTGGACCTACTGATGTTGCTGTGAAGAAGACTGCCATGCCAATAAGTCCTGGGAAAACCTCTCTTGCTGACAGATTTCGTCCAATTGTAAAAGCAAGGAAGAGGAAAAGTGGAAATATTAATCCGAATACTACGACTGGTCCCTTTGAGTAGTAGATCCGAATGTCCTTTTTTGCGATTGCAAAAGAACGCTTAAGCTGTTCCCAAAAGATTGTTATTGAAGGCATAGCGGTCATCCTCCATGTTTTGTCTGTGTTAATTTGAGAAATACCTCTTCTAAAGAAGGAGCAAGTGTGTTTAAAGTGATTATTTTCATGTTATGTGAACGAGCGTAATCCATAATACAGTTTAGCGTTTCGCCAAGATCGCTCGTGTAGAGTTTGATTTTGTCACCCATCTTTTCAATCTGTTTGACGCATGGAATTTTAGCAAAGTTATTTTTGTTCACCAAGTGATCAAAGCTTACTTCTATTGATTGCAAACTGCTGCTCTTCATTCGAAGATTTTCAGGTGTGTCGATAGCTGCAATGATACCATGATTGATTATGGCTATTCTGTCGCACAGTTTATTCGCCTCGTCCATGTTGTGTGTAGTCAAAAAGACTGTGGCACCAGCACTATTAAGTTCCATTATGATTTCTCTCATCATTTTTGCACTTTCAACATCGAGACCAGAAGTTGGCTCGTCAAGGAACAATATTGCAGGCTCGTTTATCAACGCCATACAGAGGATAAGTCTTTGTTTCATTCCTTTAGAAAAGCCACGAACAAGCTGATCTTTTCTATCGTACAAACCGAACCTTTCAAGAAGTTTGTTTGCCCTTTCTATTCTCTGTTTTTTAGGAACTCCGTACAGTTCGCCTATGAGCATGAGATTGTCCCACGCAGATAGGTCTATGTAAGCGTTAGACATTTCTGGTACGATTCCCATGATTTGTTTAGCTTGGAGAGGTTCTTTTTCTATGTCGTGTTCCATTATGGTTGCTGTACCCTCATTGGGCTTGATTATGCCTGTCAAGATTCTTATGGTTGTGGTTTTGCCGGCACCATTTGGTCCTAAGAAGCCGAAAATTTCGGCTTGCTTAACCTCAAAAGATATGTGGTCTACTGCTATTATGTCGCCATAACGTTTCGTCAAATTATGAACAACAACAGCAATACTCACTGTGCTCCCTCTAATGGGGTTCTTGTATTCCCAAAACTGTTAAGCGTTCGCTGCTCTTTATGCCTCGAGCCACGTTTGCTGGAACAAAAATTAAGTGGCCCTTGGATAAATCATACTTTTCTTCGCCTACTGAAAATATGCCGGAACCGTCAATTATGTAGAAGCAAACTTCGTAAGGTTCTGGGCGTGAAGGAATCTCTTGGCTACTCTCCAAACAAATCAGTACAACATTAAAGCTCTTTACCTTCAACACATTCTTCTTTACCCGCTGTCTGTCTTGCATAGTATCCAATAGATGCTTTCCAGAAGCGAATTCTACAAGTTTATTTAGATTAATCACGTTCTCCATTTTTGTATCACCATCATTTTTTTCTTTCAAAACAGTGTAAGAAAAGGAGGGTTGAACTCTAATGTTCAGTTCATCGTTTTAGAATTTCCAGTCGCTTGTTAACCTTTTCGAGCTGTTTGGTCAGTGCTTCTTTGTATTCTTCAAGCATTCTGACTTCCTCATCGACTGACATCAGTGGCGGAAATTCCATGTGTTGTCGATGATGCATCTCATGGCGGGGGCTTTTAGGCCCACAGCCGCATTCACAGCACATCTATGTTTCACCTCCGCTCTCTTTTTCTGTAAAATGTGTATCGTAAAATTGGACTAAACTGTTCATTAACTGTCTTCTTTTCTTCACCATTTCAAGTCCCTCTTGGAGAACTTTCACGCCAGCCTCAGTGAGCGTGTAAACTCTACGATCCAGCCCTGACTCTTTTTTTTCCCAATTCGAAACTACGAGACCTCTTTCCTCCATTCTTCTCAGCATTGTATATATTGCTCCTGGTTCAGGAATGTACTTTTCCGAAGTTATCCTCTCCAATTCTTCCATTATCTGATATCCATGTGTTGGCTTTTCGTGTAGAATCCGCAGAGTTAGTAGCTGAACAAGTCCTCTTCCTGGGTAATGGCAGAAGCCATGTCCATGTTGGCACATACATATCACGGATATAGGTAACATTGATACATATATAAATGTTACTGCCCTCTTCTCTTTATCTTTTGCTTTCACAATCCATGCAAATATCGACTTCTCTATTTGTCCAGAAGGTTTTGCCGCACTTTTCACAGACAGTCTTACGGAGCAGTCCTTTATCTTCGGTTTTGGCTTGAGCGAAAGCTGTTGTTCTTCTCGGAAAGCTTATGGCTTTTTTGTGGCAGACTGGTTCACACGCTGTACAGCCGTTCACGCATTTATACGGGTGGGCAACAATGGCTTTTCCGTTTAGAATTGTGAAGACGCCATTTGGGCAGAATTCTACGCACCGTGGCTTTTCAAGCGATATACAGCCATCACATTTTTCTGGAAAGATTGTTGGATACCAAGCACCACATGATTGAGCCATGACTCTCACTTTTCCAAGAGTCTTTTTCTGCAATCAAAGCAGTAGTCTGTGGCAAAATTTGTTAGGAAAGCTTTGCCGCATTTCTTGCATTGCGCTTCTCTGAGCATTCCCTCTTTTATGGGCGACGTTGACCTTAAAAGATCAATCGCCGCTTGAGAGCACGGGCAAGGATTTTTTGTTTCGTTTTCCTGCATAATTCATAGCGACCTACTTAACGATCCCTAACATTGAGTTACTTCACCACTAAAACTGGGCAATGCGCGTGTCTTGTCACTCCATCACTTACGCTTCCCAAAAGCATCTCCTTTATCCTGCTTAAGCCCCTAGCACCCATGACAACCAAGTCAAATTTGCCTTCTCTGCATGTTTTAACTATCTGCTCAACCGCATGTCCTTCTAATAGCAATGTTTCAACTTGAACTCCTTCAGCCTTAACCTTCTTTTCTCCATCTCCTAGAATGCCAGCGCCAACGTTGCGAATTGCTTCAATAAACTCATGGACTGGTGTAGGATATGTGGCAAGACCGCCAATTGAATATACGTGTATTAGAGTGATTTTTCCGTTAAACTTTTGAGCTATTTGAACAGCTATTTTCAATGCTTTTAACGAATGCTCAGAGCCATCCAGTGGAACCAAAATTTTCTCAAACAACAAGATGCATCCTCCTATTTTCTCTAACTATTTCATCCTATAAACTTCCGCTCAGTATTCCGTACATTAACCCGAAGATTACGCTGCCTGCCCAAGCAATGAGCATGTATGTTAGGACTACTTTCCATTTGGCTATCCTCGAGACGGCTAGCGCGTTGGCAACATCATACGGTTGTCCCATAAGCCAGGCGAGCAATGCGCCTTTTGACATGCCCAACTCATACATTCCCTTGCCTAGAACTATCTCGACCAGTGTAGGCGTGTATAATGGTCCGCCAATAACCGAAGCAATCAATACACCCGTGACTCCTGTTAGATATGTTCCAACAATGTCCTCCGGCAAGTATGCTTGTACGTAGCTTACTGCAACTAAGCCTAAGAGGAAGAATGGTAAGATTTGCTTTGCTAGATACGCTGCGAATTTCAGTGACGACCACAGCCTTTCGTCTAAAGGCGGTTTTACAATTTCTATAGATTTTTGGCCGGTCGGAACAGTTTGCTGATGCTCTTTCTCTATGGCTTTTCCCCATGGGGTTTTGGAAATTATTATGCCTGCAGTTAAAGCAACAACAATCGATACTATGATACGCACTCCAGCCAATTCCCACGATATCAACTCTCCAGTCAATAGGATGCTCAATATGTTAGCTGCTGGAGCCATAAGCAGAAAGGTTATTGCTGGACCGATTCCTGCACCCGCGAAGAGCACGCCTCCAAACAATGGAACCATGGTGCACGAGCAAACAGTTAAGAAAGGAGCCATCCCGAGGGCGAGTCCATATCCTGCCACTCTGCCGCTACCCATGTATTTCGTGATCGCTTCTTTCGGCACAAACTCGTATACCAAGCCTGCAGCGACAAAAGCGAAGAGAAGGCATATCCAACCGTGGCTAAAATAGTCGATAAGGTATGCAATCGGGATTTCCCATATGGCAAGACCTCGAAAGTCTGCTGGTTTCATTGTCGGAGCTAACGAGTAAGCCATTATTCTGCTATAAATAAGCAAACCTATGACTGTAAACACAAAACCTAGCAACACTGCAGTCCTGAGTTTTTTCACAAGTTCCACATTCAACGATTAGGCTTCCTTCTTGACAGCTTCTCTTATGGTTTTTTCAACTTCCGCCTCGTTGGGTACTCTGCCCATAAATTTCACCACGCCATTGATGGCTATGGCTGGAGAAACAAGAACACCATACTTACTTACGACATCTTTTGACATTACGTTGGCCTTCTCTACCTTGACACTTATTTCTGTCTGTTTGAGCTTCTCGGCCACCTTCTCCACTACTTTTTTGGCTGCTTGACACCGCATACAAGGCGGTTCAGGTCCTAACACTTCGACTTTCACTTCTTTCATATTTGTCGCCCTTCGTAGAAACTATGAGAAGAACATAACAATATTTAAATATTGCTATTAGCTTTATCCTAAACATGCATTCGAAAATGAAAAACTGGAATAGGTTCAAAGCCAAGGTTTTCAACGCTCTCTCAGACCCCGTTAGACTGGAGATACTGGAATTCTTGCGCGGAGGAGAAAAATGCGTATGCGAGATTGTTCCACATGTTGGAATAATACAGCCTCTGGTGTCTAGGCATCTAAAAATCTTAAAGGACTGTGGATTGGTAAAGCACAGAAAGGACGGAAACCGTAGACTGTACTCGGTCACAGACCCTGTGATATTCAAGATAATTGACTCAGTTAATGTTGATTTGATGACCGTATTATCAAAGCGTATTATTGAGCAAATAGCTTAGAGGGAGTGAGAAGATTGGTTGTGAAGGTCGAAGTCTTCACCGCTGAACCACCTTGTGCAGGCTGCTCGAAACTTTTGGAAATTGCAGATTTGCTCAAGGAGAAGTATAGCGAAAGAGTGGAAGTGATAAAACATATCGGACCATGCGAAGAATTCAACAAGTACCATTTGACTGTGGTGCCTGCCCTAGTTTTCAATAAAGGAAGAGTAAAAATTATGGGCGTTTGTCCGAGTATGCAGACAATTGAGGCATCATTAAAGGAGATGGGTGTTTGACATGGCGATAAAGGTTGAAGTTTTTACTTCGGAACCACCGTGCTCTGGTGGAAGGCTGCTACTGAAGCTGATTGACAAAATAAGAGAAGAATACAGAGAAAAAATTGAAGTTGAAATCTATAAGGGCGTCAACCCGAAACTTAACGAGTACAACATAGAAACAAGCCCTGCAGTGGTTATCGACCAAGACATTAGAATCATAGGAGTTTGCCCAAGCGAAGAAACACTAAAAGAAGCTTTAAGGGAGGCAGGAGTATAAAAATGCCAAGTCCAGAAGGCACTATTAGACCAGCTTGGCGCGGAATTCCACGCGAAGAAATAGATTGGCATCCCACTGTTGACCCAGAACTTTGTATAGGATGCGGCATCTGTGTGCTGGGCTGTGGAAAAGGAGTATACCAGTTTGACTATGAAAAGAACATCGCCGTAGTCGCTAATCCGCTGAACTGTCTTGTTGGATGCACAACTTGCGAAAACACTTGCCCACAGCATGCAATCAGTTTTCCACCAATGTCATACTTGCATAGAACAATAAAGAAGCGTGGAGTAGTCCAACACAGCAGAAAAGAATTGATGTCAAGCAAGGCAAAATACGAATACAAAAAATGATTGAAGGCTTATTTTTATTGGAAACCAAAATCTTGAGCCAACGAATGGAAAAGATTCTAGGCTTAGACACTCCTCCAATAGCCGTAAAAATTGTAAAAGCAGGAGAAACCTCGCCTAGTATAAAATCCCTACCTCAGAAATCCAGATACTGCCAGCTTCTAATGCTTGCCAGAAAAGGACAAACACTGATGTTGACTGCTGAAGATTTAGCTTGTCCAGCTGCGAAAGCAGCCTTGGGACTTGCCCCTCTGCCAGAAAAGATTTCTACAGGAGAAATGCTTTGCACCCTTGGACTCTTCGGGAGCAAAGAAGCCGCCGCAAGAACAATGAAAATGATACCAAGGATAAGTCTCGGTTCTACAAAAGCGGTAATTGCAGGACCATTGGAAAACTTTCCTGTGACTCCAGATATTATCGTGGTTGAAAGCATCCCTGAACACGTCATGTGGCTTTGCTTAGCGAGAAACTTCAAGGAAGGCGGAAGACTCAACTTCAGTTCTTCCATTTTTCAATGCTGTTGCGTTGATGTGACGGTTGTTCCCTACTTGACTGATGACATAAATATAAGCCCTGGTTGTTACGGTTGCCGAGAGGCAACGGATACACCGCCAGAACACATGTTTATGGGAATACCTGCGAAACTTCTGGGCGAGGTTGTCGAGTCGCTAGAAGCCCTGTCCCAAAAGGCGATGACAACTGTTAGAGAGAAAAGAGTTTACAAGCTTTACACTGGCAGCAAAGAGGAAAAAACAGGTTGAAACAAAACGATTTCATCGAACTTCTCTTCCCTGAAGCCTTCGTCAAGAAAATTAACATAAAGGAGATAACCCCATGCACCGCAGACCCCGACAGAATAAAGTTCTTGGCCCAAGCAGACAAACCTCTCGGAGACATACTTCCAGTTCTTTATCTATCAATTCCAAATGCAAAGTACTCTGAAAAACTAGAAGCATTAAGTTACAGATACAAGCAGCATTTGGTAACCATGTTTTCCACAGGCAGGATCGGGATGACGTACGTCAAAGACAGAAATGAAGCAGAACAACTCGTTGAAGAAGCAAAGAACCTCATAAACCGTGCTTTCTTGCATCTCAAAACTCATGGAAAACCAACACCTCAGATTATTAACGCAAAAAAGGAGCTAGATCCAATGAAGATTTACGAAAAACTGCCAAAGACTAACTGTAAAGAATGTGGAGAACAAGGATGCTTCGTTTTCGCGACAAAACTTCTGAATAGCGAAAAATCACTGCAGGACTGCCCACCGATCAACGGGGAAAAGTACGTAGCTAACAAAACTCAAATCGAAAAAATGATGCATCCCATAAGAATATAATGTGAATAAACAAGCAGAAAAGGACGCATGCATGGACATATTTAAATATTTTGTTTCGTCATCTTAACTGTAGGTTCCATAAATTGTCAAAGACCAAACTGAATAAGAGGCTTGTACGATTAACAAGTTCTGGAATTTGCCCCGGTGAAGACGCATCCAAATATTCTGTTGAACTTAAACAGCTTGCAGAGGAAATTGCAGAAGCCAAAATATCCGAAAAACAAAGCAGATTTTTCAAAGCGCTCGCCGATAAAACCAGACTCAGAATCTTGAATCTTCTGCACGTAAGGGAGATGTGCGTCTGCGAGATTATGATTGCCCTCGATCTGACCCAACCTACCGCTTCTCATCACTTGGGTATTCTAGGAAATGCAGGGTTAGTCAATTGTAGAAAAGAAGGAAAGTGGGTTTACTACAGTTTAGCAGACCCTAAGCTCATTGAAAAAATGCAGAAATTAAGCTCGCTATAAAGAAATAGGAAGCTAATGATTTTTTGCCTGTAACGATGAGGATGTTTGAGGAGACATAACAATAAATTTAAATACGTAAATATATTCTCACTCTATCCATGAGGAAAATTGCTTGAAAAAAATATTAGTTGGTGTTGATGGTTCAGAACATTCGAAAAAGGCGTTGGCAGAAGCAATTAAGATTGCGAAGAAATTTGAGGCTGAAATAACTGTTGTCAACATTTTTTACCCTGCACCTACACCCTCTGCTCACGAGTTTAGCCATAAAATTTTGGAAAATGCCAAAGTCTTCTTGGAAGATGAAAAAGTAAAGTACAAACTCGTCTCGGTCACTAGTACCAATCCTTCCAAGGTCATTACGGACATGGCCAGAAACGGGAAGTTTGATTTGGTTGTGATCGGGAGAAGAGGAGTCGGTGCTGCTCATGAGCTGGTTTTAGGAAGCGTATGCAACAAAATATCTTGTGAATCTCCTGTAAACGTGTTTATAGTAATGTAGTTGTTAATTGCAAAAGGGCAGCGCTATGACAGAAGAACAAACGTCTGTTGAACATGAAGCATCTCTAGGGCTTTTTGAGAAATATTTGACCCTTTGGATAGCTATATGTATAGTTCTTGGTTTGTTGGTTGGAAGATTTTTGCCACAATTTGGCGAACTCGTAGATTCTTTGAAATTTGGACAGTTATCAATACCCATAGGAATCCTTCTGTTCTTCATGATGTATCCAACTGTTGTAGGAATACGCTTTAGCGACATTAAAAAAGCTGCCAAAAAACCTAAACCGTTACTTGTCACGATTATTGCAAATTGGGTAATTGCTCCGCCCTTGATGACGCTTTATGCAAATGTCATCTTGGCTGGAAATCCGCAATACATTGCTGGCGTCATACTCTTGGGATTGTCTCCCTGCACTGCTATGGTTATGTGGTGGATGTTTCTTGCAAAAGGAGACTTAGCTCAAGGACTAATTAACACTGCAATCAACGCTCTGTTAATGCTTGCTTTTTACGCGCCTCTGGCTGCACTTTACCTAGGCGTAAGCAGCATCCCAGTGCCATGGAATCTGATTGCCATGAGCGTACTCTTTTTCATAGCCTTACCAGTAGCTTCCGGAGCAATTTCTCGAAAACTTATACTAGAGAAGAAGGGAGAAGCATGGTTTAACAATACATACATTCCAACTATTGGGAAAGTCTCAATATTGGCTCTTCTGACAACTCTGATTGTCTTGTTCTCATTTGAGGGACAAACAATTCTCAGTAATCCCTTGCTAGTTGCCTACTTGGCAGCTCCAAACCTATTACATTACGCTACGATGATTACGTGGACGTATTTACTGGGATATTTTGCAGGTTGGGCCTACGAAACTGCCATAGACACCACTCTCATAGGCTCGAGTAGTCACTTTGAAGTCGCCATAGCAGTAGCCACAACACTTTATGGAATTGGATCAGGAGCTGCTTTAGCTACGGTTATAGGGCCATTAATGGAAGTCCCGTTGATGCTTTCTCTTGTCAAGCTTGGACTGTATACAAGGAAACACTTTCCAAGAAAGAAGCATTAACTGAACCGTACTAAATAGTCCAGTATGAACAGATTGTTATGTCTTCTCTCTTAAGCTGATTTTTTAGGAAATCTTTTACATCTGTTTCCTCTATGTAGCGGTTTCCTTTCTTATCTCTGCGCAGTGGAATATGCGTTTCTCGCAATTCCTCTCCTCTCGCAAAATCGAGAAACACATAATAAGCCTTTACACAGGGCATTATCAACCGCAAACTGGAGAGTTCTTTCGTCGGAGATAGACCACTCTGTTCTATATTGTAAACAATCGAGTCTGGGTTTAACTCAAAAGCCAGACGTCTGAATTCTTCCCATCCTTTGATCCTAACAACATTATTGCTCAATACTGATCACTCTCTAGTTTGCAAAGTTGATAATAAACTGAATGACTGCCTCTTGTGAAGGGATTCAATAGCAATATTTAAATTTTGCTATGCTCTTTTATTTATGCAAAGAATAGCCCCCAAAACCCATGAACCTGTGTGGAAAAATTTGCCAAAAAAGAGAAGAAGGAAAGCTGGAAAGAAAAGCAACGAAGAAGGCAGCATAGGCAGCAGAAAGCTCAAGAGGCTTATCAAATACAAAGAGAAAGAGAAGTTGAGAAAAAGCCACGCAAATGGCCTAAAGGGAAGATGATCTTTGGATTCTGCTTGGTTATACTAGTGTTCACTGCTTACGGAACATGGCAATACTTTGAAGGGCAAAAACCTCCAGCAATTGGGGGGACAACAAATAACCCATCTCCAACTGGTTCGGCGCCTGATTTCTCATTAAGAGATATTAATGGAAATCAGTTTTCTCTCAACCAACACAGCGGAAAAGTGATTGCTATTCATTTTATGGCTGTAGGATGCGGTGGACAATTTTACCCTATAAATGATAACCAACTTCAGCAACTAAAGAGTATATGCAACATTTACTGCAACAATAAACAAGTCACTATAGTCACAATTGCCGTTGCAACATGCGCAAGTAGCGGACTCGCACAAATTCGCGAAAACTATGGTATTACATGGCTCATTGGAAACGACTATGATGATGGGAAATTAGACATAGTCAACGCATACACATCGTATTCGATCAATGATGGCACAATTGTTTTGATAGATAAAACGTTTAATGTTGCCAAGGTTTACACAGAAGCGACAAGCGCAGAAACTTTGTCTTCAAAAATAAATCAACTTTTACAGGCTTGATGAAACATGTTTGAAGAGTCTCTAGGCTTATTCTTTCTAGGACTCGTAACCTTTCTTTCACCTTGTTCCATCGCACTGATATCAGTGTATCTGACTTATGCTGTAGGAATTAGCAAAAGCATATGGAAAGGCCTAATTATCGGAATTAGCTTCACTGTAGCCATGTGCCTAGTTTTCTTCTTTCTCGGCTACGCTATAACTTCTCTGATTCCGCTAAGCATTATCAATTATCAAATATTCCTCGGCATTTCAGGTGCTCTTCTCATATTATTCGGAATCAACAACTTGGGTTTTCCCAGAAAAATCGGTTTATTTACCAATGTTGGCAGTTCCATAAATGAGCGGATAAACGCCCTGAAGCTGAATGCATTAACACGCTTTTCCCAATACAATTACGCAATCAGCTCTTTTATTTTCGGGCTAGTCATCTCTATAGCTTTAGGACCGTGTTCCCTCTCAATAGTATTGCCAGCCATACTACTAACCATGTTCAGTGCGCCATCGCCTTTTCATGGGGGCTTGCTCCTCTTCATGTTTGGTTTAGGTCACGCTTTACCGGTCATTTTCTTAAGTGTGATGTTGGCAACTGCGCGCAAGATGGTGAGCGAAAAATTTGGTTTCGCAGGTGAATTGTTGACAAAGATTTTTGGACTGGCTTTCCTTATAATCGGTGTGGTTATGATAGCGTATGTGTTGGGAGGTTGGTGAAAAATTAAGAGCCATAAGGTGAAGATTCAAGTTTTCGTGCCCTTGGGCTCGTGCGTCTGTGATTTTGCACCTTTTATGGAAAAGGTTGGACATGCGACAGCAAAGTTCAAAGATTTGGTGGAAATTGAAACGAAATCAATTAAGTCGAAGGAAGCTTCCAAATACAGAATCCAAGGTATGTGTATTGTGGTAGAGGAAGAAATGAAGTTTTCTGTGGATTTTGATGAGAAAGAGCTTGAGACTGCGATTATGAAGAAACTGAGCCATAAAAATGCTTGATTCAAAACTTCTTTAAACTCGTCTGGCATAAATTCAATATGAAGATTAAATATGAAAAGAGTCACATTGATTGTCCGCCAAACTGAGATAAGCAGAGTGTTTCCTAACGGGTTTCAGTTTCTTCTGGAGGATTGTGCTTCTATTTTAGACGCTATTAGGGCTGTTGATGAAGAGATAAAGAAAAAATGCGGAAACTTTCCAGTAAAAGGGTTTAAAAGCCTACTTCAAATGGTTTATCATCCTTATGAAAATAGATTTTACAAGCAAGTTGCAATCCAAGCATCCATAAAGTCGAAACCATTCCTGAACATAAGAGAAAACCCTAAAATGCCGCTACCAAACGAAACAACTATAATTTTGATCCCTCAAGGCGGATGCCAAACGGATTGGGAGGAACCAATTAGATAAACAATGGAAAAAAGGAGAAGTTGCTATAGTTTTTTGTATACCATGTCGTTTTCTCTTACGCGTTGAGCAACCCTTAGGCCTATACTTTGTCCAGCCTCAGCCCTCTGAACATTATTATGCTCAATCTGCATGGATTCCACAGGTTGTTCGAAGTCTGTGGTTGGTCCCTTAATCATTATGGTGTCGCCAACAGCCAACGGCGCAATAAGCTCGATAACGGCAACGCTGATTTTTGCGAAGAAATGGGTTATACGCCCGATCTCAACAACG
>Ga0315282_10012653_pt1 | contig 12877 bp, 14 predicted proteins | sample YL17G07_20_MG_FD_203693 | JGI IMG/M metagenome (GOLD analysis project Ga0315282, IMG submission 203693) | Sediment microbial communities from Yellowstone Lake, YNP, Wyoming, USA - YL17G07_20 | ecosystem: Environmental > Aquatic > Freshwater > Lake > Sediment | place: USA: Wyoming | collected... | reverse complement strand
GCGTCCGTACTATGTCTTCAGACCGCGCGTGAGCATCGGATTCGGGCTCTGGATCGGTTACCCGGTCGCGTATCCGTATTACCGCTATGCCTATCCGTACCCGGCCCCGTACCCGGCATATGGCTTTCCTCTGCCCCCGTCGGCTGGTATCGCGGTGTATGGGGGCGTGAGCTTTGAGATCACGCCGGCTGACGCGGCCGTCTACGTCGACGGCGCCTACGTCGGGGCCGTCGGCAATTTCACGCCGGACACCCAGCCGTTGTCGCTCACGCCGGGTCCCCACCGCATCGAGGTGCAGGCGCCGGGCTATCAACCGATGGTGTTCGATGTGAACGTGACGCCCGGTCAAGTGATCCCGTACGCGGGGACCATGCTGCCCGCACGGCCGTACTGAGGAACGGGGAGCGGTCGCGCGACCGGCGAGGCGGCAGGCGCCTGCGCGCCCCGCCGGCCGTGCGCATCGCAGCCAATTCGCGCACGCCGACGCGTCCGTCGGACCCTCCACGTTAACGTTTCCTAACGGTACGCGACCGCAAACCTGTCTATACTGCGGATCGGTCGGCCCGGTGACCGTTCGGCCCGCGGGACTCGTCTCGTCGGCTGCCCGCGGAACCGACAGTCGCGTTCGTTGATTGACCCGCCGCACACCCCACCACGCCGCCGGCGCCGGGCAGACCCCTCGATTTCGAACGCGTCATCAACGTTAGGGCGTTGCGCGGCGCCTGGCCACGGCGGCTGCTCATGCGTACACTGTGGCTCGGAGGCAGCGACGATGGCCGAACCGAGCGCGGATGACGGCGGGGCGGCCGTTCCCATCCTGCTGGTGGACGACGACGTGGAGCTCGGCGGGCTGATGCGCGACTTCTTCGCGTGCCACGACGTGCGCCTCGACGCCGAGCATGACGCGCGCCGCGGCCTCGCGCGGGCCCTCGAGGGCGGCTACCGCCTGATCATCGTCGACGTCATGATGCCAGGGCTCGACGGATTCGAGGTCCTGCGCCAGCTCCGCAAGCGAAGCCAGGTGCCCGTCATCATGCTCACGGCCCGGACGGCGCTCGAGGACCGCGTGGAAGGCCTGAACGCCGGCGCGGACGACTACTTGCCGAAGCCGTTCGGCCGCGAGGAGCTTCTGGCGCGAATCCGCGCCGTCCTGCGACGCACCGATCGCGCGGAGACCATGAAGCCCGCGGCCTTCGAGGTCAACGGCGTGCGGCTGAACCCCGCCACGCGACAGGTCTGTGACCGTCTCCTTTCTGGTCGCGCCGGAGCGCACGCACGACCAGTTCACGGGCACCCTGGTGCGGCAACTCGATGGGGCCCGTTCCGCGTACGAGAGAGGTGGGCCGGACGAGCTCGCGCGCTACCTGGTCCGCGTCCAATCGTTCTTCCCCGGCCGGGTGTACCTGACTGACGCCAGCGGCCGGGACCTCGTGACGGGCGACGATCGTTCGGGCCTGGTGCGTGCAGCACGGGCGCCGGGGTGGAGGGGAATGCGGCGCGGCGACATCGTGCTGGGCCAGGCGAGCGATGACGGGCGCTACCGTCTCGTCGTCGTGGCACAGCCGCCGCCTGATTTGCTGACCCCGCTGCCGTACTACGCGTGGATCCCCCTCGCCATCGTTGCGCTGTGCTACATCCTGGCGCTGAACCTCGCGTCTCCGGCCAGACGGCTCCGCGATACCCTCGAACGGTTCGGGCGCGGCGATCTCTCGGTCCGCGCACGATCGAAGCGGAAGGACGAGTTCGGCGACCTGGCCCGCAGCTTTGATCAGATGGCCGAGCGCATCGAGCGGCTGCTTGCGGACCAGCGCCGCCTGCTGCAGGACATCTCACACGAGTTGCGATCGCCGCTGACGCGGCTGGCGTACGCCATCGAGCTGGCGCGTGTGAGCGACAACCGCGAGGAGGCATTGGCCCCGATCAAGAAGGACGTATACCGCCTGACGGGCCTGGTGACGGAGCTGATTCGGCGCGCGGCCGAGAACGTGCTGCGCAACGCCATCGGCCACGCCCCGGCCGGCTCGTCGATCGTCGTCGAGGTGCGTCGTGCCGAAACGACTCGCCACTGGGAGCGCGATGGTGGCCGGCGCCTTCGCCAGCGTCGGCGTAGGGGTCCAGACGTACTTGAAGCACGGGGCGACGTCGCCAAGCGTGACGACGGTGGCCGTGACCCGGGGCGAGGTCGTCCAGGCGATCACCCCCTCCGGAACGGTGGAAGCCGTCACCAGCGTCGAGGTTGGCACGCAGGTCTCTGGCAGGGTGAAGGAGCTGACCGCCGACTTCAACGACATCGTCCGAACAGGGCAGATACTCGCCAGGCTCGATCCGTCCCTGTTCGAGACCGAGGTCGAGCAGGCGCGCGCGAACGTCCTCCGGTCGGAAGCCGAGGTCCAGTGCCTGCGCGTGGCCCTCGAGGACGCACTGGCGAAGCTGGGCCGCTCGAAGGAGCTCGCTGCCAGGCAACTGATCGCACGGAGCGACCTGGACACCTCCGACACGACTGCGCGCTCGGCCGAGGCGCAACTGAGGTCGGGCGACGCGCAGCTCGCACAGGCGCGGGCGAGCCTGAACCAGGTGGAGGTGAACCTCGCGCACACCGTGATCACGTCGCCCATCGACGGCATTGTCGTCTCGCGCAACGTCGATGTCGGCCAGACCGTGGCGGCCAGCATGCAGGCGCCGACGCTCTACGTGCTGGCCGCCGATCTTACCCGGATGCGCGTCAACGCGAGCCTGGACGAGGCCGATGTCGGCGCCGTGCGGCCAGGGCAGGCGGCTACCTTCCGCGTGGGCGCCTATCCCGACGAGGTGTTCTCGGGCCGCGTCGCGCAGGTGCGCCTCCAGCCCGTCGTCACGCAGAACGTCGTCACCTACGTCACGGTGATCGACGTGGCGAATCCGCAACTGAAGCTGAAGCCCGGCATGACCGCGACGGTGTCGATCGAGGTCGCCCGGCGCAGCGACGTTCTCCGGGTGCCGAACGCGGCGCTGAGGTTCCGGCCGTCGAGCGAGGTGGCCAAGGCGCTCGGGGTGGTGTCGTCCGCCACGCCGCCAGCAGCATCCGCCGGCGCGCAGGCAGCAGTCAGCGGTGGGAAGGACGCGACCGTGTGGCGGTACGTCGACGGGCGCCTGAAGCCGGTGGCGCTGAAGACCGGCATCTCGGACGGCAGCGTGACCGAAATGGTCAGCGGCGCTCTGGCCGTGGCCGATGAGCTGACCACCGCTGTCCAGCTGGGAGCGACGGCGTCGGCTAAGACGACGATGCCTGCGACGGGGAACCCGCTGATGGGTTCGCAGCCACCGCCGCCGCCCGGAGGCGGGGGACCGCCACGCTGACGCGCGGCGGCGGTGGCCCGCGCCACGCGTGGCGGGGGCCGCGGAGGGTTCGTGGCCACCCGCTTGGGTTATGAAACCAGTTCTAACCTGTCGGCGCTCACGGGACAGCCGAGCATGTGTTCGGCCCCCGGAAAGTTGGTTCTATCTTTACTCCCTGGAGTCTCAGGCATCCCCGTGCTTGGCGCGGACTACGGTGGGCGTTATGCTGTGCCTGCCAGATACCGCCACACGCATCCCGGTTGATTCTCGGAACCTTCCCGTGAAAGGAGCAACCATGCGCAACGTGGCTCTCGTGATGGTGTTCAGCCTGTTGCCCTTCGCGAGCAGCTCGCAGGCAGCTCGGCCCGCCGCGCGCGGTCAGACGGCGACTGCTGCGGGTCAAGCCGCAGAACGCCCCGTGTATCTCGTCTACTACTGGCGCGCACGGCCAGGGAAGACCGCCGAGTACTCCGACTACATTCGTACCGTCGCCGAGCCGATCGATGCCGACGCCCGGAAAGCCGGTGTCTTCGAGGAAGTGCACACCTACACACCTGCCATCGCCACCGGCGCGCCGGGGGCCGACTGGACGCACATGCGCGTGTTTCGCCTGAAGGGGTACGCGGCGCTCGACCGCTTCTCGCAAGGCATGGATGAGGCCACCAGACGCGTCGTCCCGGACGCCGCCCAGCGAAGCAGGAACTCGCAGCACGCGGCGGAGATGCGCGACCTGCTGCGGCAGGAGATCTGGCAGGAGTTCCGCTGAGGTCCTCTCCGGCGCGAACGGCCGCCGGGCGGGGGCCCGACTGACATCGAAGCGCAGCGGCCACGGTTTGCGCCGGCCGCCGGAACCGTGCCTGGTGATTTTCCTTGTTCCAGGGCGCTCGACCGGTTATATTCCGGGCTCATAGGCCAGTCTTCTCTTCTCTGACAGACAAGTCGTCGGTGTGGCGGGGATCTCGCATCGCCCGGCGTAGCCCCCGGCTCGAGTCTCGAACGAGTTCAGTCCGGTGGAGCGCGCGCTACGAAGGGAGGGTTCCATGTCCGCCCGCATGGTTGTGTTCCTGCTCGGCGTAGTCTTCGCCGCGGGTCCCGCGGCAGCCCAGACGACGACAGCGGTGGTGCTCGGGACGGTGACCGACGCGCAGAAAGCGGTCCTGCCCGGCGCAACAGTCACGGCAACCAACCTGGAAACAGGCGCGACGACCAACGCCGTCACCGACGCCACGGGCCGATACCGGGTTGCCGCCTTGCGCCCGGGTACCTACGACATCACCGCAGAACTGTCGGCATTCGCGCCGCACGTCAGGAAGGGCGTGCAGCTGTTCGTCGGCCAGGAGGCGACGATCGACTTCGAGTTGCGCGTCGCCAGCGTGCAGGAGACGCTTACCGTCACGGCGGAGGCGCCGGTGATCGAAGTGACCAAGTCGGAGGTTTCGACCGTCATCGACCGGAAGCAGCTCGATGCGCTGCCGCTGCCCGGCCGGGACTTCTCAGACCTCACTCGGTTGACGCCCGGCGTCGTGGACGGGATGGTGGCCGGCCAGCAGAGCACCGCGTCGAATACCTATCTGGTGGACGGCGTCAGCAACGACCGCGCGTGGACCGGCGGCAACCGGACGGGTTTCTCGGCCGAGACGATTCGCGAGTTCCGTGTCATCACCGAGCAGTTCGCGGCGGAGTACGGCCAGGCGTCCGGCGGAGTCATCAACGTTGTCAGCCGCTCGGGCACGAACCAGCTGGAGAACCGGGTGTACTTGTACGACCGCGGTGACTGGCTCGACGCGAGGAACGCATTTCTCTCGCCCTCGGTGGACAAGGCACCCTACACGCGCAGGACTTTTGGTGCGTTCAGCGGCGGGCCCATCATCACCAACCGGCTCTTCTACTTCGGTTCGTACGAGGGCGTCCGGCAGGACCAGACGGCGATCGTGAGCGTGCCTGCCAGGGTGGGGAAGAGTGGCAACTACCCGCAACCCACCAGGAACCATCTGGGTTTCGTGAAAATCGACTCGCAGCTGCGGCCAAACCACCAGCTCTCGATGCGGTTTGCTGAGCAGCGGTCGAGGACGGAGAACAGCGGCGTTGGCGGGCGGAGCACGTGGGAGTACGGCAGCTTGAGCTGGTCGCGCAACCACGACGTCACGGGCACCCTCACCAGCGTCTTGGGGTCGTCGCGGCTCAACGAGCTCCGACTGCTGATCGCAGACCGGCCGGCCGACGTTGTGCCAAACTCCAGCGGCCCGGAGCTGCTGTTTGCCAGCTCCAACCAGGGCAAGAGCTACTCCGACCCGCAAGGCAGTGACGAGAGACGCTACGAGATCGTCGACAACTTCTCCCTGCACCTGGTCGGAGCCGGCGAGCACGATGTCAAGATGGGGTTCGACTACAACCACACGGTGCTCAACGGACACTTCTGCAACTACTGCGACGGCTCGTTCACCTTCCCGAAGGACTACTACGACCCGAACGACAAGAGCACCTATCCGACCAATTACACGCAGCGCATCGGTTCGACTCAGTACAGCATTCCGAACATCAGTTACTCGGCCTTCCTCCAGGACAGCTGGCGTCCGAGGAAGAACGTGACGGTGAATGGCGGCCTGCGTTTCGACCGCGTCGATTATGCGGGCACGCTGACCACCAACGACGTATCCCCGCGCCTGGCGGTCACCTTCGACCCGACGGGCAAGGGCAGGACGGTCTACAACGTCGGCGCCGGTGTCTTCAAGGACAAGATCACGCTGAACCAGTGGCTGATCATCGTCCTCAACGTGATCAACGCGACCGACTTCGTGGTGCTCAGCAACCCCGGGTATCCGGACTGGACGACCGGCAGACCAGCCGGGCCGACGCCGAAGAACATCGAGATGTTCGATCCGAACCTGGGTCAGCCGTACTCCTACCAGGCAACCGCAGGGGTGAAGCACGATTTCGGGAACGGGTTCGCCGTGGGTGCCAACTACCTCTACAACCACGGCCTGCATCAGATCCGGCGTCGCGACCTCAATGCGCCGGTAAACGGCACGACGGTTCGTCCGGATCCGACCATGGGCCGGGAGCTGATTCACGAGGGCACCGGTCTCCGCACCTACAACGGGTTGATCCTGAACGCGGAGCGCCGCTTCGGCCAGCGCTGGCGGTTCTCGGCGGCCTACACGCTTTCCAGCAGTTGGTCGGATTCCGAGGCGCGCAATTCGACCACGCTTCCGACCGACCAGTACAACCTGCATGCCGACTGGTCGCCCTCCGACAACAACGCCCGGCACAACCTGGTCGTGACCGGGCAGGTCACACTGCCCTTCGACATCCAGATGAGCGCGATCTACCAGTACCGTTCGGCCTACCCGTTCAACGTCACGTCGGGTCGCGACACGAACAACGACAGCCGATCTGGCGACCGGCCCGACCCGGATCCAAACGGCAGGTATCCGACCAACGGCAACGTGAAATACGGGACCTTCTCGATCCCGGTGAATCGGCCGGGCACGCTGCCGCGCAACGCGTTCCGCGGGCCGGATTGGGCCCGGATGGATTTCCGGCTCTCGAAGGTTGTGCCGTTGGGCGGAAAGCGACGCGTGGAGGTGCTCGCGGAGGCGTTCAACGCCTTCAATCGCACCAACTTCAACTCGTACACCAGCAGCATCCAGTCGTCGCTGTTCGGCTATTCGCAGTCGGCAGACACACCCCGCCAGGTGCAGCTCGGGCTGCGGTTCGACTTCTAGTCCCACGTGCCTGGGTTCGAGCCGCGGGAGATGGGGTCAAACCCCACGGACCCCATTTCCCGACTGCCTTGCAGGTGGGCGGCGTTCTGCAGGTCCTCGTTCTGGCCGCAGTCCTGTCGCGGCACGTGGGATAAGACAACAAGGAGCGGATATGCGTCACTTGAATGAAACGCGACGCCTCTCGCTGGTCCTGGTGGTCCTCTCTTTCGCCGCCGGCGCGAGAACGGGAGCCGCCGGTGGCCCTGCCGCACTGGACCGGCTGCAGGCGCGAATCACCCAGGCGGCCGCCGCCGCCCACGGCACGGTCGGGGTTGCCATCAAGCACCTCGAGAGCGGCACGGAGCTGGTTGTCAACGGGGATGAACCGTTCCCGATGGCCAGCACCTTCAAGCTCCCCGTCCTGGTGGAGCTGTATGCGAAAGCGAAGGCCGGGCGACTGAACTGGGACGAGATGGTGGACATCGGCCCGCTCGATCAGCACCTGGGGAGCGGCGAGCTCGCGGTGCTGTACGACCCGCCCGGCATCAAGCTCTCGCTGCACAACGTCGCCAACCTGATGATGATGATCAGCGACAACTCCGCCGCCGACATCTGCCTGGCGAAAGCCGGCGCAGCGGACGTGAACGCGCGGCTCGCGGCGCTCGGCGTCACCGGCATCCGCGTCGACCGGCTCTGCCAGGAGCTGATTCTCGACTACGGGGGCCAGGACACGGCGAAGCTGAAAGACCTGCCGCTCAAAGAGCTGCGGGCGGCGATGCCCCGGACTTCGCGAACCGAAGAGGCACGGTTCGCATCCGACGACCGCTATGCCGCCGACCCACGCGACACCGCGACACCGCGCGCCTTCGTGACGCTGCTCGAGAAGATCTGGCGCGGCGAGGCGGTGGATCGCGCTTCGTCGGACGCCATCCTCGAGACGATGAAGCGGTGCACCACCGGGCAGCAGCGGATTCGCGGGCTGCTGCCGCGCGACACCGACGTGGCGCACAAGACCGGGTCGATGGGTGGAGTCCTCGACGACGTGGGCATCATCTATCTGCCCGAGAACGCCGGCCACCTGGCGATTGCCATCCTCACCAAGCGCACCCGCGCGACCTCCGAGCAGGTAGAGAAGGCCATGGCCGAGATCGCCCGCTACGCTTACGACTACTTCTATTTCACGGCCCCGGTCGTCACCACCGGTTCGAACGGACGGTGAGATCTTCGAGCGGCTACAGAAGATGTCACAGCCGTACGGAACGACGATCGCCATCGGGCAGACCGTGGGGGTGATCGGGCCGACACGGACCTCGACGATTTGACATCACGATGATTAGCGGCTAGCATCATGATGTGCGCACGACGCTGACGCTCGACGATGACCTCGTGGCCCGGCTGAAAGCGGAGGAGCGAAGGACCGGGCGGTCGTTCAAGGAGGTGGTCAATTCCTTGCTGCGTCTTGGTCTCAGTCTCCGCCAGCACTCGCGTCCGGGCGCGCCTTTCGTGGTGTCCGCGCGGAGGTTGGGCGCCCGTCCCGGGATCACGCTGGACAACGTCGGCGAACTGCTCGAGCAGGTTGAAGGGCCGCTGCACAAGTGATCCTCATCGACGCGAACCTCCTCCTTTACGCCTACGACGCCTCGTCGGAACACCACCAGGCCGCTCGTGTCTGGCTCGAGAAGACCCTCTCTGCGCCAGTGCCGGTCCGCCTGGCTTGGGTCACGGTTCTCGCGTTTCTGCGAATTGGCACCAACCGCCGGGTATTTGAGAGCCCCCTCTCCGTCAGCGAGGCTGTCAGCGCCGTGTCCGCCTGGCTGGGCCAGCCAACGGTCGCGATCCTGGAGCCGACAGAACACCACTGGGAGGTTCTCTCGCGACTGCTCCCGAGCGCTCAAGCTCAGGGACCCCTGGTGATGGACGCACATCTCGCCGCCCTCGCCATCGAGCACGGGGCCACGCTCCACACAACGGACCGGGACTTCGCCCGCTTTCAAGGCTTGAAGGCCGTCAACCCATTGGCGTGATGTTGCGGCGACGGCTGGGTGGCCCTGACGGATCCCCATCGAGTTGCTGCTCCACGTGGCCGCTGCAGAGCAGGTTGCGCACCAGCGCCGAGACGCGCGCCGGAAAAGACATGGAGCCTCCTACGAGGTCGCCTCGAGCGCCCGCGCGATCGCCAGCGAGATGCGATGCCAGCTCTCGGTTTCAGCCTGCAGCTGCCGGCGTCCCGCCTTCGTCAACTGGTAGTACCTGGCCCGGCGCTTGTTCTCGGAGTCGCCCCATTCGGAGACGAGCCACCCGTTTTCTTCCAGGCGGTGGAGAGCGGGAAACAGCGAGCCGGGTTTGACCTGAAACGCCCCGTGCGTGATCTGCTCGATGCGGCGGGCCACACCCAGCCCGTGATGCGGTCCCAGGGCCAATGTCCTGAGGATCAACAGGCCGAGGGTCCCTTGCAGCAGCTCGGTCTTGGCAGACATGCGCTCACTCCTACAGATTGTCTATAGGAGTGTACGACATGACGTATAGACTGTCAATGCGAAGATGTAGTCATGGTCATGAAATTGCTCGTGGCCCCTGCCGCGATGTTGCCCGTGTCGAAGGTGCCCGCGTTCCCGGTTGCCGTGTGTGTGATGCTGTCGCCGTTGCGCCAGGCGACGGTCTGGCCGACCTTCACGGTGGGCGGGTTGGGCGGTGGGCGAGCGGCCGGCTCACCGAAGCGTGCTAGGATTCCCTTCGCCGAATCCAGCCTGCTGAAGGGAGTGACGAGATGAACGCCGAGTTCCTGCGCCGCGTGTTCGTGCGAGATGCCTCATCGCTGCGGGACGAACTTCTCGCCTACCGTGACGAGAAGCAGATCTGGGCGCTTCCGGCGGGGACGAAGAACCCGGCCGGGACGCTGATCCTGCACCTGACCGGAAACCTGCAGCATTTCATCGGAGCGCTGTACGGCAAGACCGGGTACGTTCGGAATCGCGATGCCGAGTTCAGCAGGCGGAACGTCTCACGTGCCGAGCTGCTTGCGGACGTCGATGCCGCTGTTGCAGCCGTCCGGAAAGGCTTCGCCGCGCTGACCGACGAAGACCTCGAAAAGCCGTTTCCGAGCCAGGTGGCAGGTGTGCAGATGCAAACCGGGCTCGCCCTCCTGCACATGGCCACGCACCTTGCCTACCACCTCGGCCAGATCGATTACCATCGGCGGATCGTGACGGGTGAGGCGACCGGCGTCAACGCGCTCTCGCTGCCGGCGTAGCGCTCGATCGGAGGGAATTCAGGACCCGATGCGAGAGAGCGGGCTGTCAGGAGGGACAACCGTGAGAATGACGCTCCAACGCCTGCTGGCCGCAGGCACGATGCTCGCCTTCCTCGCCGGCGGCGCGGCGGCGCAGACCAAACACACGCCGACCCTCGACGACATGCTGGACCTGGTGCAGGTGTCTGGGGCGCAGATCTCGCCCGATGGCACACGCGTCCTCTTCAGCAAGTCCGAGCTCACGTCGTGGAAGGACAACAAGCGCGTCTCGTCGATCTGGATCGCCTACACGGACGGATCGAAGCAGTTCCAGTTCCTCGGCAGCGAGCGCGACACCAGCCCGGCCTGGTCGCCGGACGGTTCGCTCGTTGCGTTCCTGTCGACTCGGGACCAGGCAGGCGCTGTCGCGCCGGCAGGCGGCGGCCGGGTCGCGCCGGGTGGGCCAAGCGCGGCGGGCGGCGACAGCGGTCCGCAGATCTGGCTGGGAGCTGAGCGAGGGCAGCTTGTACCTGATCTCGCCGGATGGCGGGCCGGGAAAGAAGGTGCCCGGCCCCGCGCGGGGCATCCGCCGCTCGTTCTGGAGCAAGGACGGGCTGGAGGTCGAGGGGCTGCCGTGGCTGCCCGCCCACTACCAGCCGGGCACGAAGCTGCCGTTGCTCCTCAGCGTGCACGGCGGCCCGGCTGGCGTCTGGTCCACCTCGTTCCGGTCGATCAACCACGTCTACTGCAGCCTCGGCTGGGCGGTCCTCGAGCCGAACGTGCGCGGCTCGACGTCGTACGGCGACGCGCTCCTGCGCGGCAACGTGAAGGACATCGGCGGCGGCGACTACCATCGCCAGGGTCACGACGCCGACCATCGTGCTCCACGGCGAGGAGGACACCACCGACGCGATCGGGCAGAGCATGATGTTCTACCAGGGGCTGAAGGACCGCGGGGTGCCGGTGCGGTTCATCCGGTTCCCGCGCGAGCCACACGGCTTCCGCCAGCCGCATCACCAGCGGACCCGAGACGCGGAGGAGATCTCCTGGCTGATGAAGTACGCCCGCGGCATCGAATGGACGGCGCCGCCGCGCAAGGACGAGGCGAAGAAACCGCCGCCACTCCCCGCCGCGCTCGCTGCCCGGCGGTAGAATGGCTCCACGCGTCCGTTGGCGTGTGGGACGGTCCTGGGGAAGCCCTGACGTTCTTCTGGTTTCTCGATGCGAGTCGATTTCGAGAGGTTCACCCTCGACGATGAGCAGCGGCAGTTGCTCGAGGATGGCGCCCCCGTCCACCTGTCGCTCAAGGCGTACGAACTGCTGAAGCTGCTCCTTCAGGAGCGCCCGCGGGCCATCGCCAAGGCCGAGCTGCACGAGCGGCTCTGGCCGGACGCGTTCGTGTCGGACGCAACGCTGGCGAGTCTTGTGGCGGAGGTTCGGAGCGCCCTTGGCGAGCCGGCCCGCGGCTCACGCTTCATTCGGACCGTGCACGGGTTCGGCTACGGTTTCCAGGGAGAGGCGATCGAGCGGGGGACGCCGTCGCCGCCCGGGGCGGGCCAACCGGCGGCAGCCACGAGCACGCACTGGCTGAGCGGCGACAAGCAGCAGTTTCCACTGAAGGAAGGCGAGAACGTCATCGGGCGGGACCGCGAGGCCGACGTGCACCTCGAGGCGCTGTCGGTATCGCGCTGGCACGCCCGGGTGACGGTCGCCGGGGAACAGGTGGTCCTCGAGGATCTGGGCAGCAAGAACGGCACGTATCTGCGCGGCGCGCGGCTCCGTGTGCCGGCGACACTGCAGGATGGCGATCCGATCCGGGTCGGCGCCATTCCGCTCACGTTTCGCACGCTGACGGCCGCACCGCCGACCATCACACAAGGGTGAGCGTCGCCTGCTGACTCCCGGCTCCCGACGACTGGCTACTGACCACCGTCCACTGACCACTGACCACTGACCACTGTCCACTGTCCTTGGCTGGAGGTCGCGATGATTCCGCTTCGCCGTCATGGGCGTCTCTCGCTCGTGCTCGTGTTGCTGATCGTCGGCTGGGCGCTCGTTATCGTCCGCGTGGGCGCAGGTGAAGACGAGGGCATGTGGACGTTCGACAACCCGCCGGTCAGGCTGCTCAAAGAGCGCTACAACTTCGACGTGACGCGGCAGTGGCTGGATCACCTCCGGCTGTCGAGCGTCCGCTTCAACGATGGCGGGTCGGGGTCGTTCATCAGCCCCACCGGGCTGGTGCTGACCAACCACCATGTCGCGCGCGGGCAGCTGCAGAAGATCTCCTCCGCCAAGAAGGACTACGCGGCCGACGGCTTCTTGGCCCGGACGCGCGCCGAGGAGCTGAAGGCGACCGACCTCGAGCTCAACGTGCTGGTGTCGATGGAGGAGGTGACCTCGCGCGTGCAGGCGGCCACGGCGAAGGCGCCCGACGAGAAGGCGGCTCTTGAGCTGCGCCGCGCGGAGATCGCGCGCATCGAGAAGGAGAGCCTCGACAAGACCGGACTGCGGTCCGACGTCGTTCCGCTCTACGGCGGCGGCGAGTACTGGCTCTACCGCTACAAGGTCTATACCGACGTGCGACTCGTGTTCGCGCCCGAGCAGCAGATCGCGTTCTTCGGCGGTGACC
>Ga0315282_10012651_pt1 | contig 12877 bp, 12 predicted proteins | sample YL17G07_20_MG_FD_203693 | JGI IMG/M metagenome (GOLD analysis project Ga0315282, IMG submission 203693) | Sediment microbial communities from Yellowstone Lake, YNP, Wyoming, USA - YL17G07_20 | ecosystem: Environmental > Aquatic > Freshwater > Lake > Sediment | place: USA: Wyoming | collected... | reverse complement strand
CTGCTTTTTTTCTTTTATATCTTTGGCTACGTAAACTTTCTCACCTGTCATAGGATCTTTGCCTGTCCAGTACATTGCGGACGATAGCGTCATGGGTAAAGGTATAAAATCCTGGATCTGTTCCGGCCTGATACGCCTTTCCGATAAATACCTCGCCAATTCCAAACTCGCATCTCTATCCGCGCCCGGATGAGAGGTTATAAAATAATTTACAATAAACTGTTTCTTTCCGAGTTCTCTATTTATATCCTGAAACTTCTTTACAAATCTTTCATACGCTCTGATGCCCGGCTTATTCATAAGCTGCAGGACTTTGGCCGAGACGTGTTCAGGCGCAACTTTTAAATACCCGCTTACGTGCTCCCTGCATAAAGCCTTCAGGTATCTATCAGATTGTTTGTCTATCAGAAGGTCATATCTTAAACCGCTGCTTATAAATATATGTTTTACGCCTTTAATCTTCTTTATCCTGTCCCACAAACTTAATGTTTCATCGTACCCAAGCTTAAGATTCGGACATTTTGAAGGCATTAGGCATTTTTTGTCTTTACATGCGCCGCGCTTTTCCCATAATTCACACTTTGCTGCATATAGATTCGCAGTAGGGCCGCCTATATCAGTTATCGTGCCTTTGAAATAACTTTGTTTTGTTAAAATTTCTATTTCTTTAACTATAGATTCCCGGCTCCTTGATTGTATTATGCGGCCCTGGTGAAGGCCAAGCGAGCAAAAACTACACTCTCCATTACAGCCCCTGTGGGATATTATTGAATTTTTTATTGTCTCAAATCCCGGAACCCCTCCTTTTTTATCATAAACGGGATGCGGTAATCTTGCGTAATCAAGCGAATAAATATTATCCAATTCTCTCTGAGTTAGCGGCTTCTCCGGAGGAAGTTGGACAATAAATCTATCGCCGTGCTTCTGGGCTATAGTTTTTCCTCTTACAGGATCAGACTCTGAATAAAAAATCCTGAACGCCTCGTTAAATTTATCTTTATTCCTTTCAATATCTTCGAATGAAAGTATCTCTATGTAATTTTTAAAATTATCCATAGCCTTTCTTACAATTACTGTCCCGCGTATATTATCCAGGCTCCTTACGTCTTCGCCTTTGGTTAGGCGCTTTGCTATTTCTACAATCTGCTTCTCTCCCATTCCATATACAAGTAAATCCGCTTTTGCATCTAAGAGCACTGACCGGCGTACTTCATCCGACCAGAAATCATAATGAGCAAGCCTTCTCAAGCTTGCCTCTATTCCGCCCAAAACAATAGGCGCATCTGGAAAAAGCTCTCTTACTTTATTTGCATAAACAATAGCAGCCCTGTTAGGCCTCAGTCCAATATTCCCGCCCGGCGAATAATCATCCTGTTTTCTTTTGGAGCGATTAATGGTGTAATTGGCCAGAATTGAATCCAGATTCCCCGCAGTAATGCCAAAAAATAACCTTGGTTTCCCCAGTTTTAAAAAATCATCCGAGGTTTTCCAATCAGGCTGGCTGATAATTCCGACTTTAAATCCTGCCGCTTCAAGAACTCTAGCAATAATAGCTGCGCCAAAAGAAGGATGATCCACATACGCATCGCCTGTAATGAGAATAACATCCAGCTCATCCCAGCCCCTATCTTTCATGTCCTGCTTACAAATAGGTAAAAATCTTGTATCCATTATAATCCTTCTACTAACTTGACAAATAGTGCCAGGCACGAATTGTAAAGTTAGGTAAAAATAGCTATTCACCTATAATCTTTACCAGAATTCTTTTCTTTCTCTGTCCATCGAATTCACCGTAGAAAATCTGTTCCCATGGCCCGAAATCAAGCTCGCCTTTTGTAATAGCAATGACAACCTCTCTACCCATTATGGTCCTTTTAAGATGCGCATCGCCATTGTCCTCTCCGGTAAGATTATGTTTATATTTATCAACCCCGTACGGCGCAAGTTTTTCCACCCATTTTAAAAAGTCCTCGTGCAGGCCGCTTTCATTGTCATTTATAAACACGCTAGCTGTTATATGCATTGCATTTACAAGGCACAGACCTTCTTTGATCCCGCTTTTTCTCAAAGCGTTTTCCACTTCTGAAGTAATATTGACTATCTCATATCTATTTTTGGTATTCATCCAGATGTGTTCTGTGTATGATTTCATAATTCACCTCATTTTCGTTCGCCGAACGGAGTAGCTGCTCCGTTCGGCGAACGGTATAAATACAGTTAATTATAACAATACCGATGAAACAGTATCGGCAAAAAGGAAACCTTTCCCAGTGAATCTAATGCCTAATCTTTCTTTTGTGGTATTATCTATATTATATTCCAAAAGCCTGCCTTTAAAAAGTTCATCAAGGCTACCTTTTTCCACAATATCTTCAAAATCAAATCCTGTTTTATTCTTAAACCATTCATAATCTATACCTTGTTTTGTCCTTATTTTCACTGCCGCAGTCTCTTTGGCCATTCTAACGCCTGATAAATTTTCACTATACGTAATAATGCTTACGCCTTTTTCGTATCTATCAATATATTCTTCTACATCGCGCACATTTTCAGAACGTACGCCCTTTATATAAGAAACAGCTGACGGCCCCAGTCCTACATAAGAATTGTTATCCCAGTAATTTAAATTATGCCTGCACTCAAACCCTAGTTTTGTAAAATTAGAAATCTCGTAATGATTAAAACCCTTGCCTTGCAAATAAGACATTGTATACTTATACATCTCTGCCATAATTTCATCATCAATAGGCGTAACCTCTTTTTTCTCTTTCATTCTGAAAAAAGGTGTGTCTTTTTCATAACTAAGAGAGTAGCAGGAGATATGTTGCGTACCGGATCCTGCGGCTTTTTTAAGCTCAGCCTGCCACGTCTTTAAATCTTCCCTGCCCACTCCAAATATCATATCGATGCTAACATTTTTAAAACCCAAATTTTTTGAAAGTTTTATTGCTTCTACTGCCTGTTTTGCGTTATGAATCCTACCCAGGGCCTTTAATTTCTTATCATCAAATGACTGAACTCCTATACTAATGCGATTTACGCCTTTTTCGATAAACAACTTGAGTTTCTCTTGATCTACACTTTCAGGATTCACCTCTATCGTAAACTCTGTGTTTTCTTCTATAGATTCCTTCAGGCCTGACAATAATTTATCTAATAAATCTGGGCTCAAAATGCTCGGTGTGCCTCCACCGATATAAATACTGGAAAATTTGCAATTTAACGATTGGATCTGCTCTAAAATCATAGAAATATAAGAATTTGCAATATCTTCATTATATGAAACGCTGTAAAAATCGCAGTACAGACACTTCTTTCTGCAAAAAGGTATGTGTATATAAAGTCCATGCTTTTTAAAAGCAAAAATTTTCTCTATGAAATTTTTCATTGCTGCGCCATCGCGCAGCCTAACTTCATCTTCCACAGGCATAAGTTTAAAATGCTCGGTAAATTCTTTCGTAAATATGCCTATGCCTTTTTTGGAAAATACACTATTTAAACCGCAGCTAGGAGAATCGCTTTTAAATATAAAACCGCGTAGTTCTTTTTTTTCAAGCTGCGCCAGTTTCTTTTTGGCCCACTCGAGCATTTTATCGGTATGGTCTATTTTAGAATTTCTTGTGACAAGTCTGGACAATTCTGGCGAGCCAATTAAATGCATCGGTTCTCTCGGGACACCAAAGCCGCATTCTGTTTCAGGGCAAATAGGAACCCATTCAACAAGTTTTCCGAGCTTATCTTTTAAATAAGCATCCAGCTTATGAGCGCCGTCATATCTGACATTTTCTCCCAGAAGACAGCTTGAGATCCCAAGTTTAATTTTATCCATATTTCTTTACAGTCTCATCGGAAAGCCATTTCAGATAATCTTTACTGCCTTTGGCAATTGAAACAGCTATAATTTCAGGAACTTCGTAAGGGTGGAGTTCTTTAATCTGCTTTTCTACTTTTTTATAAAGGCTTTTTCTAGTCTTAGCTATACACATCCATTCTTTCGCTGTTTCAATTTTTCCCTTCCAGCGATAAATGCTTTTTATCGGCCCTGCTATCTGAATACAGGCAACAAGCCTTTTATCTATAAGGACATTCGCTATTTTTTCAGCGCTTCGCTTATCAGATATAGTCGTAATCACTTGTATATAACTATTCATATTCTTGTGCCTGGCACGAATTGTAAAGTTATGACTCGATTTCGATGTTATCGATGTAGAATTCTTTGCCGGAATTCATAAGTATGCCGAGGCCACAACATTTGGGGCAGTTAAAATTTGATTTCTCGTGTTCGAATATTGTGCCACAGTCTTTACATTTTAACTTTGATTTAACGGGCTTAATAATAAGTTCTGCGCCTTCAAGCATATTATCTTTGGAAAGATTGTCGAAATATACCCTGATAGATTCTTCCTGTAATCCTGAAAGCTCTCCCATGATAAGCGTAACACAAGTTATCTTTTTAGCGCTGGAATTCTTTGCCTTTTCCAGTATCTGTTTAACCACGCCTTCTACAATATGATACTCATGCATTTTTGTATAGATCCTCGTGTCTTGTAAGCATAGGCTCGGTATACTGATTGCTCATCTGGAGGCATTTTTTAGGGCATACCTCTACACAGTAACCACATGTGATACATCTGAGCCTTGCTATGTTCCATGTTTTTTCTTCTTTATTAACAACTATCGCGCTTGTAGGGCATTTTCTCTGGCACATGCCGCAGAATATACATTTTGATATGTCTATTATTATACTACCTCTCGCTGCCTCAGACAATATTTTAGGCCCAAAAGGGTATTTAACAGTAGCGGGTTTTCTAAATAAACTCTTTAGGACTATTTTTGCCATTATAAAAAATTGCATTGTTACCTCTTATGAGCACGTGACTTATGGAGCGAGTGAAACGAGCAAACATAAGTCACTGTGCGAATTAGACCCCCACACCAATTGTAAGAAATAGTTGTTAGCCCACAATTGGTGTGGGGGTAAGTTCGGCCAAATGACTTACGTCGTCCTTCGGACTCCGTAAGTCATGGCCTCATTTTACCTTTCAGCGCAGCTTATGCACGGATCAATTGTAAGAATAAGTACCGGCACATCTGCAAGGCTTGATCCGGGAAGCATTTTTAATAAACTCGGGATGTTGGCAAATGTCGGGGTCCTGACTCTCAGACGCTGTAAAAACCTGGTGCCGTTTGCCTTGGCGTAATAAATAACTTCGCCTCTGGGCTGTTCTGTCCTTGCGAAATATTCTCCGTTAGGAGTCCCTGTTACTTTAATTTCAACAGGCCCATCTGGAATTTTTGCAGCAGCCTGTCTGATTATATCAATAGACTGGAATAATTCCTTTATTCTAACGACGCATCTTGCGTAACTATCGCCTATAGTTTCTGTAATAGGTTCAAAATCAATATTTTTATAAGCTGAGTATCCGAGTTTTCTGGTATCTTTAGGCCATCCGCTCGCCCTGAGAGTAGGCCCTACTGCGCCAAGTTCATACGCGTCTTCCTTTTTCAAAATCCCCACGCCTGAAAGCCTGTGCCTCACTGAGGGATCTTTTATAAAAACATCTGTGATTTCTTTGAGTTCTTTTTGATATGATTCAAGTTTTTTTGCGATTGTCTTTAAAGTAGAATTATCAATATCTTTTCTTACCCCACCCACTTTAGCTGAAGCAAAAATAACCCTTCCACCTGTAGTATCTTCTATGATATCAAGGATCTTCTCCCTCATGCGCCAGGTATGCATAAAAAGGCTTTCAAAACCAAATGCATCAGCCATTAAACCCATCCATAATAAATGACTGTGCATCCTGGAAAGCTCAGACCATATGGTCCTGAGATAATCAGCCCTCTCAGGTACTTTGATTTTCATAATCTCTTCCACTGCTATGCAGTAAGTCAGGCCGTGAATAAAGCTGCATATCCCGCATATCCTCTCAGCCACATAAACAAAATCTATAAAATCTTTTTTCTCAACAAGCTTTTCAAGGCCTCTATGGATAAAACCTATTGAAGGAATAGCTTCTACAACCAATTCATCTTCCAATACAAGGTCCAGATGAATCGGCTCAGGTAAAACCGGGTGCTGCGGCCCAAAAGGTATAATAGTCCTTTTCGTCATAACGCTATGCCCCCTTCCGCGCCTTGGGTATTCTGGGGAGGATTAAACGGAAATTTAACTGTTGTGCGGTAAAAATTACCTTTATAATCTACAGCTATATCCTTTATCTTTATTCCGTATAAATCGCTTATCTCATTTTCATAAAGAAATGCGCTCCAATAAATATGGCTCACGCTTGGTATTTCTATGCCACTAGAGGGAATTGTAATTCTCAGATTTACAAAGCTGTAATTTTTATCAAAAGAATAATTGATTTCCAATACGTCTGTCTTTGTGCAACCTATCTGTACGAGCCTGTAGCCAGATGAATGGAATTCTTTTACTCTTTCCAGCAAGTCTTTTATTTCTATATTAATTAGTTTTTGCTCTTCTGCCATATTTATATCCTATCCGCTGATTTCTCCAGATAAACCCTGTGTCGTTTATCATTTACTTTTTCGCATTTGAACATTTTATACCCAAGCCTTTCGTAAAAATTAATATTCCGCTTGGACTTATGGCCTGTGAAAACCTCGAATCTGGAAGCAAATCCGAAATGAAACTCTATATCATTCATAAGTTTTTTGCCTATTCCAAGATTCTGATACATAGGGTGCACTATCCGCCTGTAGACATAACATGTATCGTCTTTCATACGACCCCGTACAGACCCTATAATTACCCCGTTAATAACCGCCTTGAAAAAAGTTACGGTCTTAAAATCTTCCTTTAATTCAGGTAATGTCTGCATCAAAGGAGGAAATGCAAAATCATTATAAAGTTCTGCTTCGCTCTGATAAGCCAGCTTCTGCAGAGCCAAAATCTCAGCAGCATCTTCTATGGTTGCAGGCTCTATAACAAATGCCTCTCTGCCCAATTTCATTTCTATAAGTTTATGTTTTTTATCTTCCAGTATTTTTAAAGCTTTTACCACGCCGTCAATTATGGACTCGGGCCTCGCAGCGCAGCCAGGCACATAAATATCAACAGGCAATACCTTGTTTACACCTCCCAGCACATTGTAACACTCGCTGAATATGCCTCCTGAGGTCGCGCAAATGCCTATTGCCATCACAACTTTTGGATCAGGCATCTGCTCGTAGATATTCTGGACCACTTCTCTATTCTGGTCATTCATAGAACCTGTAATCAGAAATATATCCGCGTGCTTCGGATTCCCTGTATTTATCACGCCGAGCCTCTCCACATCATACCTGGGGGCAAGGGAGGCTAATACCTCTATATCGCAACCGTTACAACTCGTGCCGTCATAATGCATAATCCACGGAGATCTTTTCAAATAAGACATGGCTTCACCTTTTAACAAAAAACAAAACTATAATATTGCCTACTCCAAATACAAGCCCCACAATCCATGTACTCAAAAGCGCCATCTCCCACTTAACCCTCGCAAACGTATTATCAACAAGGATTGTAAAAAAATATACTAAAAGCGTAAGCGCAACTCCGATTAAAATATTATTCGCAAAAAACAGCCACACAAAACCAAGCAGTAATATATTTTCATACCAATGCGCGACCTCTATCATGGCAAGAGATCTTCCTGAAAATTCAGTGGTCATGCCTTTTACAAGCTCCTGGTGGGCGTGATGCGAATACGCCAGGTCAAAAGGGGATTTGGAAAATTTCATAGTCAATATATAAATAAATGCGAATAATAGGCCAGGCAGATAATAACAAAGAGGTTTATTGTAAGAAATTATATCTGTGATATAAAAACTTTTTGTGACCATGTACATACCTACTGCAGCCAGTATGACAATCGGCTCATACGCCATCATCTGAATCATTGCCCTTTGGGAGCCTATGATGCTGTAAGGCGAACTGGCCTTGTATCCGCCAAGCACAAAAAATATCTCCGCCAAAGTTAATGCAAATATTACAAGCAATAAGTCTTTTCCTGAGAAAAATAAAGCGCCTGTAAAAATTATAAACATTAAAAAGAACGCAATATAAAAATTCTGCGACCTCCTTACCACAAGGCTATCCTTCTGCATTAATTTAAGCACGTCGTAGAGAGGCTGTAATATCGGCGGCCCGACTCTTCCCTGCATCCTGGCAGTAACCCGCCTGTCCAGGCCACTAAGCACTGCGCCGAGAATTGGAGCAAATATTATATAAGCTATTATCATTAGGAATATTTTCATTTTACAAGCACCATAAACATAAAAACCATAAAAATAAAACAGAAAAGAATCCCGAATCTGTACAGCTTTTTTTCTCCGAAATATTTTTCCATATAGTAATTCTTCATGGCCATATTTTTTATACTACCGCTTGCGCCGCGGAAACGGGTGCCGGTCTCTATATTGGCCCCGCCTAGATAAGCGTCCACGACCTTGACCCTTTTACCATAATTTATAAAACTGAGCGGGAAAAGCATAACCATGGCTAACATTATAGACATTATCACAATATTCCCCTGGCTCATAGTCAGCGTTGTACCATATATCTCCATTACATAAGGCTGTATAAGCGCTGTTGACACGAATGGAAAAAGGCCGCATAAGCCTACTGTTAAGAAAGCCAATATAAATAAAGGTATTGTTTCAATCTTACTCATTCCCTCTTCAAGATCTTGTTCTGTATTCACAACTGTAATTATTTTACCCAGCCATTTTACCCAGAAAAAAAGCGTGGCAGAGCTTCCGAAGATGACAAAAACCGCCAAGAGAGGATTAAAATCCACAAGCGCTTTCAATACAGCCCATTTGCTTATAAGCATCCCGAATGGAGCCAGAAACATACCCACCATACCGATCTGCATCATTATAGATATCTTGGGCATACTGATAATAAGCCCTGACATGTCTTCTATGTCCCTGGAGTGAATCCTGTGCTCTATAGCTCCAACGCATAAGAACAAAAGACACTTTGTCACAGCGTGAAATATGATTAAAAGCATTGCCGCCCACATTGCTTCATAAGTCCCGACTCCCGCGCAAAGCACTATAAGTCCTAGATTTGCAATTGTAGAATACGCCAGGGCTTTTTTAGCATCGTTCTGGCTGATTGCAATAAGAGAGGTTATAAGAAAAGTCGACCCTCCTATCAATGCAATTATAAAACCGAGCATGCTTCCTTGCAGCACAGATGCAAATCTTAAAATAACATACACTCCTGCCTTCACCATCGTGCTTGAATGAAGTAAAGCTGAAACAGGCGTAGGCGCTACCATGGCGCCTAAAAGCCAGGATGAAAACGGCATTTGAGCGGACTTGGTAAGGCCTGCAAAACTTATAAGCGCAACAGGAACCAGCGCCCCAAGTTTTCCCAGATATACTGCTTTATCCAGCTCCACTACGCCGTAAAAACGATAAAGATATATTATGCCGATTAAAAACGCCAAGCCTCCGAGAAGATTAAATTCAAGCGCCTTAAAAGCATTGTTACTAGCCTCCTGGGTTTTATTGTACCCTATCAATAGGAAAGACGAGAGAGTCGTTATCTCCCAGAAAAAATAAAGCCATAACAAATTATTAGAAAAAACTATCCCAAACATAGCTGACAAAAATACAAACATTAGGAATGAAAAAAATCTCCTATTGTCCTTAAGAGCTTTATTGTGCTGAGAATGGTAATCTTTCATATACCCTATGGCATAGACGCATATAAGGCTCCCTATCACGCCTATTATCAAAGTCATGATTATTGAAAACTTATCTACGAACAAAACGTGATCAACCATAATATTATGCCTATATCTGGTTTCAAAAACTGCCGTGATTAAAAACTGCGCCAATATCAAGCCTGATATAATATATTTTTTATATTTCCAGCCCATATAAAAAATATACCCTGCCAATAAGGTTTCTATAAAAAATATGGCTTTATCTATATAAGGCACTTCTAAGCTGAAATATTGGGCTTCTCTATGAAAATTAATAATAAGAAGAGCTATTGAACCTGCGGAAAGTATTACAGCTGCGCTGGTTATAGCAATAGCCCTTACTTTATCGTTTTTGAGGAACAATAAAATAAAAGCTGTAACAAGCGGGAATAATATTAAAAAACTCAATAGATACATAGAGGTATAATTATCACAAAAATAGGTTTTGTCAATATTTATCTGGCCTATCTTGCCTTAGGTGTCCTATAAAAACTCAAATAATTACCAAACATAAGTCTTGTTTGCGCGTCCAGCGCAGGGGTAGAACCGAGAAAAGCTGATATTATAGGTACAAACAGCCACTGCAGTATAAAAGTAATGTAAATAAGCCTGGAAACATCTTTAGGCCTTGGAGGCAGGAATTGCCTGCTTAATATTATGGAAAGAATTATTATAAATGTAAAAATATTAAATATTGTTCCGTTAATATAGGATAGATTAAAAAACACAAGCGCGTTCTTCATTGTAACCTTGCCCCAGAATAAAACAAAGGGCATGATAAAACTTATGATAAAGGCCCATGTCGCCCAGTTAACATGGCTGTCCAGTAACTGAAAAAGCCTTTTGATCTTTACAGATAGCTTTATATTTTTATTATTTATAAAATTTATGCCTATAAAAGCAAAATTCTCCACGCCCCATGCCCATCGTCTTTTCTGTTTATACTGGACTGCTATAGTATGAAATACATTTCTACCTACCGCAATATCCATATACACAGGCACTTCAAGGGGATATGTCATATAATCCCCGTTAAATTTCAAAAAACATTTCCAGAAAATCAAAGAATCATCCGAGATCAGGTTGACAGGCCAGTAATCCACGTCCACTAAGGTCTTAAAGCTCATGCTGTGAGAAGAAAATGTGATAAATTTTTCATATCTCATGCTTTCTACCAACTGGCAGAAGGTTGAGCCTATTTCAATCACCCTGGCAAATGCCGGAACCCTGTAGATATTATTATTGTAAATCGGAAGAGGCTGAAAACTAGTTTGATACCTCTTCTTGTTAGATAGAAAATGATATGTAAGACAGCAAAAATAATTTTTATCAGGGCACGTATCAGCGTCAAAAGTTGAGATAATAACATTTTTCAAATCATAGCCATTTAGCTCTAAGTAATCTTTTACTTTCTTAGCGGCATATGTGGCATTGGCGCCTTTTGATGGGATCTCGCCTTCTGTATCTTTAGGGTGTATAGTAATAAGTATATCTTTAAAATATCTTTTAAATTCCTCTTTTATCTCTTCTAACTTACCGTGAGAATATTTATCACGTTCCTCCCCAGCAAGAACCAGTATCATCCTATCCTTAGAGTATCTTGTATCTTTTAAAGCATTCATGCTATCCTCAAGAAGCTTCTTTGGTTCTTTGTAAATAGGGTAAAGTACTATATGAATAATATCATTTATATTAAGGTCTGATTTTATTAATTTACATCGTTCAAACCACTCTATATTTTTAGAAGAACTCATCCTGTGATGTGCTATCAACAATAATAAAGTCATGTAGAAAAGCTTACAGGCCCAATAGATTAGATAAATAATGAGAATTACAGCTAGAACCAGGGGATTTATAAAAAGCAGTGCAAACAAAAACAGTATTATAAACCAGCTTATTAGACCGGGCAGTATCTCAAGGAGCCTTTTGGTCTGTCCCTCTTTCATGTATCAAATGCCTCAATTTAGACCTATATAAAGAATAAGTTTCTGTGCCTGTAATTTTATCTCTTATATAAAGAATTTCTGAGCCAGAGTCATAAAATATGTTTGCATCTTTGTCTTTCAATTTTAAAATAGGGTAATATGTTGACGGATTCTCCACATCCAAAGCAACTATATTAAGCCAGTCCTGAATTAAAAGATATCTTTCTTTTAAGCCAAAAAAAACATTTTTTATTAATTCTTCTGGTTTATAAATAAGGGTTATATTGCCATTATCTATAATCCATATCCCATTCTTAGACCAAGCTATTAGTTTATCGTCGCCTTCCAGCACCTCTTCTATATTGCTGGCCACGTCTTTATTAATACTCTGGGCAGATATTTTTTTATCATTTTTAAAATCATCGTCAAGATAATAAATCCCTTGATCTGTAAAAGCTATGACCTTATTTCCATAGAAATGTTTGCTTATAAAAAATTTATATATATTAAAATCTGGTTCGAGTTTTTCTATATACTTGATTTTTGGAATCAGTGTAATATTAAACTCTGAAACTGAAGAAGGCATTAATTTTGCATGCAGCTGGTAAGGATAAAAATCGTCTTTCTCCAGCCTAATGGCATAATCCTGAGGAACTAGTCCGCTCAATACATCAGGAGTAGTGTTATTGAGTTTTATGCCGTTTAAAAATATCTTAGCATCTTCGGGGGAAGACTTTAAGGATATAGTTCCTGTCCTGGATATTTTTTTTGATTTTACGTCAAATTTATAGCCTAAGGAATAGAATACCAGGATTGGAACAATTACAATAAAAGAAATGAAAAATATCCAGAAAAATATTTTTCTCAAGATAAGGTAATTCTCGTCTTTCATGGATAAATTATACCCTTTTAAATAAAAAATCCCAAGCAAAATCTGCTTGGAACCATCCTTCTCATTGGGGACGTCTTACTGCTTTTTAACTATATATAAATATAAGGTGTTATAACTGCCATGGTTCCAATCTTAAATTTTTTCAATTTTTTTGAAAGAAAACGTGGAATCATTGGGATTGCAACTTGAATATTTGTAAGAGGTTAGGAAAGAGTAAGACGTCCCCAGTACCTTAAAGTTTCTCCGGATGGTGTTTTATCACCTCTGCCTGGACCATGTATATCACATCTTCTGCAATATTTGTGGTGTGGTCGCAGATGCGCTCCAAGAAGCGA
>Ga0315282_10012649_pt1 | contig 12879 bp, 9 predicted proteins | sample YL17G07_20_MG_FD_203693 | JGI IMG/M metagenome (GOLD analysis project Ga0315282, IMG submission 203693) | Sediment microbial communities from Yellowstone Lake, YNP, Wyoming, USA - YL17G07_20 | ecosystem: Environmental > Aquatic > Freshwater > Lake > Sediment | place: USA: Wyoming | collected... | reverse complement strand
CGGCACCGTTGCGGGCAACGTCAACACGCCCCCGGCGGGCGGCTGCAGAACAAGCGTGGAGCTCGTGATGGACCGCGTGGAGGACGTGCGCGACGTGTTGGGATTTCACCAGGTGGTATTCTACGGCGATCATCGCCATGACGTGGAGGCGTTCTGCCAGATGTACGGGATTCGCGTGGTCAACTCACCGGAGAAACCGCCCACGCCCAAGCAGGCGTGACGGCCCCTTTCCCGGAGGCGCTATCCTTTTGCACGGCAGGTGTCAGATAGCCAAGGAAAGGAGATGGTTATGGAGGAGCAGCATTCATAGTCCAGGCGGCGGTTCATCGGCGGCACGCTTGCGGCGACGGCCGCCACCACGCTCTTCGGAGCGATAGCAGGCGGCGCCGAGGACAAGCCGGCCCCATCGGTCTGCAAGGCTACGGCGTGAACCTGCCGGTGAAAGACAACCTGACCCGGTCAATGAATGGATGGAGAAAGCTCAATCCATGATCTCGCGCCGCCAGTTCCTGAAACACACGGGCCTGCTCGCAGCGGGGGCGGCGCTCGGCACGCAGTTGCGTGCCGCGCCGAGCAATCGGATCACGATCGGCTCCATCGGCGTTGGCGGCGAAGGCACGAAGAACCTCAACGTCTTCCTCGGCCAACCCGATGCCCAGGTCGTCGCGGTTTGCGAGGTGGACCGGAATCGTCTTTACGCCGCCCGTGATCGGGTCAATCAGCAATACAAGAACGCCGATTGCACCACGCACGAGGATTTCCGCGAGATCATCGCCCGCAAGGATATTGATGCGGTGATGATTTCCACGCCGGACCACTGGCACGTGCCGATTTCGCTGATGGCGCTTCGGGCCGGCAAGGATGTGATCTGTGAGAAACCGACGCTGACCATCGCCGAGGGACGCTTGCTGAGCGACACGGTGAAACGGTACTCGGCGGTGTTTCAAACCTCCACGGAGGACCGGTCGCTGCATGTTTATCATCGCATGGCCGAACTGGTTCGCAATGGCCGCATCGGGAAGCTCCAGCGGATTTACGTCGGACTGCCGGCGGGACCGGAACAGCCCGGCAATCCGACGCCGCAGCCGGTGCCCGATGGATTTGACTATGAGATGTGGCTCGGACCCGCGCCGTGGGCGCCGTACTGTCCGGATCGGGTTCACTATAACTTCCGCTGGATCTTCGATTACTCCGGCGGGCAGTTGACCGACTGGGGCGCGCACATCATGGATACGGCGCAGTGGGGCAACGACACGGAGCGGACCGGTCCGGTCGAGGTCGAGGGCGCCGGCAAGCGTCACACCACAGGGTTGTACGACACGTTCTACGATTATCATCTCAAGTATAGATACGCCAATGGCGTCGAGATGTTCGTGGACAGCGGTGACGTGTCGCTACGCTTCGAAGGCGCCGCCGGCTGGGTCGGCAACAACGGCTGGATCGGTCAACTCGAAGCCAGTTCCAAGGCGATCCTGGATTCGGTGATCGGCCCGGAGGAAATCCATCTTTACACTTGTCCCGACGGCGAGCACCGCAACTTCCTCGACTGCGTGAAGACGCGGAAGGATCCGTATTTCCCGGCGGAGATCGTACACCGCTGTAGTTCGGTCATGCACATCGGCAACATTGCAATGCTGCTTGGCCGTAGACTCCACTGGGACCCGAACAAAGAGGAATTCGTCAACGACGACGCGGCAAACCGCTTCCGCTCCCGCGCGGCGCGCGCGCCGTGGATCGTGTGAAAGGAGATTGACCATGCCGCATCAAATGAAACGCCGGGCCTTTCTGAAGGAATCGCTCACGGCTTCCGCGATGGGCGCGCTCGTGGCGTGCACCAGTGTTGCCGTAAACGACGCCACCAAGCCAGCCCCCATCATCAACCCACCGGCGCCGAAGGACGGGTTGCCGATGGGCGCCATCAAGGGCCTCAAGGTGAGCCGCATGTTGCTCGGCGGCAATCTGCTGAGCCACTTCACCCACAGCCGCGATCTTCAGTACGTGTACAATCTCACCGCGCACTACAACACCGAGGCGAAGATCCTCGAGACGCTCGCAATCGCCGAGGCGAACGGGATCAATACCGTCTCGATGCACAACCCCCCCGGCCCGATGAGCATCTTGCGCAAGTACCGCAAGCTGGGCGGCAAGATCCAGTGGATCATCTGCCCCACCGCGGATATCGAGCCGGGGATGGAAGCCTATTCCAGGGAAGTCAAGGAACTGATCAACGACGGCTGCGACGCCATTTACCTCTGGGGTGTTCGCGCGGACGAACTGATCGCCCCAGACAAGATCGAGTACATGGCCAAGGCCGTCGAGATCGCCAGGGACCACGGGGTTCCTTCCGGTGTGGGTTGCCACGACCTGCGCGTGGTCATCGAGTGTGAGAAGAACAAGATTCCGTGCGATTTCTACATCAAGACGTTCCACCATCATAACTATCCGAGCGCAAAACTGAATCATGACTCCATGTGGTGCTCGAACCCGGAGGAGACCGCGCAGGTCATGAAGTCAGTCGAGAAGCCGTGGATCGCGTTCAAGACGATGGCGGCCGGCGCAATTCCGCCACCGGACGCGTTTCGCTATGCGCTCGACAATGGCGCCGACCACATTCTGGTCGGCATGTTCGACTACGAGATCGCCGAGGATGTCCGGATTGCCAAGGACATTCTCGCCAACTGCAACCGCACCCGCCCATGGCGGAGTTAGAGGAGGCTCCAATGAACATCGAGAAATCTGTCACACGTCGCCAATTCATCGAGGGTACGATCGCCACCGCCGCATCCCTGGCGATGGCCGGGCCGGCGCTGGGCGCCGAGGACAAGCCGGCCCCACCGGCGGCGCCCAAGCCCGCGAGCTTCACACGCAAAATCAAGGTCGGCGTCATCGGCGGCGGCGGCCGCGGGAACTTCATCGGCGGGCTCATGAAACAGCACGGCGGCTACGAGATTCACGCGGTCGCGGATTACTTCCCCGATCTCGCGGAGAGTCTGGGCGACAACCTCGGGGCGGACAAGTCGCGCCGGTTCACGGGGTTGTCAAGCTGCAAGAAGGTGCTCGACAGCGGCGTCGAGGCGATCGCGATCATAGACGTGCCCTATTTCTACCCGGAACAGGCGAAAGCCGCGGTGGAGGCGGGTTGCCACGTGTATATGGCCAAGCCGGTTGCCGTGGATGTGCCGGGCTGCTTGACGATCGAGGGCGCCGCGCGGCAGGCGACGGAGAAGAAGCGCGTCTTCCTGGTGGACTACCAGATTCCCCACGACCCTGCCAACATCGAGGTGGCCAACCGCGTTCGCGCGGGCGGGGTGGGACCCGTGGCGCACATTCTCTCCTTTGGCTGTCCCGGCGCGTGGGCCGATCCGCCGAAAGGACCCACCATCGAGGACCGCCTCCGCGGCGCCGTGTGGCTTTCCGATATTGCGCTGGGCGGCGACAACGTTGTTTCCCACGATATTCATATCCTTGACGGCGTGACCTGGATAACGGGCAAGAGGGCGGCCAGCGCCTGCGGCCGTTCGCGCATTCTCCGTCCCGAACCGCACGGCGATCGCACCGACGCCTGCGACGTCGTGTTCGAGTACGACGACGGCGTGCTCTGGACCCACGTCACGCACTCCCTGGACAACAACTCGGACACGGGCAGTCTGCAGGCCAGCATCTTGGGCCTGTCCGCCACGGCCCACTTCGGATACTGGACCAAGGCATACGTGCGCGGCGGCGACAAGCACTACTCCGGCGAGGTCAGCGGCCAGATCTACAACGAGGGCGCCGAGCGCAACGTTGCCGACTTCTACCGCAACATCACCGAGGGGCATTTCGAGAATCTCACGGCGAAGCGCGCCGTGGACGGCACGTTGACGGCGATTCTGGGCCGCGAAGCCGCCGCCCGCGGCTGTTACCTGACGATGGAGCAGCTGATCCGTGAGAACAAGAGGCTCGAAGTGGATCTGCGCGGCTTGAAGGCATAGGGAGGGGACGATGAGAGAGCATTCCAGGATTCGCAGGCGATGGAACTGGCCGGCGTCCCTCGCGGCGTTGTCGGCCCTGCTGGCGCTCGGAGTTGCCGGGCGGGCGGACGCATCCGGCCCGGCGGCACAGCCGGCCTGGGCGCCAAAGTTCTATGCGTTCTGCATGGAGACGTCGGACGCGAAGAAGCGATCCCTGCCGGAGCAGGTGGGGATGCTGCGTGAGCTTGGCTTCGACGGAGTCGGCTATCCCCTCTGGGTCGGCGAGGAGCTCGACAAGAACCTTCGCGTTATTGATGATTCCGGATTGAAGATCTACCAGCTCTATACAACAATCAATGTGAATCCGAACGCCAAGCCCTATGATCCGCAGATTCCCGACGCGATCCGCGCACTCAAGGGCCGGCCGGTAACGATCACCGTGCTCCTGACTGGATTCCCGCCCGGTGATCCGCGGGGCGAGGAACCGGCGGTGAAGATTCTCCGCGAGCTTGGCGACGTCGCCGCCGAGGCAGGCCTGCGAATCTCAATCTACCCCCACACCGGCCAGTGGACGGAAAGCCTGCTCTATGCCCTCAAGATCGCGAAGGCGGTGAATCGCCCAAACGTCGGCGCGAATTTCAACCTCAACCACTGGCTGATGGTGGACGGCGGCAAGGACTACCGGCCCGTGCTGCGCGAGCACGCGGGCAGGATTTTCGCCGTGACGCTCAACGGCGCAACCGTGGGATCGAAGAGTTGGGAAGAGTTGGTCCGCCCGCTGGACCAGGGCGACTTCGATATCCCGCGGCTCCTGGCGACCCTCCGTGAGATCGGCTACCAAGGCCCTATTGCCTTGATGTGTTATGGGATTCCCGGCGACGCCCGCGATCACCTCGCCCGCTCCATCGCCGCCTGGCGTCGCCTGAGAGCACGCCAGGATGGCGAGAAAAGACCGGAACTGGCCTTCACCGCCGTCGGCAAGGAGTACCGCTTCGACACGGGCGCCTTACGCGGGACGCTGCGGCCGGATGGAAGGTCCTGGGGGCTGTCCCCGTTGGTGGACAACGTGTCCAGCACGACGATATCGGGGACGCTCGGGCTGTTCTCGCCTTACCGCCTGCTCGATGCCGGAACGCGCTATCTTCCGGACGGGCGGGATTGGATCAGCTCCGCGCAGCTGCTGCCGGATGCTGCGGTGAAGGTGAGCTGGCAAGCCGACCAGAATCATCCCTTCGACATGACGGCGGTCTATCGGTGGGTGTCACCCCTCACGCTGGATCTCTCGATCCAGGTAGCTCCGCGCCGGGACCTGCGGCGGTTCGAGGTGTTTCTCGCGTCGTACTTCGAGGGATTTCCGGCGGCGTTCGTGTACGCCGGGGACGGCAAACCCGCCTTTGTCGAGGCCAGGGAGTCCGTGGCTTACTGGCAGGCGTTCCCGCGTGACGATGCGGCAGCCGCTATCATCGCGGATGGCCGCTGGCAGCGCCCGCCCTCAGAGGTCGCGTGGAAACCCATAGCGAGGTATGCGGCGCCGTTGGGAATGCGGCGGGACGCGAAGAGCGGCTTGGTTGCGCTGGTGATGGCGCCGCCCGCGGACTGCTTCGCCGTGTCCACGCCCTTTGGCCAGGAAGCCCATCGCTCGCTTTACCTCTCGTTGTTCGGGCATGACCTCAAGGCTGGTGAGACCGCCACGGCCCGTTCGCGGTTGGTCATCGCTCATGGGATCACAGACGAACAGGCCATCGAGTTGTACGACGCGTACCTCAAGGAGACCGGTGTGCGGCGCGCTGAACCAGCAAAGCCCTCCCGATGATAGGGCCATGCCGGCTCGACGGCGCCGGGGCCGAAGATGAAAAAGTTCCTGATGGGTTTTCGAAAACAGGGAGATAGGGGACAGAAATAGGGGATACGAAACACTGCCCTCCTCCAAAATCGGGCGTTTCTCTGGGCGCCTGGCGCGATGGTAGCGCGCCCTCTGTGTCCTGAGATACCCCTCTCTGGACCGATGACACATGGTTTCCTCCATGGCTGCCTCCCCTTCCCGTTCGGTAGCAGGAATTATGAGGCAACCGGCGGCCCACCGCGCCCCCCCTTTCTATCCCCCCATTCCCCCGGTAGCTTTTATTGTGAGGCAACACCCCGCCACCCCCCTTCTTTTGACACCCGCTTCCCTTTCGGTAGCTTCTATTGTGAGGCAATACGCGTGTTCTTTTCCCAAACTCCGCCTGCGATTCTTTGTTGACAGAAACGCGCTTTAGATGATAATAGGGCGCATTGTCCCGCGGAAAAGAGAAAAGAGCAGTGCCTTTTCCGGGAAGTAAGGGGAGCGCGCGGGCACGTGTGATATGTGTAGAGCGCCTCCCGCAACAAGGCTCGAACGCCGTCAAAGAGAGAAGGCCCTGAAACCACGCTATGGATTTTGAGAACAAGGACCGCATCATGACCGCCGCAGGAAAGTCCGGCAGCGGCCAGCCTGAAAAAGCTCAGGACACCCGCAAAAGCACCCCTTCCGAGCCGCACCCCGAGGCAACACCCCCTGGCCACGGGGACAGTGAACTTCAGGAGTTCGACTCCCTGATCGGCTCCTACCTGGACAACATTGTCCAGCATGAGGCGGATTCGGTTATCACCGTCTCGGTGGTCGAAGTCCACAAGGACCACGTCCTGGTGGACTTGGGCGACAAGGCCGAAGGGGTCATCCCCATCCAGGAGTTCTTCGACTCCAAGGGGAACGTGCGCATCATCGCCGGGGAGCGGATCGAGGTGATGGTGCTGGGCCGCGACGAGGAAAGCGGACTGATCGAGGTCTCCTACAAGATGGCCCGCGTCCAGAACGCGTGGTCGCGGCTGGAACAGGCCCATACGCGCCAGGTTCCCATTTCCGGCAGGGTCACGCGCGCCGTCAAGTCTGGTGTGCTGGTGGACATGGGGGTGGAGTGCTTCATGCCGGCTTCGCAGATCTCCGACCAGCGCGTGGCCAATCTGGAGGAGTGGGTGAACAAGGAAGTGGAGGCGCTGGTGATTGACCTGGACAAGGACAAGCGCCGCGCGATCCTTTCGCGCCGCCGCCTGGTGGAGCAGCGCAAGAGGCTGGCCATCGAGCAGGCAGTAGGCAAAGTGAAGGAAGGCGACATTGTTCACGGCACGGTGAAGTCGGTCCTGAACTTCGGCGTCTTCCTGGACATAGAAGGACTGGATGCGTACCTCCCCCGCGAGGAACTCTCCTGGGACCGCGGCGTGGCGCCCTCGTCCATGCTCGAGGTGGGCGCGAACATCAAGGTCAAAGTCCTCCAGGTGGACCGGGAGACGGGCCGGATCCGGGTCAGCCGCAAGGCGCTCCGGCTGGATCCCTGGCAGGCGGTCCCCACGAAATACCCCGAAGGCTCCGTGGTGGTGGGGGAGGTGGTTTCCGTCACCCGCTTTGGGGCCTTTGTCCGGATCGAGGAAGGCCTGACCGGCCTCATTCATCTTTCGGAACTGTCGTGGGGCAAGGCGCCGCAGCGCGTCACGGACTTCGCGAAGGAAGGCGAAACGGTCCGCGCGGTGGTCCTGTCGGTGGATATGGAGAAGCAGCGCCTCGCCCTGGGACTCAAGCAGATGGTCGAAGACCCGTGGCTCGAGGCCGAGAAGCGCTTCCCGAAGGGGTCCATAGCCAAGGGAACGGTGACCAATCTGGCTCCATTCGGCGCTTTTGTGAAACTTACCGATGAGATCGAAGGACTGATCCACATTTCCGACCTGGATTGGGAAGCCAAGATCAAGCATCCCGGCGAGGTGCTCAAGGCCGGGCAGGAAGTGGCGGCCAAGGTCCTCAAAACGGACCGGCAGACCCGCCGCATTTCCCTCGGCATCAAGCAGCTCACCCCCAGCCCCGTGGACCGCTACCTGAAAGAGCACCCGGCGGGCAGCACGGTGGAAGGCGAAGTGGTGCGGATCATGCCCATAGGCGTTTTCGTATCGCTGGCGCCGAACCTCGACGGCTTCATGCACGTCTCCCAGATGGACCGGGAGCGAGTCGAGAAGCCCGAGAGCCTCTTCAAGGTGGGCGACAAGGTCCGCTGCCGGATCATCAAGATCGAGAAGGGCAAAGTATCCCTGAGCCGCAAGCAGCTGATGGCCGCGGAGGAATCGAAGGCCATCAAGCAGTACGCAGCGGATCCCAAAGAAAAGGGCGGACTCAAACTCGGCGATCTGCTCAGCGGCATCCAGATCAGTGGGTCCAGGAAGCAATCCAAGGCACAGGCCGGCCCGGCGCCTGAAGTCCAGGCTGAACCGGCTCCGGCGCCTGAAGTCCAGGCTGAACCAGCTCTGGCGCCTGAAGCACAGGCCGAACCTGCCTTGCCGGCGTCCGAGGTGCAGGCCGAACCAGCTCCGGTGCCTGAAGCACAGGCCGAACCGGCTCCGGCGCCTGAAGCGCAGGCCGAACCTGCCTTGTCGGCGTCCGAGGTCCAGGCTGAGGCCGCCCCAGCACTCGAGGCGCAGACCGAACCAGCTCCGGCGCCTGAAGCACAGGCCGAACCTGCCTTGCCGGCGTCCGAGGTGCAGGCTGAACCGGCTCCGGCGCCTGAAGTCCAGGCTGAACCAGCTCCGGCGCCTGAAGCACAGGCCGAACCTGCCTTGCCGGCGTCCGAGGTTCAGGCTGAGCCCGCTCCAGCACTCGAGGCGCAGGCCGAACCAGCTCCGGCGCCTGAAGCACAGGCCGAACCTGCCTTGCCGGCGTCCGAGGTTCAGGCTGAGCCCGCTCCAGCACTCGAGGCGCAGACCGAACCTGCTCCGGCGCCTGAAGCGCAGGCCGAACCTGCCTTGTCGGCGTCCGAGGTCCAGGCTGAGACCGCCCCGGTGCCTGAAGCACAGGCCGAACCGGCTCCGGCGCCTGAAGCGCAGGCCGAACCTGCCTTGTCGGCGTCCGAGGTTCAGGCTGAGCCCGCTCCAGTTGCTGACACCGTGACTGAAGCGACTCCGATTGTGGAACCCCCGGCCGAATCCGCGCCACCCGTTGCCGAGCCTCCGGCAGAATCCCCGCCGGTTGCTGAGACCCCGACCGAATCCCCGCCGGTTGCTGAGACCCCGACCCCGGCCGAATCCGCGCCACCCGTTGCCGAGCCTCCAGACGAATCCGTGGCGGTCGCTGAACCCTCGAGCGAGACCGCTGCTGCTCCGGAGCCCGGGCCGCAGGAGAGCCCTGCCGCTCCGGCGGGTGATTCGCCGGCAGAGACGCCCGGAGAGCCTCAGCAGCTATAGGCGCAACCCGGCGGATTGCCTTCCTAGCATTTTCCCTCGCCTCTCGCACAGGGATCCATCGCCGGAACGTCGCGGATGGATGCGGCCAAGGTCCGGTCGTGCCGTTTGTCAGGATGCCTTTCGCGGCTTTGCCGCGCCGTCCACCCGCCCCATCTCCCCATCCAGGTATCCGATCTCAGAGATCCCTCGCGCCTTGTCCTCGCGTGTCCCATTTCCCTCTTGACATCTGGCAGTAGAAGCGCCATGACACCCATAGATGAGGTTTACTATTCCCAGTGATATGGCAGAAGGGGGGAGAGAAGAATGAAGAGGAAACACACATTGGGTTTTACATTGATTGAACTCCTGATCGTTGTCGCCATCATCGCGATCCTGGCGGCGATTGCCGTGCCGAACTTCCTGGAAGCCCAGGTGCGGTCCAAAGTCTCGAGGGTGCATTCCGATATGCGCTCGCTTGCCACGGCGCTCGAGGCGTACATTACAGACTACAACAATTACCCGATCGGCCGCATTGGGAAAGAGGGGGCAAATCGGCCAGGCAACGACGAGGCCTATTACAACCTAGTGGACCTCACCACCCCGGTTGCCTACATCACCTCGGTGAGTTTCAAAGATCCTTTCCTGCCTGCTAATCTTTCGCAGCAGGGAAGCTTCACGTACTTCAGTTATTCGGGACTATGGGGAACACACCCGTTAGTCGAGCCCGACATTATTCGGGCCTTTGGCGGCCGACCGAAAATCTGGGCGGTCTGCAGCTACGGCCCTTCCCGCACTTGGCAGGCGGCGGAGTGGTTCCCCATAGACCTGAAGCTGGGTCGGTTCGGCGGTGTTCCCGGCACCAACAAACCGGCTGATGGCTACGACCTCATCTACGATCCCACGAACGGGACGAAGAGCCTGGGGTCTCTGGCTCGTTTCGGGGGTGAGTGTCAGGTGACCATTATGGGCAAGTAGGCGCGGCCTGGCGCAGTCAATCCTGAGGGTGCGTCCTCTTTGACCAGCGTTTGTCATGGAGCCTGCGTCGCGCCACGCGAGTGGAAGCGATGCCGGCGCGCGAGCGAAATCACTTGACAGAAGCCGGTGGTGCTCTCCACACTCAAACGGCCCTTTTGGGGCGCCCGAGAATCCCGCGCGAAAGCGGCTCACATGTCCAACGCCCATGCCGCAGCCCTCAAAGCCCTTGTTCCCGGGCATGATTTCCTCATCGGGATAGACTCCGACGGCGCCGTGTTCGACACGATGGAGCTGAAGCAGAAGGAATGTTTCATTCCGCAGATCGTGCGCGTCTTCCAACTGCAGAGGATCTCGAAGTACGTCCGGGAGACGGCCGAGTTCGTCAACCTCTATTCCCGCTGGCGCGGCGCCAACCGCTTCCCCGCCCTTCTGCGAACCCTCGATTTCCTGCGCGAGAGGCCCGAGGTCCGCGGGCGCGGGGCACAGGTCCCCGGCGCCGACTCCTTGCGGAAATGGGTGTCGGAGGAGACACGCCTGGGAAATCCGGCCCTCCAGGCCAAGGTCGAGGAGACCGGGGATCCCTTCCTGAGACAGGTGCTGGAGTGGAGTTTGGCGGTGAACGCGGCGGTTGCGGCCATGGGCCAGGGTGTCGAGCCCTTTCCCGGCGTTCGGGAATGCCTGGAGAAGGCCGGGGCGCGGGCCGATCTCATCGTGGTTTCCCAGACCCCGCTCGAGGCGCTGGGGCGGGAGTGGCGCGAGCATGGCATGGATCGGCTGGTGCGCCTCATCTGCGCACAGGAGCATGGGACGAAATCCGAACACCTCGAACTGACCGCGGGCGGGAAATATCCGCCGGATCATGTCCTGATGATCGGGGACGCTTACGGCGACCTCCAGGCCGCCCAGGGCAACGGGGCGCTTTTCTTCCCCATCCATCCCGGCAAAGAAGATGCTTCCTGGCAGGATCTCCAGGGGGAGGGACTCGAGCGCTTCTTCGCGGGCACTTTCGCGGGCGAATACCAGCGATGCCTTCTGGAGGCCTTCAAGTTCATCCTGCCTGAAAACCCGCGTTGGTGAACCCCCAGCGGGAAATGGGGACAGACGCTATTCATTGGCACAATACGATTGACGAATTATCTGACTCGTGTTAACATTCCGGCACAAGAGTCACCTAGGCGCTTTCCCGGCTCTGTTGGCTGTTTATTGTCACAATACGATTGACAAATTATCAGACTCGTGTTAACGTTCCGGCACAAAAGTCACCGAGGCGCTTTCCCGGCTCTGGTGATTGCTGCATTATCCTCTCATTTCGCAGGTTGTGCGTTCCACATTTTGCAGAGAAAGGACATCTACACATGAAAAAGGCTTTTACGCTGATCGAACTCCTTATCGTCGTGGCGATCATTGCCATCCTCGCGGCCATCGCGGTGCCTAACTTCCTCGAGGCTCAGGTCCGCAGCAAGGTTGCGCGTTGCCAAAACGACATGCGGGCGCTGACGACCGGGCTGGAGGCCTATGCCGTTGACTACAATACGTATCCATACACGCGCTGGGTCCCCGATGCGGCGGGCAGGCGCATGTCTGAGCGTCTTCGGCCCCTGACAACGCCGGTTTCCTACATGACCTCGATCCCCATCGACCCGTTTCCCGAGGCGGTATGTTGGTGGGCCCCGGGCTTTATTCTTGACACCTTCGACTACCTGGACCGCATATCAGGCGGGATGGACCGCTCCTTGTTTGGCCGCAGATGGCGTCTCTGCTCCGGCGGCCCGGACCTGAGACAAACCTGGGGGGTGGAACCCGGGTATGCGAGGCCGTGGCCTTACGATGCAACCAATGGCACCCGGAGCGGCGGGGATATCGTCCGCATAGAGGGTGGCGGGGATCTCTTTTCGGCTTGGGCGTCCATGATAGCGGCGGGCTGGTAGTCTGCGCGGGGATTGTCATCGCAAACCTGTGGCTCTGAGGCAAGGGTTTGAGAGGCGCGGCGATCCCGGGGATACAAGGATCACGCGGGGCGCATCTCAGTCTCTTGCAGGTGGAGAAACTCCGGCCCCCACCGACTTTATGTCGGTGGCGCCGTGATTCTGCTCCAGTAACGCCTTTTCTTATTCTTGCGCCCCCGCCGACTTTAGGTCGGTGGAGCGATGATTGTTCTTCCGTAGAAGTCAAATCCATCCCGTCCGGGGAAAGAGGGGACAGATCGAGAATCGCCGCGAAACATCAACGTCTTCAACCACCGCTCCACCGGTATAAAACCGGCGGGGGCGGCGGTTGTTTTTACCGATACTGGAGCAAAACCACCGCTCCACCGACATAAAGTCGGAGGGGGCGGCTTCTGCAAGAAAGTGAGATGCGCCCGATCACGTGGAGTGATGCAAAATCCTGTTGACAAATTACCGGACTCGTGTTAATATTTTTGCATAAGGTGACCAAGGCGCTTTTCCGCCCTGGGTGTTTGTTGTGCTCTTGTCCCATTTCGCTTGGTTGTGCGGCATGCCCCAAAGGCGCCGCCTGTATATTACATACAGTCTTTCATGAAGGGAGAAACTGCAATGTTACGGAGGAATCATGGTGAAAAGGGCTTTACGCTGATTGAACTTCTTATCGTTGTGGCGATTATCGCCATCCTGGCGGCGATCGCCGTGCCAAATTTCCTCGAGGCACAGGTCCGCAGCAAGGTTTCCCGTGTAAAGAACGACTTGCGTTCCCTTGCCACGGCTATCGAATCCTA
>Ga0315282_10012648_pt1 | contig 12880 bp, 11 predicted proteins | sample YL17G07_20_MG_FD_203693 | JGI IMG/M metagenome (GOLD analysis project Ga0315282, IMG submission 203693) | Sediment microbial communities from Yellowstone Lake, YNP, Wyoming, USA - YL17G07_20 | ecosystem: Environmental > Aquatic > Freshwater > Lake > Sediment | place: USA: Wyoming | collected... | reverse complement strand
GTTTGTATTTATCATTAGCAGGCTGTAAGATTATAAGGTTATCCTGTTTTATAAATCTCTTTAAGGTATAATCTGTTCCGTCGATCTTAGCAACGACAATATCGCCGTTAATGATATCTAGCATAGGAGAGATTATCACTATGTCCCCATCCTCTATCCCTGCCCCTACCATACTATCTCCAGATACCTTAAGTCCAAAAGAACCTTTTGGTGCATCTGTAACCTCTATATACTCTTCTATGTAGTCTTGCCAGACTTCTCTGGGAGTTCCTGCAGGGATACGCCCATAGATAGGGATAGAAGTAGTTGGTTTGGGTATAGGCTCAATATTAGAAATATTTATACCTGTTAACTGGTCTAAGATTTTTTTTATTGTTTCCTTCTGTATCTGGAGGACCTCTTTTTCTTTTTGTATCTCTTCAGATTCACCAGTAATGTCCGATACCTTTACCTTTAAGGCATCAGCTAGTTTTTGGAGGGTCTCATATTTAATATCTTTTGTCTTGCCGTGTAATATGTTCCATACCTGTCGGGCTGAAAGACCTGCCTCTTTGGCAAGTCTTGCTTGAAAGATGTTCTGTTTCTTAATTATTTCTATTAGGTTTTCCCTTACTAAGTCTATCCTAATCATACGATAAGTATATATTATAATGAAATACAATTCAAGGGGATGTATGAGTTACATACATTATGTGATAAGTTGTTCCAAATAGGATGTGATATAATTATGAGTGTAATAAAGAGAATAGGGGAAGAAAAAACTCCATGGTAGTTGATGCGAAATGAAGATAGAGAATAAAGTAAGAGAGATAATTGAAAAGGTTCTTGTTCAAAATGGATTTACTTTGCACAGCATAATTCTTTTTGGCTCAAGGGCAAGAGGAGACTTCAATAAAGGGAGTGATTTTGACATCTTAGTGATTGTGAAAGAGGAGATAAGTATAAAAGAGAAAAGAGAGTTACGAATAAAGATTTCAGTGGCGCTACATAACGAGATCCAATTTGTTCCATTTGATATCATTGTAAAATCCCTAAGAAACTATGAACAAGAAAAAGAGGTAGCCAATACAATTTCTAAGGTAGCATCTCTTGAAGGGATAGAATTATGAATAAAGAATATGTTTTAAAGATGAATTTTATTTCCCTACAATTGATGAAGCCATTGAAAATCTTAAAATTGCTCTAAGGGTGAAAGAATTTATTCTTAAAAAACTAAATATTGAAGAATCAGAGATGAAGAGGGGATAGAGGTCTGTTGAGAATCTTGTATAAACTCCATACTATAGGTGCTGCATAAAGGTTTATAAAGCCGACTAGGCTCCATAAACTTTTGCGTGGAACTTATAGTAGATAAAATTGAGGCTAGAAGCTGATAAATTTGTAAATTTAAATGTATCTATATTTTATGGGCTAAAAAGTGGTAGAAGTATCGGATATTACAGTAATTTCTCTAAAGAAAATACCACGCAAAAAGTTGAAGAGTCGTCGTGTACTTGATTTTTTAACTAAAATATTGTAGTATTTTTAGAGAAGGTAGGGATATGGAAGATACAATTTGTGAAAGTTTAGATTGTTATAAAGAGAGTTTAGCATTGACACTAGCTAAATTTACATTTTATCTTTTATTTGATAGTCCGTTTGATAATCCCTTCTACCTTGGCTCTACATTGAGAGGGGGTTTTGGTTTCATCTTTAAAAAGGCAGTTTGCCCTGATGAAGAAAGAATCTGCAAGTTTTGCCTTTTAAAGAATACTTGTGCATATGCATATATCTTCGAGACACCTAGGACTGATACTTTGAAATCTTCTTATAGGCTTTCTGAGTATCCTCATCCATATGTTATTGAGCCTCCATTATATGATATTTACTTTGCACCTAAAAACAGGTTGTCATTTGATCTTATATTAATAGGCAATGCCATTAAGTTTCTTCCATATTTTGTGATTACATTTCAGGAACTTGGTAGAGTTGGGATTGGGAATAAGAGAAAGAAGTATATCATAGAAAAAATAGAAGATACCTTTAATAATGGGGCTGAAATATACCAGCCAAATCTTAATTATTATCCTCCTAATTTTACTATTAAGAGATTCTCTGAAATAAGGGAGGAATCAAAAGTCTATAATAAAGAAATATTAACTCTCGAATTTGTTACTCCAACACGGATAGTAGTAGGGAATAGATTAACTTCTAAAATAAATTTTCTTCTATTTATCAAGAGTTTACTTCGTAGGATATCTCTTATCTCTCAGATTCACTGTAATAATATTCTTCCTTTCTCTTATTTACCTCTCTTAGAGATGGCTTCAAAAGTAGAAACTATTAATAGTGATATTAACTGGATAGACTGGGAAAGATACTCTTCTAGGCAGAAAAGAAGGATCAAATTAGGAGGTTTTGTGGGGAAGATAACCTTTGAAGAAGGGTGGAATAATTTTTCCCCATTTATAAAACTGGGGGAATATATCCATATAGGTAAAGGAACATCTTTTGGTTTGGGAAAATACGAAATATTGTAAGGAGTGAGAGATGGAAGAAAGTAAGTATGAGCTTGAGGTGATTTCCCCTCTCATAATGAAAGGGGCAGAGAAGTATGAGTTAAGAGCTCCATCTTTGAAAGGAGTTATGAGGTTCTGGTTCAGAGCCATGATGGGGTGTTTAGTTTCGGACACTAAAGCGCTCTATGAAATTGAATCTTCAATATTTGGAGGGCAGGACAAGAAATCTGATGTGACGATAAAAATTGAAAACCAAAATCTAACAATTGTTAAAGATTTGCAATTTTACAAAAAATACCCATATTTATTGTTTGCCTATAGAGAAAAACAAAAAGAGTTAGAAAACTGCATAAAAGAAAATAGTTCTTTCACAGTAAGTGTTTACACAAAAGATAAAGTTCAACAAGATATTGTAAAGGCTGCCTTTGAACTTATTTCGCTTTTTGGAGGTTTTGGTGAAAGAACAAGAAGAGGTTTTGGAAGCGTAATGCTCAAAGGTTTCACAATAGACGACGAAAATGACTTTGTTGAGAAATTTGGCTCAATTTATAAAAAACTTAATGAATATTTAAAGAATCATCCTGAGTTAAAATCTACAAGAGAAAATTACGATAAAAGAGACTTCTCTACTTTTTGTGGTGGAAAGTTTTGCTTTATTAAAGAAAATAATGGAAATTTACTCGACTCCAATAATTTTGTGTTGGGGTTAATAGAAGAAAAGTGGAAAACCTTTAGAACCCAGAGGCAGCATGTTGCCGAGAAAATTTATCTTGGTTTACCAATAAGTTCACGCCACCATCCCTATGCACATAGCGGTGAAAGGAGAGCCTCTCCTATTCTGTTTAAAGTCTTAAAGTTGCAAGATAAAAACTATGCTCTTGTTATAACATATCTACCTGCAAGTACTTTTTTGACACGAGTATTAAGTTCAAAAGAAAAAGAAGATATGGAAAATATTATTGGTGAGTTTTTTAAAGGAATAGGCTGTGGGACTAAAGAACTTTGCAATCTTATAAACCTTTGGAGCAAGGAGGTAGCGGATGAGTGAAAATACCAGTCTAAAAAAGGAAATCTTAGAAAAGTTAGGGTTTCCTTCTGACGAAGATACCTATTGGAAGTATAAAACTGCTTCATTTCTTCACGACCCGCCGGAGAAAATGATTTATATAAATAGCGATATTAGTAAAGGCCATAAGATAGTTGCGGAAACTTATAGAAAACTATTGAGTGATAGTATAAACGAGGTTTATATTAAAGCAGAGGAAAATGGATATATTACAGACGCAGACCAGAATGCAGCAGGCTTTGACAGATTCTTAAACCTCGATAAACAGAAGCACCCTATTAAATTGCAAAGAGCGAATCCTCTATCTGGCGAATGGCATAAGATATGCTATAATAAAGAGGATTTTGAAGACCTTAAAAATTTGTTTGAAGATTTAAGTGCAAAGTTTAAGTGCGACGAAGAAAAGTTTAAAAAAATATTTTATTCACTTTACATGTTTTTACCAGACCTTATTAAAGAGAAAACTTCTATTACAAATTTTGACCCATTTGACCTATTGGCTGATACAAGAATAGCAGACCACTCAATCTTTGACCATATAATTGCAACAAGTGCAATTTCAGTAAGCATTCCAGATGTAAGTTTCCTTCAGTTTGCCATAGGCCCCGTCCAATCCTTTATTCAAACTGCAAGAAAAACGCAGGACTTTTTCATGGGAAGTTATATTCTTTCATATCTCACTTTTCAGGGAATATTAAAGATGGTAGAACTGCTTGGGCCTGACAATATTGTTTACCCAGATTTGAGAGTGCAACCAGTGTTTAAGAAGTGGCTGAGTGAGAACATATTCAAAGGTCTAAATGACTTTGAAGAGTTCCTTAAGGTTGAGAAAAAAGAATTGACAATTGCAAACATTCCAAATGCGTTTTTGGCAATTGTTCCAGATGGATTCGTGCAAGACATTGCAAAAGAAATTTCTCAGTCAATAAAAGATGCGTGGGATGAACTTTCCGAGAAGGTAAAAGATAATATTAAAAGCTTGATAGGTACTAATGGTTATTTTGATACACTCTGGGATAGAGAAATTAAGTCTTTTCCTGAAATTTATTGGGTAGCCTTGCCTTGGGCAAAAATGAGTAGTAATGGTAACGAGATTAAGGAGTATTTTAAGGGAGTGAAGACAAATTTGATTGAAAGTGGCTATTTAATAAACCTTTTTGAAACCTTAAAATCTGATGATATCATATATAAGGTCGAAAGTAAAATATTTCGACGTGACATCGAGAACCCTGGGAAACTGTACTCTCTTTATTATCAAATCCTTAACAAACTCTTGGCTTCCCGGAAATTAGTTAGAGAATTCAACACAGACCCTGAGCCAGGGTATAAATGCGATATCTGTGGTGAAAGAGAAGTCTTAATAGACAAGGAAAGCTATTCATATAGAGAAGTTAACAATTTTTGGAGTAAGTTACGAGCAAAATTCCCTCACCGTTTCAAGGAGAAGGAGAAACTATGCGCTGTATGTACAGTGAAGAGACTTGCACAGGATTTTGCATCAAATTTGCTTTTCAGAGAAGACATAAAAGAAGAGTTTCCACCTACTTCAGAATTTGCCAATGTAAGTTTCAAAAGTAAACTGTTTAAAAGCATGAAAGAAGATGTAAAATTTCATAGCGATATTCTTAAATATATAGAAAAATTTGGCTCTTCTGATGGAACTTCAGGAAAGGTTAAATCCCCTTATAGAAGCTTTACTGCTCCAAAATTAGAGAAAGAATATAAAGAGGCAAAAGAGTACCTCTTTGATCCTTTATGGTTTGACGAGAATTATCTTTCTTCTAAAAGGATTACTGAGGATTACCCAGATCTTAAGGACAAACTTCAGGATATTAGAAATGCCTTGAAGGAATTAAAAGAAAAGCTTCCTAAACTTGGCAAGTACTATGCGGTTTTATCAATGGATGGGGATAGGTTTGGTGACTGGATTTCTGGCTTGAATACTGCCGAGATTATTGAGGCAATCAACCCTGAATATCTTAAGCAGTGGTCGTCATCTAAACATGAAGAATATGAATCTTTTTTAAAGAAGCTCGAGTTTGTCAGGGCTGGTAGAAAAGATGGTATACATAAGGCAACAAAACCAATTTCTGCTGCAATACACAGAGAGATAAGCAGAAGGCTTTCATCATTTGCTGTGAGTGAAGTAAAAGAAATTGTTGAAAATAATCACTACGGGAAAGTTGTGTATGCAGGTGGAGATGATGTTTTGGCTTTTGTTCCTTTGATAGATATTTTTGATGTGATGAAAGAACTCAGGGAAACCTTCTCTAAGGAAGAGTATATGGGCAAAAATGCTACAATTAGTATTGGGGTTGTCATTGCACATTATGAGGAGCCGCTCTCTCTGGTATTGGAAGAGACAAGAAATGCTGAAAAACTTTCAAAAGACCTTGGGAGGAATAGACTCACCATAGAAGTAATAAAAAGAAGTGGGGTTACGAGAATCTTTACTCTTCCTTGGTATGAAGAGGGTGATTCGTCTATCGATTTGCTTAAATTTATTATAGATCTATTCAAGGGGAAAATAATTTCATCTAACTTTGCCTTTGAACTCGAAGAGAGAGACTTTAAAAAGTTTCCTAGGGAGATTAGAGGAAAAGAGTTTAGTTTTATCTTGAAGCGAAACCTCATTAAAAAGGATTTTGCTTTAGATGGAGAAGCTCTTTTCGAAAGAATTTATAAATTGCTTGAAAAAAATCCGTATGACAATGCCGATGACTTACTCGAAGATATCATAGAGATTTTTATCCTTGGAAGGTTCTTAGCTCAAGAAGAGGAGGGAGATTAATATGATTTTATTTTTTAAGTTTCCTGACCCAGTATTGTTTAGAACAAATATGCCTTTCGATGCAGGAATACATAGGAGGGCAACTTCTTTCTTTCCACCTACCCCAAGCACTATGCAGGGTGCAATAAGGAGCAAGATAATTTTAGAGAGTGGTATAAGTTTTCAAGAATGGATGAAGTTCTTAGAAAAGGAAGATGCCAGCATTGAATCAAATAGCAAATTACCTCAACTCAAAGAAAAAATTGGAGATAGCAATAGTTTAGGGAAGTTGACATTAAAGGGTCCCTTTGTTGCAAGCAAAATTGATGGTGAGGTTAAGGTATATTTTAGTGTCCCTCTGGATGTTGTGGCAGAAAGAAAAAAGAAAAGCTTGGGGAAAATTTTTATCTTAAAACCTTTAACTAACAATCCTCTTGGTAATGGTTATTCCTTGAAATATAGCGATGCACAACAGCACAGTATTCCAAAACTTCTTTGGCTTAAGACAGATAAAAAGATAGAAGCACTTGAAAACAGTTTTATGAGTATAGATGCTTTTGGTCGCTATTTGCTAAGTGAAGAATTCTTACCAGGCGATATTATTAATGGCAAAGATATATACGGAACGGAGAGAAGGGCAGGCATCTGGAGGGAAAATAAAAGGGTGAAGGAAGGTATGCTTTATTATGCCGACTTTGTCAGGCTCAAAGAGAATTTTGGACTAGTTGAAGATGTAAGATACGAGAACACCGAAGAGCTTCCTCTTAAAAACGATGGAACAGTTGCTTTGGGTGGGCAAGGGAAAGCTGCGTATTATGAGAGTCTCAGCAGAGATCCTTTTGAAGTAATTTTCAAACTTAAGGATAAAGTTATCAGAAAGACAAAAGAAACTAACTCTCTAAAGATTGTTTTTGTTACTCCGGCATTTTTTGAAAATCCTCTTAAAGTTATTGAGGATAACTCGCTTGAATTTGTAACTGCGAGTATCGGGAAACCAACGACGATAGGTGGGTGGAATTTTGCACAAAACTCTCCAAAAGAGGCAAGAAAGTATATTCCTGCAGGTAGCGTATATTACTTTAAAATCAAGGATAAAGAGAAGATTGAAAAGATATTTGACCGTTATTGGTTTAAGTCAATTTTAGAAGGCCAATTTTCAAAATTTGGGTATGGAATTACCCTGTTAGGAATATGGTAAAGGAGGTGTCAAAAATGAAAGAAATTAAAAAGTTGATGTTTTATTATGCGATTACTTCTCTTCACATGGGAAGTGGCTCAAAGCTAGGTCCAGTAGACCAGCCGATTCAAAGAGAGACTCACACTAACTTCCCTTTGCTTCCTTCTTCTGGTATAAAGGGTGGTTTCAGAGAATTAGTAGAGGCAGAAGGCGAAAAAGGTAAAGAAGATGCTAAAAAACTCTTTGGAAGCGAAACAGAAGGCTCTGAAGGCGGTTCAACGCCGGGTGTTGTAACTTTTACTGACGCAAGGATTCTTTTCTTTCCGGTTAAGTCTCTTTTTGGCGTATTTGCATGGGTTACTTGTCCTTCTGTATTGAACCGCCTTAAGGAAGACTTAAAGTTTGTTGGTAGGGATGACCTTCTTCCCGCTGACATATCTGAATTGTCGGTGCTTGAAGGTGAAATAGTCTTGTTTGGCGAAAGCCCTTCCGTTGTAAAAGATAGCAAGGTAACACTTGAAAGCTTTACATTTAATACTAAAGGGCCAAGATGTCTACTTCTTGACATGCTTTTAAAAAATATTCCCAAAGATTTACTGGGGAATGGTTTTGGTGCAAAGTTAAATCAAGATGTTGTGATAGTTAGCGACGATATTTTCAAATATTTTGTAGAAAATTCAACGGAAATAGTTCCAAGGATTAAAATTGGTGAAAGCGGAACTGTGTCTAAAGGTGGAAACTTCTGGTATGAAGAAAACGTACCTCCCCAGGCAATCTTTTACAGCATGGTTTTGGTGAACCCTGTGCTTGAGAAAAGTAAGCAAGCGGTGAACCAAACTTCTAATGAAGGCAGTCAAGAGAATCATGGAAGTGAAGATGAGAATGAGAAATTGTTCAAAAAATACATTGATTCAGGCTATATTCAGCTAGGTGGCAATCAAACAATCGGAAGAGGCTTTCTGAAATACAGAGTCTTCCAAGGAGGGTTAAAATGAGCCCGCTTATCGATGTACACAGAAAAAACCTTCAACTGGCTTATAATTTTATTCAAGACAATAGCATCTCAACTGCAAATTTTAAATCGAATTATCAATCCTTTGCTAAGAGATTACCAATACTCATTATGGAAAATGGATTAATCCCAACTTTACTTTTCATTAGCAAGAAGAGAGCAAAACCAGGAGAAAATCTAAACGAGTTTAATAAAATATCTGAACAGATTTTAGCTTTTTTAAAGTCAATTAGCGATGGTTTTTCAGAGTGCAGAGACATAAATGATTTAATTACGAAACTCATTGAGAGCGATAATGAAAATAAACTTATGGAGTTTGCCAAACGCTTAGTTGATTATGCTTCTGCTATAAAAGAAGTTGCAGAGGCATATTTGGGTGGAGGTGGTGATTAGTGGACCGCAAACACCTTGAGCTTATAAATGATATTGACAACCTTTACCTTTGGTGGAATGTTGGAGTTCCATATGAGGATTACTTAAACTTAACCTCGAATCGAGTTTTATTTGATTCAAGAGAAAATCTTAGCAAAAATTTGAAGGACAAGCCGAAAGTGAGACAAATACAAGAAAAGGCAAGGTTTATTAAGAGCGTAATAAACGGTAAGGAATACAGCATCATAAAAAAATTTGTAAATGATCTTATCTATATGAATACCGATAAGAATTCTGTAGAAGATGCAAGTTTGTCGAAGATATTTGATAAGATTTCAGATGACGAGTTCAAAAAGTTTCTCAGAAGATACAGCAATAAAGTTTTCAACAAGAGTCAAAATTTTGTCCCACATCTTTCTTCAATGAACAAGAACTTGATAGACTTTTATAAAGAAAAGTACGGAGCAAAGGACTTTTCCTACAGAAAACTTACTCTTACTACCAAAGAAAGACTCTTAATAGGGATAGGTAATCCTCATATATACGAGGTTGGACTTTCTCTTCATCCCTTATATGGCATTCCCTATATTCCAGGAAGTGAATTGAAAGGGCTCACAAAAAGCTACTATAAACTTGAGAAAAGTTTAAGTGATGAAACTGAAGAACTATCAAAAATATTTGGTAACCAAAGCAAAAAAGGTTCAATTGAATTCCTTGACGCTTATCTTAGTGGAGGTCAAAAGGATACTTTTGAACTTGATATAATGAATCCGCATTATGGAGATTATTACATAACGAAAGGTGAAAAAGTGCCTGCAGATTATCTTACTCCAGTGCCAATATTCTTTTTAGCTATAAGTCCAGGAACTAAATTTGAGACATTCGTTTTTAGCATAGGTGAGGAAGCAAATGAAATTCTCGAAGATGTTCTGAAAGCCATGAAAAAGTGGTTTAATAAAATAGGGATTGGTGCAAAAACTACTGTTGGATATGGGCGAATGGATGTAAATAATGAGGTTTAGCTTTAGGCCAAAGACCTCTTCAGGGAGGCAAGAGTTTTGGTCGCTTATAAAAGATTTTTCTCCATCTTTTTTACCTGTAGTGATTTTAGGGGCAATCTCTTTCTTCTCGAAACCTCAACTGCCAAATGCAAAGATAGGATATGCTGTCTGCTTAATCCTTTATGTTTTGCTAATAATTTATAAATTCCGAGGGAAAGTTTTATTAAAGGAACGAACAAATGATGTGCCTTTTACAATACATGTTGTTAACACAGAAGACAATGCAGAACTTAAGCTTTTTCATTCAAAATTCTCAAATGATATTCTGTCATATCTTGAAAGCAACAAGAAACTTAATTTATATATTTTTAAAAGGATTTCAGAATATCTCCCGGGAGTTGTTTTTTGGAGCTTTAATAGAACAAAAATAGGAATAAAAGCAAATCCCTGCAAAGATTCTAAGAACAAAGAGGATGTATCAGCGGAGATAAAGAGAGAGTGGATAGAGGCTTTAGATGATTTGTCAGAGGAGTGGAATTTCTTTTATAATCAGGCATCTTTTGCAGCTTCTCTTCATGTCCTTTCTCATAACAGAAAAGTAGTGTATCATAATTTTCAGGATTGCCCTGTTTTCCTTTCATTCTATTTCGGATATATTATTGGGAAAACCGATTTAGATCTTTGCCTTTATAATTATGGCACAGTTGAGAATGAAGAGGAGAAATATTTTAAAGTGGTTGACACGCAGGACATAGACCTTTCTAATTTTGGGAAACTCAGCAAAGAAAAAGAGATTGAGGAGTTTTTAAGCGGTGTGAAAGAAGAACAGATAGTTGATAACAATATTTATTTAAGGAGGTATAACACAAACAAGCAAACTAACGAGCCTATCTCTATAACTGTCTTTGTTCATTATAAGGAAGGTTTACAAATCGGAAAAAGCGACTTTGTAATTGAAAGAAAATTAGAAAAAGCAAATAAAAAAATAGAAGTAGAATTGATACAAATTGTTTATACAAGCTTAGTTAAAATTGCACAACATTTTAGTGATAGCGAAGTTCATGTTTCATTGTTTACCTTAAATTCTGTTGCTACTGCACTTGGTTTTGCTTTTGAAAGGAAAGATAAACCAGAAAATATAAGTTTTAATGTTTCTAAAGACTTATGTTTTAAACTTTCAGAAATAAAGCAAATTGCAAAAATTATTTAGGCGTTAGAATGTCCGTCGGTGTGACCTTCATTTGTTGAGGTTATCCAGAAATTGTGCCGAGCGAGAGGAACTTTGAAAATTAGATGGGTTTAAGGGGATGAAGTTAATGAATGGGACACTTAAAGAACGATTTTGGTGTAAGTGAAATTACCTTTACATTGTCAGGCTATGGAATGTCGGGGGATTAGCCCGTATTACATAGATATTTATTGAGGGGATGTCTGTCTGAAAGATGCCCGGATTTATACGGGATTGAAACGATAAATTCAGTAAGATTTGGAGAAAACAATAATAAACCTTTACTTAAATTAGAAGTAATTATATAATTATAACTAGATGAAAAGTTTGAACAGGAGGCAAAATGTCATACTCTATTACTAGTTATGAACATATTGTCATTGGAGAAAGTGGAGTTCCTATTATAGCTGGTACAAATATAAAAGTAATAGAACTTGTAGTAGAGAAGTTGGCCTATGGATGGAGTCCAGAAGAGATTTATTTTCAGCATCCGTTTTTAACTTTAGGTCAAATTTATTCTACCATGGCTTATTATTGGGACCATGAGGAGGAGCTTAATAAAGATATTGAGACTAGGCTAAGACGAGTCGAAGAGATACGACAAAGAACTCCACAATCTCCTTTAGTAGAGAAGTTAAAACCTCAAGGATTACTGTAATGCCAATTGCTTTATATATGGATGCTAATATTCCAAGAGCTATTACTGAGGGATTACGAGTGCGAGGAGTAGACGTTATAACTGCGCAAAGAGATTATTGCTAAAGTAGGGAATCCTGAAGACCTATTAAATCAAGTAGTATTTTTACCATTGTGATATAATAGAAGTATAAAATTTTTAAAATTATGCACCTTGACATAAGGAATAGAGAACTTTAGCTGGATTGCTAGAGACCACTACTCCCATGCGGGTTTTGAGGCTCTCTTTGGAGTAAAAATTTGGTAAAATTGGAAGAATTTCTATTCGCAATAATCGACTAAAAAATGAGATTACGAAAATAGGGGTTACGAGGCTAGGTGTAGAGAGGGCTAAAATTGGTGGCGGTCTGAAAGATGCCCGGATTTATACGGGATTGAGACCTTCTTTTTAACCTTAACCTTAACCTCTATGCTCGGGTTTTGTCTGAAAGATGCCCGGATTTATACGGGATTGAGACTGTAAGACGATAATCGCTTTTCCTCCTTCATTTTCAGCAAGTCTGAAAGATGCCCGGATTTATACGGGATTGAGACTTGATCTGAGAGACATCGCCTTTGATATGAAAGACATCGCCGTCTGAAAGATGCCCGGATTTATACGGGATTGAGACCAAAGTCATCGTTAACTTATCAGTCTCAAAATATCTTGGTCTGAAAGATGCCCGGATTTATACGGGATTGAGACAAGTTCTTGGACACGGGAGCCCAGCTTCGCTATTTTAATAGTCTGAAAGATGCCCGGATTTATACGGGATTGAGACTATTGCCCTGATCCTGAAAGCGAGCTTCGTCATAATTGGTCTGAAAGATGCCCGGATTTATACGGGATTGAGACATATTTCTTTTCTTGCCCTAATTTTGCTTCTATAAAAGTCTGAAAGATGCCCGGATTTATACGGGATTGAGACCTGTCCTAGACTAGGACGATGTCTTCCGGATTTAATAATGTCTGAAAGATGCCCGGATTTATACGGGATTGAGACGTTCTTCTCTAATGTATAGCTCCCACACATGGTATTGCCATAGTCTGAAAGATGCCCGGATTTATACGGGATTGAGA
>Ga0315282_10012647_pt1 | contig 12880 bp, 11 predicted proteins | sample YL17G07_20_MG_FD_203693 | JGI IMG/M metagenome (GOLD analysis project Ga0315282, IMG submission 203693) | Sediment microbial communities from Yellowstone Lake, YNP, Wyoming, USA - YL17G07_20 | ecosystem: Environmental > Aquatic > Freshwater > Lake > Sediment | place: USA: Wyoming | collected... | reverse complement strand
AGGCCTCAGGACTTCCCTTCACCCCCCCCCGCGATGACAAGACTAATAAACATCGTAGTCCCATACAATACACGAAAAAATAGGGGGGTTAACAAATTTCCGTTGAAGCGTTAAGTCGTGTAAATTGCTGTAAAGTGAAGCTCCCCGCCCTAAAGGGCGGCGCTTCCCGGGAGGGTATTTCCTTCTATATTGTGCCCCTTGAGCCCGCCCTAAAGGGCGAGGCTTGCGGGGCACTTGCCGGTCGACCTCCACCCTAGTCTCCATTTCCCATCTGTTCATCGCCCTGGCCGGCCCGCATGAAATGTTGTGATTCTCCCTGGTGTTGCAGGCACTGAGGTTGAGAGAACTGTTATTTGCGTGGCGGTCCTCCTTGGGGCGGCTGTCCATGCGGTGGCTGTCCCTGCGGCGGTTGTTTCGGAGCATGAGGTTGTCCTTGTGGTTGCTGTTGTTTAGGTGGCTGAACCTGAGGTTGTCCTTGTGGCTGCTGTTGTTTGGGTGGCTGGACCTGAGGTTGCCTTTGTTGTTGCCTTCTCCATTCCTTCTGAACTTCAGAGCTTCGCGCATATTCATTCTGTCTTTCTCGTCTCAATTCTTGTCTCTTTTGTGGTGTAGGAGGTTGATGATTTTCAACGTCCCACCTTCTTTGTTTTTCCCAATATCGATTGCCATACCAGCCTCTCCAGTTCTGTTGAAGATCCTGATAAGGAATCCGTCTGTAGTTCCACGGGTGGCCGTGCCAATGGTGGTCTCTGTAATACCCTCTCCAACCGAAGTCTATATCATAATAAAAATCAGGGATATATCTGTAATAAACCCAGCCCCGGTCGTAATAACGTGAGCGATACCAGCGCCCTTCCCACGGACGCCACCACCAGCCACCATAGAAAAAGATGTCTACTTCTATATCAGGAATAACATAGACATACGTATCAGGTATCACTACCACTTCTATGGGCCCAGCAAATACGATGACTGGCGGCAGAGGAATCCCGATACTTATATTCACATCTGCCATCGTTGGAATAGGAACGACAATTACCAACACCAGCAAGATTGTCCCAAAAAACAATTTTCTCATTTTGTTACCTCCTATCTTGATTGATAAATGGCCATTGACATCGACGAAGCGTTTCTTCTTCCCTTAAAGGTCATTTTTAACTTTCAACTATCTGCCCTGTCCATCTTCATAAAATCTACACCATCTGATCTGGTCAGCTTACACTACATTTGACGTATGACTTAGGTCTTTTATTCAACTACCATCGAGATTGTTTCCACAAATTCTGGTAGGGTTCCATCCGAAACCGTCTCTATTTCCCTTCCCTTCCATCAGGCGTCATGAATATCAAAGGGAGTCCAAGAATCATTCCCAATCCGAAAGAGGTGAAGGCAATTCGAAACCCAGTGACGGGGTTAGAACTCAGATGAAGGATCATTGTAATCAGTGAGATACCCAGCACTCCCCCCACTGTGCGAAACATACCGCGGAGTCCGGTGATCGTTGCCACCTTCTCTGGCATCAATTCGATGCATGCGTTATTCGAAGGGGGCATCATCATCCCCACGCCTATCCCAGCAATCAGCAGAACAGAAGCGAGAAAGATTACCTTCCCGCCAATCAGGTCCACCACGTTCGAGGACGGAAGACCCTGCCCAAGAACGACCGTGGTGATGGAAGCGATAATCATGCCCCAAATCATGGGCTTCCGGTATCCCCACCGTGTCAGGGAAAAACTCGTGACCGCTGCAGCGGCAATGCCTCCTAGCGATCGGGGAGTTAAGATCATACCACTCCCCAGCGTTGAAAGCTCATAAACCGAAATTGCATAGAGCGGAGTGAAAGAAAAAACGCCAAAAGTGGTCGCACCCAGAAGCAGATTGAACAGATTTGCCGCCAGGAAAGGTCTCGATTTCAGGAGCTCCATGTCCAGTATGGGATTCGCTGACCTTTTCTCATGCCGAAAGAAATACCAGATCAAACCGAGGCCGGTGACGATCAGCACGACCGCCACTCCACGGGCGAACGCAGTAGAATATTCTGCAATGCTATTGAGGCCCAGCATGATGGAAAAAATCGCTCCAATGAAGATGGCTGCTCCTTGATAGTCGATTCGAAGACGATCAAACGACATTGTCCCCCTAAGGAACAGCCAACTAAAGACGATTAGAACGATGCCGATGGGCACATTGATATAAAAGATGTATCTCCAGGAGTACCGTTCAACGATCCAGCCCCCCAGGTTCGGGCCGATGATTCCTCCGATGGGGAACACACTGCTGAACAGACCGATGTACCGCTGACGATTCTCGGGGAACAGGTCACTCACAATTCCCGTAGCAGAGGGGATAAAACTTCCTCCTCCAATCCCCTGAAAAAACCTGAGGAGGATCAAGATATAGATGTTGGGCGCCATGCCACATAGAGCGGAACTGGCGGTGAAAAGAATCATCGAGAAAAGGAAGATCCTCTTGTGGCCGAGGCCGTCACTCAGTTTCCCCGCCAAGGGCATAACCATGGTCATTGCGAGAGAGTAAACCGACATTGCCCAGGCCGCCCACAGGATATTTGTCCCGAGATCCCGGGTCAGATGGGGAAACGCGACAGCCACCATCGTCACATCCAGCGAGGCCATAAGAATGCCCAGACAAATATTCGCAAATACAAGAGAACGAGGCATCCTGTCTCGCCTGCCTTTTCTACTGCCATGGGCGTCACAGCAGTCGTTGTGATCCCTCCCCTTCAGAAAGGAGACACGAGGGCATGGATAAAATAGTTAAAACTTAAGGTTGGCGCCCTCGTTCTGTCAAGGTCTGGTGTCCTGAGTGAAGCTCCATGCCCTAAAGGGCGGAGCTTGCGAAACACATGCCGGCCAGAAAGTCGGGCAAATAGCAAAATCGAGGGAGTTGGCCGGCCAGGAACATCTACAAAATCCTGGAATCGCCGATGGTCCTTAAATGAAGTGGCAACGACAGCGTTTCATTAACCTATGTGCAGTCTTTAGTCCGCTCTCCGTTGACAATCTCATGCCATTCTCTTAAACATGAACCTATGCCTTTTCTTGTTCTCTTTCTGATTCTTTTTGGTATCACTCCGTGTTTCAGTCAGACGCCGAATGAATCCTCTGATCAGGTTTGGGAAGTTGGCGATCGCCGGTGGACGGTTGAAGAAGAGCATCGGTTTGGAAAATGGTTGGATGAAACCATGACGGAGGATTTCTTCCTCCGGTACAGAACCCCCACGGATTGTGCAGATGCCGTCTATGCGATCCGATGGATTTATGCCCGGATCAACCATCTTCCCGCGGCCGCTACAACAAAGGAGGGCAGACTCATCGGCCACTGGTCCACGGATTGGAGTTTCCTTCCAACCCATCCAGAGTGGGACAGGGACGAACGTTTCCGTGCCGCTCTTCTCTATCTCTTTCCGAGGACCTGGACTGGAACACTCCCTTTTGACACCTACCCTGTCCGCATATCTCGTGATTCTATCACACCGGGAACGCTTTTTTTGGTGACAGAATCCCACACCGGGATCATCGGCCATGTCGTCCTGGACGGAAGCCAAGCCCATCCTCTTCAGGCCTGGGAGTCGGCGCTTCCACTGAAGGTTCAAAAACTGAACTTGAGATATTTTTTTTCTGGTAAGCCCGAAACCAAAGCCCGCTCAGGTTTGGTGAAGTTCCGATGGCCCGTTTCCGAAAACGGGGAATGGAAATATCTTTCTGCCCCAGAACACCCTTTCTATTCCGAAGAGCAATACAGTTCTGGGTTTTGTAAGGGCTATGCCGATTTTGTCGAGGCGGTAGCCAGGAAGATCGATCCAACAGATTATCTTCCTATAGAGAAAATGGTTAAGGTTATGGGAACACTCACCCGCTTGCTCAGGGAAAGGGTTCCCATTGTTCTGGAAGGATACGAGCAGTGTTGCGATGGGGGCTGCCCGGAAGCCTCGGAATTGTGGGAGATTTACAGTACCTCGGGCCGCGATGAAATGATCATCTCCCTGGCGGATCATCTTTCGAAGATCATCGAATCGAACCATCTCGACAAAGAGATGACAAGAGAGATGATGGAGTCCATTCCGATCGATATCTCAGAGCACCGTTCCGTCACGCTCTATCATGTCTATCAGAACCATCTCTGGTTTTCCCCTCATCCGGAGGACGCGATCGAAGCTCGTTGGGGACTGAAAAAGTGTGAGATGGTCTACGCGCAGACACGCACCACCCAGGACTCCATTTCCTTCATTGAGAAGACTTATCGGAAAAGGGACCCCCGATTTGCAAACTTCTCGATTCAGCAGCAGCAGCGCATTCTGCAAAGACTCAACGAGGAGTGGAACAGGTCCGAATGCACGGAAGGGTCCCTGACACCCGTGAGGAAAGTCTGGGTTTCCGCTCCTCCAAAGCCTTCAGCCGAACCTCGGCGGGGATCAAGGAAGTGTGAGGCGATCCACACAGAGATCCGTGCCACCAAGGGCTCCATTTCCTTCATTGAGAGGACTTATCGGCAAACTGATCCTAAGTATGCGGACTTCGCCCTTCAGCAGCAGGAGCTGATTCTGCAAAGACTCAGCGAGGAGTGGAACAGGTCCGAATGCGCGGAGGGGTCCCTGACCCCTGTGAGGAAAGTCCGGGTTTCCCCTCCTCCAAAGCCCTCAACCGAACCTCGGCGGGGATTGAAGAAGTGTGAGGCGATCCACACAGAGATCCGTGCAACCAAGGGCTCCATTTCCTTCATTGAGAAGACTTATCGGAAAAGTGACCCTGAATATGCGGACTTCTCCCTTCAACAGCAGGAGCAGATTCTGCAAAGACTCAACGAAGAGTGGGGGTGGTCCCAATGCACGGAATCATCTCCGACACCAGAGAAGAAAATAAAGAAGTAAAGACCTCCTTTGGCAATTCCTTCATTGAAAATAAGCCTCGATGAGACTAAAATAAGGATCAATGCATATTCCAACGTTTGTTCTCGAGGGGATAAAATTGCCGAGGGTCATCTTATTGATCCAGCCCTCCGTGGGCTCGGATGTTCAAGAGACCTTTTCGCTCATGAAAACATCGTATGAGATGGGTGCTCTGTGTTTCGACCTGCCAACCAAAAACCTCCTCGAGGCCTTCAGGGAATTGAAGAACCTCGTTGAGGACGAGGGGCTTATCGGTCTTTCTCATGTGGAGGCAGGAGAAGGAGTGTCTCTTCTGGGAAAACCTCTCCACCATTTTGAACCTAAGATCGCTTCAACGATCAAGAAGAACCACTTCCCTCCTCAGTTGATCGCGAAATTGAAAAAAGAGGGCGTTTGGAATAGCAGATTCTTCTTCCCCACGTCATCCTCCACGGAGGTCTTCACCCAGAAAGAAATCGATCGAATCCGTTTCGATGCTGGCCGTTTTGAGAAAGCCCTTTCCAATTTCCGCCAGAGTGAAACTCCGTTTCTCGTCATAGGTAGAAAGTATGGGGACTGGCTCTCGGCTCTCGGACGGATCGATCTTCTTCAGAGCATGGTTGCGAGAGCCAGAGAACGGGGATTTCGTCCCATTTTTTCCAGTTATTGGACCACCTTTGTACTCCCCAAGACGAAAACCATTGATGTCGCGGCCTATGCTGTTCCAATCAACAGAAGATGGAGTCTCTTCGATCCTGAACAGGCTTTTCAACTGATTAAGAAATTTGACCGGCCGCTGATCGCCTTCAATCCTTTTGCTGACGGCGAACTGATGCAGGATTCAGAGGGGGCCTTCTCTTTTCTCTTTGAAGAGCTGAGAATTCATGGGGTCATTGTCGAGGTTACATCAAAAGGAGAAGTAACGAAAGCACTGAACGCCATCGAGGGGTTCCCTTCCATTATCCACCGACAAAAAACATAATCCCCGCCGCCACAAAAGGGATCGTCAGATTATCGTCCACGGGGACAGGAAGAAGTTCAATGAGTGTGCTTCCCAGGGCGGCCAGACTCCCTGACAGTCTCTCTAGACCTGGATAGATCCAGACGATCAAAAGAGCCGAAATCAGGAAGGCCAGACTCCCTTCAAGCGTTTTTCCCCAAATCGGCACTCTCCCAATCCCCTTCCCTACCAGGGCTGCACAGCTATCCGAGAGGACCAGGATAAGCAGACTCACAATGGCAATCGTCATGGGGAAGAGAAGAATGACTAGAACAGTAGAGATGAGAAAATAGGTGGATCCCATCAGGGTGTTGCTCTCCTTTTCTCGTAGAACCTTTCCAATGAAATACTTCTTGAACAAGGAGGCTGTGCCTGGGTGGAAACGCCGCAGGAGATCTACCCCTAAAAATCCCATCGTCAGGGGGATCAAGACAGCGAGCGCTGTCTCCTTCGACGTCAAAGCGTATCCGATAGGAATGCTCAAGGATGAGAGGTGAACGATTTTTCTACTGATTTCAACGCCGGTGATCATGGGGTTTACGCTGGGGAATCGAAAGGTTCACCCCTGTATCCGGACCTTCCCCTCAACTCGTCCACATACTTCTTCAGTCGGCTCAACTCTTCAGGGGTGAGGTAACGGAACTGGCCTGGAGAAAGAGTTCCCAGACGAAGGGGTCCAAATTCAATCCGCTTCAGCTTGAGAACGGAATGACCCATGGCGAACAACATCCGTTTCACCAGATGATTTCTGCCTTCTGTCACCACAATCCGAACCCAGCTATTCTTTTCGCTCAGCCGAAGGATAGAAACCGATGCAGCCCTGGCTTTTCCATCCTCGAGGTTCACACCCCGTTTGAGCCGGTTCAAGTCCCTCTCTTCAGGCACTCCACTCACCTTGGCCAGATAGGTTCTCGGGACCGCATGCCTGGGATGAGAGAGGAGGTAGGCAAGGTCTCCGTCGTTGGTAAGAAGAAGCAACCCTTCTGCATCAATATCGAGGCGACCGACAGGATAAATCCTCCGCTTCACTCCCTTCAGGAGATCCATGACGGTCGGTCGGTCCTCAGGATCTCTTACAGTTGAGACGTATCCCCGCGGCTTATTGAGAAGGAGGGTCACATTCGGCTCGAATCGGACGAGTCTCTTCCCATCCACCTTGATGTGATCTTTCAGGGGATCTGCTTTGAAACCGAGCGTGTCGATCACCTTGCCATTCACGGTCACTCTTCCTTCGAGGACCATTCTTTCCGCTTCTCTCCTCGAAGCGATTCCAGCTCTTGACAGAATCTTTTGAATTCTCTCCAGAGCCAAGGTTACACCTCACCCTTCCGCCTCGGAGGAAGGAGTCTCTCCCATTGGAGAAATCTCTGTCTCTGGCTGGGGCATTGCTTCGGTGGTAGGATTGGGCTGAATCTCCTTCAGGTGGGGGAGATCGGAAAGTCTGTTCAGGCTAAACAATTCGAGAAAGGTCTGCGTTGTCGCGTAGACGATCGGGCGCCCCGGAAGATCCTTTCGGCCCGTAATCTTGACTAGCCCCTTCTCCATGAGCGACCGGAGAACCCATCCGCAGTCGACCCCACGAATCTCTTCGATTTCCGGTCGGATGACAGGCTGACGATACGCGACAATCGCCAACGTTTCCAGTGCGGCTCGGCTGAACTTGACGGCTTTTATCTTCTTTAAACGGTTCGTCCATTCCGCCCATTGCGGTTTGGTTCGGAACTGATATCCACCCGCCATCTCCACGAGCTCGACGCCCTTTGAAGGATCCTCATAGTCGGTCTTGATCTGACGGATTCCTTCTAAGATCGTCTCTTTGTTCACCTCGGGGAGGATGGTCACGAGAGTCTCGAGTCGAAGAGGGGTATCGGAAACGAACAACATACTTTCGATAATCGGTTTGATTTCCGTGACATCCATGATCGTGGCCCTTATTTCGTGTCAGACAGTTCTAACCTTGTGCCCACTGAAATGGACGAGATGGCATGTTTGTAGATCAACTGGTCCGATTCTCCTCTCAGGATTAGACTAAAGTTGTCAAAGCTGACAATCGTTCCTCCAACCTTCTTGCCTGTCATTAATTCAATGGTGACCGGGATCCGGTCCCGCCGCACTCGATTGAGGAACTGGTCCTGAACATTCACCTGATTCGGATTCATTCTCGACGGCCCTCCTCTCTTCTCCACAAAGATCGCAAAGCGCAGAGCGCATAGCACAGCGTCTAAACACTACTTAAAAAACCAACGGCGTTAAAAAAATCACCTCACTAAAAAATCCGTTATCACACCGTGTCTAAGAAAGACCTGACCTCCGTGACGATGGCTTTCCGATCCACCGTCCAGTCGTACCATCGGACGTCCGGATCTCCTCTGAACCATGTCCATTGTCTCTTCGCATAATTGCGTGTATCTCTTTTCATCTGCCGGATCGCTTCATCCCATCCGACCTCATTTGAGAGATATTCGAGTATTTGTTTATAACCTAAACTTCCCATCGGCTTCAATTCCGGGCCGTAGCCCATGTCGATGAGGCTCTTCACCTCATCGAGTAACCCCTTCTCAATCATCTCATCGACTCTCTGATCAATCCGGCGGTAAAGCCTTTCTCGGTCCAGGTCTAAACCAATTTTGAAGGTTACGAAAGGTTTTTCTCCGAACCGATGCTGCTCCCGGAAGAAAGAGATGGGAAGCCCCGTGGATTCGAAGACTTCGAGGGCCCGTAGGGTCCGATAGAGATCATGCGGATGGATTCTCGAGGCTGTTGCCGGATCGACTTCGCCCAATCTTTGGTATAGAAACGCTTCGCCTTTCTCCTTCGCTTCGTGCTTGAGCTTTTCTCTTACCCGAGGATCGATTCTCGGACTCGTGAAAAGGCCTTGTGTCAGGGCTTTGATGTAGAGTCCTGTTCCTCCGACAACCCAAATGGATTTGCCGCCCTGGTAAAGCTCGGCAATTGTTCTCCTGCCCAATGCGCGATACAGGCCAGCATGAAAGGGCCGATCCGGAGTGACCACGTCGAGGAGGTGATGAGGAACTCTCCTGCGCTCATCGATCGTTGGTTTCGCCGTGCCGATATCCATGTACTTGTAAACCTGCATGGAATCGGCATTAATGATTTCTCCCCCGAAGTCCTCTGCGAGTTCAATCGCCAGCTTCGATTTCCCGATCCCCGTGGGGCCCAGGAGAACAACAATCCGTGGCCGTTCTCGTTCTGTCGTTTCAGCCATACCGTGTGAATTTTAAGGAAATCACTGAGAGACTGCAAGAAAAAAACCAACCCCCCCCCAACCCTCTTGGAAGGAGTTTAGGAAAAGTAACCATTCAAGGGTGGCGAAATGGTGGGCGGACGGGCCAGTGCGGTCTACGGAGAAACCCTGTGGCGGCACCTTTCACTGTTTAACTGCAGAAATGAAACGCCTTGGAAGCGGTCGCGCAGTTCCCAAAGCCCGGTCACCCATTCCTTTGGAGAACCGCCATGCAGGGGTTCGGAGAAGACCACACTCACCCGGCCGCCACCCGTGACTGAATGGTTACCAGGGATGGAAAATTTCTCTTGAAAATAAGTTACGAATTAATTAGAATAACCACGCTTTCTATACTGGGGCCGTTTCTTCCCTAAGAGCCAAGTTCTGTCACCACATCTTGAGGGTTTTTCACCGGGCAAGAATTTTCGTCTCCGCGGCGAGCGAAGCTCCCCGCCCAGAGAGCGGGGCTTTCCGGAAAGGTGATTTTATTTTCTATTGTGCCCCTTGACCCCGCCTGCAAAGCGGGGTCAAGGGGCACATTCCGACCAATCTGATAGGAGTCTGGAAAATGTCATCCTCATTTTTTACCAATCCCCGATCTAATCCTGAGCTCAGGAGTCTTTATCAGATTGCCCTTCTTCCATCAGTGCAAACACCGTTGGAGGACTATTTCTTCAAGGTGATGACCATCGTGGCAGAGTGCTTTCCCATCCGGTACTCTGCCCTTGTACTTCGCGACTCACATAAAGGTTCTCTCCACGTGGAAGGCGTATACGGCTTGGGAAAGGATGGTCACCCACAAGACTGTAAAGCAGAGAAAGGGATAATTCCCCAGGTCCTTGAATCGCAGCAACCGATGGTCATCCGAGATCTCGCCCAGGAGCCTCTCTATGAAGACGTGACCAAGGGCCCGAAGAAAACGGATAAAATTCACGCTCCGCTCCTCTGTTTTCCTCTCGCTGCCGGTGGTGAAGTTATTGGCACGATTAACATTTCCCCGCTCTACGGACCAAGAAATGAATTGATTGAAGACTACCAGTTTCTTTCTATCCTTTCCGCCATGCTCTCCCCAGTCATTCGGCATCACCAAATGAGGAGAGACGAGGCCCTCGCAAGATCCGGCAAAAAGCCGAAGTCCAGTAGGCTTGAAGAAGTTCTGGGAGAAAGATTGAGTGAGGTTCTGAATAAGGTTGATCCCTATGTGGAGGCAAAGCTGAAGTCAGGTCTCCTCGATGACATTGTTGCGCTCGTGGAGAAAATTTTGATTCAGTCAGCCCTCGAACGAGTAGACTACGTCCAGGTGGCCGCTGCTCAACTCCTGGGGATCAATCGAAACACTCTCCGCAAGAAAATGAAGGACCTGAAGATCAAGTCTCGATAAACATATCGCACCACAGAGGCACAGACCCTATTCTCTGTGACCTCCCTGCCTGCCGGCAGGCAGGTGGGACTCCGTGGTGAACAAGATCAACAGGAAGAAACAGCGAAAATGTCTGAGGTCCAAAATACTGAAAAACTGAAAACCCTGACCCATCAGTGGGGAGGAGCGCTCTTTGGTGTAGCTGACCTCCGCTCTTTCAAGAAGGAAGAATTTCTTCTGCCCGCGTCGCTGATTGATCAACTTCCCTTTGCCATCTCGGTCGCGTACCATCTTTCAGATGCCGTCCTCGAAGGAATTGAAGGCCAACCGACCCCTCATTACTTCCATCACTACCAGAGGAGCAATATCCTCCTGGACAACATTGGATTGATGGTCAACTCGGCAATTCAGGACTTAGGCTATCAAGCCATGCCGATCGCCGCTTCCCAGCTCGTGGACTGGAAAAGCCAGCGGGGGCACCTTTCCCACAAACACGTGGCAAGGGCCGCAGGTCTCGGATGGATCGGCCGTAACAATCTCCTTGTCAACGAGCGCTTCGGTTCACGAATTCGACTTGTCACCCTCCTGACCGATCTTCCTCTGGTAGTCAGTCCCCCTTCAATGAAGAATTGTGGTTCCTGCAGGGACTGCCTTACGGTCTGTCCCGTCGGAGCGATCAAGGAACGGCAGGAAGATTTCGACCACATGGGATGCTACGAACAGCTCAAAATCTTCTCCAAGACTCTCCATCTTAGTCATCACATCTGCGGCGTGTGCGTGAAAGCCTGCCGCGGCCACGCCCCAAGGCCAGTAGCGCGCATGGAGCATAGCGCATAGCGTCCACCCATACAAATTACCTATGGCCTCCACGTTCCTATTCACCCTGACCGCCCTGAACTCCCCATACTTTTAAAAAAGTGAAGCTCCCCGCCATCCCGTTAAGACGGGACAGGCGCGGCGGGGCATCCAGCCGACTTGTCCTTGAGGAGGGTTACATGTAGGATATATTTTCTATCGAAACGCTATGCGTTCTGCGCTGAGCGCTATGCAGGTTAGACTGTGCCTTCGCGGTGAAAGTATCTATCGTTTGTAGTAAAATAGGCTCATGGCTAAGTTTGACGTAATTGTGGTTGGCGGTGGTCATGCCGGCATCGAGGCCTCTCTCGCCTGTGCCCGCCTGGGACACCCTACCCTTCTCGTCACCCAAAATGTCGATCAGATTGGCTTCATGTCGTGCAACCCTGCTGTTGGAGGTCCGGCCAAAGGCCATCTCGTCAAGGAAATTGATGCCCTGGGTGGAGAGATGGCCAAAGCGACTGATGAGACGGCAATTCAGTTTCGCCAGCTCAACACGGTGAGAGGCCCTGCTGTCCGGTCCTCCCGGGCCCAGGTGGACAGACAGCAGTATCGGCTTCGGATGAAAAAGGCCATCGAAGATCAGGAGCATCTCTTTATCAAGCAAGCAACGGTCGAAGAGATTCTCGTGGAAGACGCAAAGGTCATCGGCGTCAAGACACACCTTAACGAGACCATTTTGAGTCAAGCGGTCATTATCGGGCCCGGGACATTTATGAACGGCCTCATTCACATCGGGTTGACGCACTTTCCCTCCGGTCGCCTGGGCGATCCGCCCTCTGTCGGTTTGTCTGAGTCACTGAGAAAATTGGGCTTTCGCACGGGAAGACTCAAGACTGGAACCACGCCCAGGCTTGACGGTCACACCATCGACTTCTCCAGGTTAACACCCCAGTATGGAGATGAACACCCCATTCCCTTCTCTTTATCAAAGGAGAAGATCGAAACAGACCAGGTTCCCTGTTACATGACATACACCAATCAAACAACCCACGACATCATCAAGAGTGGTCTTGACCGTTCCCCTCTTTACTGCGGGATCATCAAGGGAATTGGCCCCAGGTATTGTCCCTCCATTGAGGACAAGGTCGTTCGATTCGCCGACAAAAAACGGCACCAGATTTTCCTGGAACCTGATGGTAAAGACACCGCCGAGATTTATCCCAATGGAATCTCGACGAGCCTTCCCCTTGATATCCAGATCCGCATGCTTAGATCTATTGAGGGCCTTGAAGAGGTAGAAATCGTCCGTCCGGGTTATGCCGTGGAATATGATTTCGTTGACCCCACGGAGTTGAAACCATCCCTTGAGACGAAAAAGATCAGCGGTCTCTTCCATGCCGGCCAAATCAACGGGACATCAGGTTACGAAGAAGCGGCTGCCCAGGGATTAATGGCTGGGATCAACGCGGTTCGTTATATTCGCAAGGAGCCTCCTCTCGTGCTGAAGCGCTCAGAGGCTTACATTGGAGTGTTGATTGATGACCTCGTGACGAAAGGGACGACGGAGCCCTACCGGATGTTTACATCCAGGGC
>Ga0315282_10012646_pt1 | contig 12881 bp, 14 predicted proteins | sample YL17G07_20_MG_FD_203693 | JGI IMG/M metagenome (GOLD analysis project Ga0315282, IMG submission 203693) | Sediment microbial communities from Yellowstone Lake, YNP, Wyoming, USA - YL17G07_20 | ecosystem: Environmental > Aquatic > Freshwater > Lake > Sediment | place: USA: Wyoming | collected... | reverse complement strand
CGGGGTGCCCGCGCTGCCACCGGACGCTCGACGTGGTGAAGCAGGCCGTGGCGGAGCTGGGCCTGGCGGCCGAGGTGGCCTACGTCACCGACCTGAAGGAGATCATGAAGGCGGGGGTCTTCTCCACTCCGGCGCTCATCGTGGACGGCGACGTCAAGTGCGCGGGTAAGGTGCCCACGGTGCCCGAGGTCAAGAGGATGCTGCAGGAGGGCGCTGGTTGAACAGGCGGCTGTGGCTGGCCAGCAAGGCGGCCCTCGTCCTGCTCCTCATCCTCATGGCCATGGGCTACATCGCCTGCGACCGGGGGCAGGATACGCAGCCTGCGCCTCGGGCCTCGACGGGGCCGCACGTTCAGGGCCTGCCCACGCTCCTCGAGTTCGGCCGGGGCATCTGCCCCACCTGCCGGCAGATGGAGCCGATCATCGCCGAGATCGTCAGGGAATATAAGGGGCGGCTCAACGTGCGCTCCGTCAGCCTGGACGAGGAGCGGGAGCTGGGCGCCAAGCATGGCATCAACCTCATCCCCACCCAGGTCATCCTCGATGCCCAGGGCCGGGAAGTCGCCCGCCACGTGGGGTTTGTCGCCAAGGAGGACCTCGTGGCCAAGATGAGAGAACTCAAGCTGCTGCAATAGGGGTATTCGGTGGACTTTCTCAGCAACACGACGCACCTGATTCAAAACCAGCCCTTGCTGGCCTACCTGGCCGTATTCCTCGGCGGCATCGTCTCCTCGTCGAGCCCGTGCGTTCTGGTGACCATCCCGCTGGTCATCGGCTTCGTGGGCGGCTACTCGGAGGGCAACAAGCGCAAGGCATTCCTCTTCTCGGTCGTCTTCATCCTCGGCCTGTCCCTGACCTTCACCGCCCTGGGGGCCGTGGCCGGGATGCTGGGCACCCTCTTCGGGGACGTCGGCAAGGGCTGGTATTACCTGGCCGCCGCCGTGGCCGTGGTGGTGGGCCTCCAGCTCATGGGCATCATCAACTTCCAGCTCCCCGTGCCCAAGAACCTCCAGCCCAAGCGCCGCGGCCTCGTCGGGGCGCTGCTCCTGGGGCTGCTCTTCGGGGCGGTCTCCTCGCCCTGCGCCACCCCGGTGCTGGCCGCCATCCTGGCTTTCGTGGCCACCCAGGGCGGCATCGCCTACGGGGCGAGCCTGCTCTTCGTCTATGCCCTGGGCCACTGCGTGCTGATACTGGCGGCCGGCACCTTCACGGGCTTTGCCGAGAGCTACCTCGCCTCGAAGGGGGTGGCCAACTTCTCGGCCTGGATGAAGAGGGTGAGCGGCGCCCTCATCCTGGCCGCGGGAGGCTACGTGGCCTACATCACCTTGGGGCTCTAGGCGGGCCATGAGCTATTTCCGTAACGCGCAAGTGACCAAGATTTTGCCCTGCCTGGCCGACCCGACGAAGACCCGGGCCGTGGTGGAGTTCGAGGACGACGTCTCGGAGCTGCTGCCCTACCTCAACGCCGTCCTGCCGAGGGCCATCTACAACCACACCGAGCGGCTGCTCAACTTCGACCAGGGCAACGTGATGATCACCATCTACCCCCGGCAGATGGCCCTGGCCCGGGTGGAAGACGTGGAGCACACCTGGCGGGTAGTCGAGGAGGTGCGCCGGCTCTGCGCTGAGACCGAGGCAAACCGCGAGAAGATCGAGCCCTCGTTCGAGCAGCGCCACCGCCCGCGGGCCCTCGACATCTACCGCCTGCTGCCCGGCGCGCAAGACAAACGTTACTGCCGGGAGTGCGGGGAGCCGACCTGCCTCGTCTTCGCCACCAAGCTGGTGGCCGAGAAGGTGAACGTGACCGCCTGCGGCCCGCTCTTCACGGAGCCCTATGCCGACAGGCGCCAGATGCTGCTCGAACTCCTCCACGCGGCCGGCTACTGCGTGCCGGTGGGGTGAGGCGCGGCCGTGCCGGAGCTGCGGAAAGACCCCGTCACCGGCCGCTGGGTGATCATCGCCAAGGAGCGGGCCAAGAGGCCCACCGATTTCATCGTGGAGCCCGAGCCGGCCCGGGGCGGTTTCTGCCCCTTCTGCCCCGGCCATGAATACGCCACCCCGCCGGAGGTGCTGGGCTACCGCCCCAAGGGCTCGCCGCCGAACGGGCCCGGATGGAGCCTGCGGGTGACCCCGAACAAGTTCCCCGTCCTGGTGGTTGAGGGGGCGCTGGAGCGGCTCGGCGAGGGCATGTATGACAAGATGAGCGGTATCGGCGCCCACGAGATCATCATCGAGACGCCAGAACATGGCGCGACCCTGGCCACGATGCCGCCGGAGAAGCTCCAGGAGATAGTCCAGGCCTATCGCGACCGGCTAGTCGACCTGGCGGGCGACAAGCGCTTCCGCTACGTCCTCGTCTTCAAGAACTTCGGGGCGCGGGCCGGAGCCTTCCTCGAACACTCGTACTCCCAGCTCGTGGCCCTGCCGGTCGTGCCCAAGCTGGTAATGGCGGAATTGGAGGGCTCCCTGACCCACTTCAGGTACAAGGAGCGGTGTGTCTTCTGTGACATCATCAGGCAGGAACTCCGCGAGGGGAGCCGGCTGGTCTGTGAGAACCGTGACTTCCTGGCCCTCACTCCCTATGCGCCCAGGTCGCCCTTCGAGGTCTGGATACTCCCCAAGGCCCACCAGGCCTCATTCAGCGAGGTCTGCCCGGAAGACTGCGGGGCCCTGGGGGCCGTGTTCTCCGAGGTGATGCGGCGCCTGGCCGCGACCATCGGGGAGGTGCCCTACAACTTCATGCTCCACACCGCGCCCCTGCGTGAGACCACCCTGGAGCACTACCACTGGCACTTCGAGATCATGCCGCGGCTCACCCTCGTGGCTGGCTTCGAATGGGGCTCCGGATTCTACATCAACCCGACTCCTCCAGAGCACGCGGCGAGGTTCCTCAGGGAGGCGAAGGTGACGGGAAGCGTCTCTGGCGCGGGGAGGCAACACCCAAGTGCAGCCTGACCTCGAAAAGCTTCTTGCCGCCGACGAGCAGGCTCGGGCCCTGGTAACCCGCGCCCAGGAGGAGGCCCGCGCCGTGGTGTCCGAGGCCGAGGCCCGGGTGCTGGCGATGCACCAGGAACTGGAGGAGGAAATCTCCCGGATCAGGCAGGCGGCCCGGGATGAAATCTCGGGGCAGGCGGAGGCCCGTGCGGCCGAGATCCTGGCCTCCGCGGACAGATATGTCCAGAGGCTGAGGGAAAGGCAGCAGGCCCGCCGGGAGGAGGCGGTGGCCTCGTTGGCGGCGAAGGTGCTGGCCGGATGATCCTCGGGGTGTGGCGATACGCCTATGGCGGGGCGAAGGTGATGGCCCTCCGGGGCCGGTTGCTCACCCCAGAGGACTATCATTTCCTGCTGCGGGCCAGGGACCTCGGCGACTTCCTGGCCTACCTGCGCACGACGGCCTACGGCGGCGCCCTGGCCGGGCTGGAAGCGCGCTCCCCGGACCTCGAAGCGGAGTTCGCCCGCCGGGTTTATGCGGAGCTGGCCTCGGCCTTCATGAAGGTCGGCCGCGGTCTCAAGGGGCGAGAGCGGCGCTTCGTGGGTGTGCTGGCCCAGCGCCTGGTGGCGGAGAACCTGAAGGTGGTGCTCCGGGCCCTGTTTCAGCGGCTGCCGCCGGAGCGGGCCAGGCGGCTGCTCCTGCCCCTGGGGGACCTTTCGCCGCTCGATTTCGAGGAGCTTCTAGGCCAGGAGAGCGTCCCCGCCCTGGTGGAGCATCTGGCAGCGACGCACTGGGGGGAGCCTCTCAAAAGGGCGCTGTCCAGGTTCATTCGGGAGCGCGGCCTCTTCCCCCTGGAGATGTCACTCGATCTGTGGGTCTATGGCCAGGTCTGGGAGGGCTTGCAGGCACTCTCCCGCCCCGACCGCCGGGTGGCCGCCCCGTTGCTCGGGACGATGATCGACATCACCAACATCGTCTGGGCCGGCCGCTTCCGGGATATCTACGGGTTCGGGGGCGAGGAGACCTATCAGTACCTGATAGCCGGGGGCGGCTTTCAGGAGCCCCGCCCGCGCCGTGATCTGGCCTTCGCCGGCAGCGCCGCCGAGATGGTCGCCCGCCTGCCGCGGCGCCCCTACGGCGCCTGGCTCGCGGGAGTCACCGAGCAGGCTGAGGTCGAGGCCCGGCTGGCGCAACATTGGATAAAGACCCTGGAGAGGGTGTCGCGGCGGCCGCCTTTCCAGATCGGGCTGCCGCTCACCTTCCTTTTCCTGAAGGAGCTGGAGGTCCAGAATCTGATAACCTTGGCCACGGGCAAGCTCCTCAATATGCCTGGCGACCAACTCGCCCCCTTGCTGAAATTGCGCGGAGCGGGAGGCGGCCATGTTTAAGCCCGTCCCCATGGTCCTGGTTAACGTCCAGGTCGCCGAGGCCGAGGTGTCGCGGGTCACCGCCATCCTCATCCGGCTCCGGCTGATCCACCTCATCAACGTCGTGGAGACCCCGCTCGGGAAGCTGGGCTACACGGGACGGCTGGAGAGCGAACTGCTGGAGCGCTACCAGCGGCTCGGGGAAGAGGTGGACGGGTGGGCCCGCGCCCTGGACATCGCGCCCGAGGTGGTGGAGATCCCCCCGGACCTCGATCCCGAGAAGGACATCTTCCGGCTGGAGGAGATAGCGGAGAGCATCCGCAAGCGCCTCGGCTCCCTGGCCGAGGAGCTTCGGGACACGGCCGACCGGCTGGCGGCCCTGAAGCGGCGGCGGGACAACCTGGAGCTGCTGCGCCCGGCCGGCATCAGCCCGGCGGCCCTGGCCGAACTCCGTTTCGCCCACGTGGTGGCCGGCCTGCTGCCCTCGGAAAATCTGCCCAGGCTTGAAGAGGCCCTGAGCCATGCGCATCACGCCCTGATGACGGTGGCGCAGGCGGACGGCCGGAGCGTGGTGCTGGCGGCCTGCCTGGCCGGGGAGCGCGAGGTGCTGGCGCGGGCACTCAGGGGTGCCTTCTTCGAGCCGCTCGAGCTGCCGCCCGCGGCCGGGGCCACCTTCGAGGAGGCCCTGGCGGCGGCCAACGCGGAGGTGGAGGCCCTCGAACAAACCCTGGAGCGGCTGCGGGCCGGACGGGACAGGTTGCGCTCGGAGCTGGGGCGGGAGATGATCCACATCCGCAACCGGATCGACCTGACCCGAGCCCTGCTGCGGGCCAGGGTCATGTTCGGCAAGGTCGATCGCTCCTACATGGTGAGCGGGTGGATCCCCGCCCACCTGGTGGACGCCCTGAAGGAGGCCTTGGCCCGCGAGATCGGGGAGCGGGCGATGGTGGAGGTGCTCAGCCCGGAGACCGTGGCCGGGGCCCGCCAGGGCATCCTCAACATACCCATACTCTTCAACAACCCCTACCTGCTGCGGCCCTTCGAGCGCCTCACCAGGGCCTACGGCACCCCTAGCTACGGCGAGGTCGAGCCCACCGCCTTCCTGGCCGTGACCTTCCTGCTGATGTTCGGCCTGATGTTCGGCGACGTGGGCCAGGGGGCGGTGCTCTTCGGGCTGGGCTACATCATCTTCCGGCGCTTCCTGCGCTACACGGACTACGGGATCATCCTCATGGAGTGCGGGGTCTCCTCCATGTTCTTCGGGCTGCTCTACGGCACCGTTTTCGGGGTGGAGGGCCTGCTGCCCACCCTGTGGTTCGCCCCCCTCAAGAACATCACTTACTTCATGAAGGTCGCCTTGATATTCGGCGTGGTCCTCATCAGCCTGGGCCTGGTCCTGAGCTTCGTCAACGCCCTGAGGTTCCGCCGGGCCAGGCTGCCCGCGGCCGGGCTCCTGGCGGCCCTGTTCTACTGGATACTGGCCGCCCTGGGGCTGCGCTACCTCCTCACCGGCGCCCTGGAATGGGACTGGCCGCTGGCCCTGGGTATCGGTCTGGCGACCTTGGCCGTGACCGCCCTGTTCGTCTTTCAGCGGCTGCGCCTGCCCCCCGAGGCGGGACCCACCCCGGGAGGCCGGGGTCTGCAGCTCCTGGAAGGGGGCATCGAGGCGGTGGACGGGACGGTGCGCTACCTGGCCAATACCATCTCCTTCATCCGGATAGCCGCCTTCGCCCTGGCCCACGCCGGCCTGTTCGTGGGCGTGTTCTCCCTGGCCGACACGCTGGGCCGGATGCGAGGGGGAGGGCTTCTCTACTGGCTTGCCATCGTGTTGGGCAATGTGGTCATCATCCTGCTGGAGGGGCTGGTGGTATCCATCCAGACCGTCCGGCTGGAGTACTATGAGTTCCTGAGCAAGTTCTTCCGCGGCGGCGGCGAACCCTTCCGGCCGCTGGAGAGGAAAGACTAGGCCGTCTGGAGAGTGGCAATGGGCAAGCGTCTGCTTCGCGGTGTCATCCTGGTTGTGCTGATTCCCCTGGGGTTTCTGGTCTCGGCGGCCTGGGCCGCCAATGGGCCGGTGACCGACCCCACGGTGGTCAAGTGGGCCTTCATCTCGGCCGCCATCGTGGCCGGGGCGGGTGTCCTGGGGGCGGCGGTAGCGGTGGCGGTCATCGGCGCGGCGGCCCTGGGGGCCCTGAGCGAGAAGCCGGAGCTGGCCGGCCGGGCGCTGATCTTCCTGGGCCTGGCCGAGGGCATCGCCATGTACGGGCTCATCATCGCCATCATGATCCTGGGGAAGGTATGAGCGCGGACGAGGCGCGGCTGCTGCGGTTCTTCCTTATGGCCGACGCCCGCACCTTCCTGGCCTTTGCCCTGGCGGGGGTGAAGGGAGGGGTGGCCGAGGACGCCGAGGACGCCCGCCGCCTGCTGGCCGAGGCCAGGGCTAACGCGGCCGTGGGCCTGATCCTGATCACCGAGCGGCTGGCCCGGCAGGTCCGCGGCGAGGTGGACGGCCTCCGCCGTGAGGGGAGGCGGCCCTACGTCCTGGAGATACCTGACCTGACCGGCCCGCTGCCTCCAGGCCCCCCGTTCCTGGAGCGCTTTGGCGCCCTGTTGGGAGTTCCGCACTGAGGACGGCTGGCGATGCCCCTTTTTGACCAGATCGCGCTGCTCTGCCAGGCCATCTTGGAGGCGGGCAGGCAGGAGGCCGAGGCGGTCCTGGAGGAGGCCCGGGAGCGGGCCGCCCGCCTGGTGGCCGCCGAGGAGGCCCGCCGCCGCGAGGAGGTAAGCCGGTCCACGGCGGCCGTCCGGGCCCAGGCCCATCTCGAGGCACGCAACCTGATAGACCGCGCCGAGCTGGAGAGCAGGCGGCGCCTGGCCCAGGCCAAGGAAGGCCTGCTAGCCGATGTCTTCCAGGCGGGCAGGGAGCGGTTGGCCTCCTTCCGGCAAAGCCCGGAATACCCGGAATGGCTGCGCGGCAGACTGGCCGCCACCGTGCGCCAGTTGGGCGGTGAGCGCGCCCGTGTCGTGGCCAACCCCGAGGAGCGCCAATGGCTGACCCCGGTGCTGCTGGAGGCGGTGAGCAGGGAGACGGGTTTTCATTTGGACTTCGAGGGTGACCCCGAGGTGCCTCCGGGCGGCTTCATCATGGTCCGGGCCGACGGCCGGGTGCGCTATGACCAGACCTTTGAAGGCATCCTGCGGCGGCAGGGGGAGGGTCTGCGCTCCGAGCTGGCCAGGCTGATCTGGCAAACGGGATAGAGCTGATGAGGGAGCCATTCGACATCGATCCCCTGGCGGGCCCATCCTCAAGGCCCACCGCGCCCGCCGAGGTGAGCTGGGTGAGCGGCCCCATTGTCCGGGCCACGGGCGGCCGTGGGCTGTCGATGTACGAGGTGGTCGAGGTGGGCGAGGCCCGGCTGATCGGCGAGGTCATCGAGCTGGCAACGGACACGGCGACCGTCCAGGTCTACGAGGACACGACCTCGGTGCGCCCCGGCGACGCCGTGACAGGCCAGGGGGCGCCCCTGTCGGTGGCCATCGGGCCGGGTCTGGTGGGGCGCATCTTCGACGGCATTCAGCGGCCGCTGTCCCTGCTGGGGCAGACCACGGGCGCCTTCATCTCCCGGGGCCTCCACGCCAGCCCCCTGGACCTCGATCGGGTCTGGAGGTTCGAGCCCCGACTCGAAGTGGGCCAGGCCGTGAGCGGCGGCGAGGTCCTGGGCGCGGTGGCGGAGACGCCGGCCGTCGAGCACCGGGTGTTGGTCCCGCCTGGAGTTCGAGGAGAGCTGGTTTACATAGCTTCCCCCGGAGACTACACGCTGCGGGACGCCGTCGGCCGGGTGCGGGACAGCCGGGGCAAGGAAACCCCGCTCTACCTGTGGCACCGCTGGCCGGTGCGGCGGCCGCGGCCCTACCGGCAGCGGCTCCTGCCCTCAAGCCCCCTGGTGACCGGGCAGCGCGTGATGGACATCCTCTTCCCCCTGGCCAAGGGAGGCACGGCGGCTATCCCCGGCGGCTTCGGCACCGGCAAGACCATCACCCAGCACCAGCTCTCCAAGTGGTGCGACGCCGACCTGATCGTCTACGTGGGCTGCGGCGAGCGGGGCAACGAGATGACCGGCATCCTCACCGAGCTGCCCACCCTTCAGGACCCGCGCACGGGTCACGCGCTGATGGAGCGGACGATATTGATCGCCAACACCTCCAACATGCCCGTGGCCGCCCGGGAGGCGAGCATCTACACGGGCATCACCCTGGCCGAGGCCTTCCGGGACATGGGCTATGACGTGGCCCTGATGGCCGACTCCACCTCGCGCTGGGCCGAGGCGCTGCGGGAGATCTCCGGGCGGCTGGAGGAGATGCCGGCCGAGGAAGGCTTCCCGGCCTACCTGGCCACCCGGCTGGCCGAGTTCTATGAACGGGCCGGCAGCGTGACCACGCTCCACGGCGCCCAGGGCTCCGTCACGGTCATCGGGGCGGTCTCGCCGCCGGGAGGAGACTTCTCGGAGCCCGTCACCCAGCACACCAAGCGGTTCGTGCGCTGCTTCTGGGGCCTGGACAAGGAGCTGGCCGCCGCCCGTTACTTCCCGGCCATCAACACGGCCGACAGCTACAGCGAGTACCCGGAAGCGGTCGAGCCGTGGTGGGCCGAGCACATCGAGCCCGCCTGGGCGGACCTGAGAGGCGAGGCCCTGGCCCTGCTTCAGGAGGACTCGCAGCTCCAGCGGATCGTCAAGATCATCGGTGAGGAGGCCCTGCCCGACGTCCAACGCCTCTCCCTGGAGGCGGCCCGCTGGTTGAAAGAGGGCTTCTTGCAGCAGAGCGCCTATGACCCCCTGGACACCTTTTGCCCGCCCCGGAAGCAGGTGCGGATGCTGCGCCTGATCCTGGCCACTCATCGCCGGGCGCGGGAGGCGCTGGCCGCGGGGGTGGCGTTCTACCGCATCCGGGAGCTGGCGGGCCTGGCCGACCTGATGAGGATGAAGGCGCGCTGGAGCGAGGACGAGACGGCTCGGTTCGATGAGCTGGAGGAGTCCCTGGCGGCGCAACTGGAGGCACTGGCGGCGGAACATGTCACGCTCTGACGCAACCCCCTCGGGGCGGGAGTATCTGGGGCTCAAGCGCGTGGCCGGGCCTCTGCTGGTCGTGGAGGGGGTCTCCGGGGTGGGCTACGACGAGGCCGTGGAGATCACCCTTCCGGATGGCTCTCTGCAACCGGGGCGGGTACTGGCCGTCGGCCGCGATGAGGCCGTGGTCGAGCTTTTCGGGAGCACGGTCGGCCTGTCCCTGCGCAACACCCGGGTGCGCTTCAGCGGCTCACCGATGATGATCCCGGTGTCCGAGGACCTGCTGGGCCGTATCTTCGACGGGCTGGGGAGGCCAAGGGACGCCGGGCCGCCGCCGGTGGGTGAGACCGAGCGCAACATCAACGGCCAGCCGATAAACCCCACCGCCCGGATTTACCCCCAGGAGTTCATCCAGACCGGCATCTCGGCCATCGACGGCATGAATACCCTGGTGAGGGGCCAGAAGCTGCCCATCTTCGCCCTGAGCGGCCTGCCCCACCACGAACTGGCGGCCCAGATAGTGCGCCAGGCCCGGCTGCTGGAGGAGAGCGAACGCTTCACCATCGTCTTCGCCGCCATGGGGCTGCAGCACGACGTGGCCAACCAGTTCCGGCGCTCCTTCGAGGCCAGCGGAGTCCTCAACCGGGTCGTCATGTTCCTCAACCTCGCCGACGACCCGCCCATCGGCCGCCTCGTCACCCCCCGCCTGGCCCTCACGGTGGCGGAGTACCTGGCCTTCGACAAGGGGCATCACGTGCTGGCCATACTGACCGACATGACCAACTACTGCGAGGCCCTGCGGGAGGTGGCCACCTCCAAGGGAGAGGTGCCCAGCCGCAAGGGCTACCCGGGCTATCTCTACAGCGACCTGGCTTCCATCTATGAGCGGGCCGGGAAAATCGAGGGCAGCCGGGGCTCGATCACTCAACTGCCCATCCTCACCATGCCCAACGACGACATCACCCACCCGATTCCGGACCTGTCGGGCTACATCACCGAGGGCCAGATCGTGCTCGACCGCGGGCTCAACCAGAGGGGCGTCTATCCCCCGATCGCCGTCCTTCCCTCGCTCTCGCGCCTGATGAGCGACGGCATCGGGGAGGGCCGCACACGGGCCGATCATGGCCATGTGGCCAGCCAGCTCTACGCCTCTTATGACCATGCGCAGCGTGTCCAGGCCCTGGCGGCCATCGTCGGCGAGGACGGCCTGACCCCGACCGACCGGCAGACCCTTCGGTTCGGCCGCCTCTTCGAGGAGCGGTTCGTCCGGCAAGGCAAGGATGAGAACCGCTCCATCCACGCGACCCTTGATCTGGCCTGGCAGATACTCAAGGAGCTGCCGCCTTCCGAGCTGACCAGGGTGAGCGCGGCGGAGATCGAGCAGTATGGGCACCGTTAGGACATGAAGCCGTGGCGCGTCTGAGCCTGCCGGCGACGAAGGGGAACCTCCTCAAGGTCAGGGACAGCCTTGCCCTGGCCGCCGAGGCCCTGACCTTTCTGGAGGAGAAGCGCGACATCCTGCTCGGGGAGCTGTGCCGCCTGGAGGCGCGGGCCTCCGCCACCCGCCGCCGGATGGAGCGGGCCCTGGAGGAAGGCTATCGTCATCTTCGAGCCGGCCTGCTGGCCGTTGGCGCCGAGGGGGTGGCCCGGGCGGCCCTGGGCGTGGCCGAGGACGGCGGCATCGTCCTGAGCGACCGGCCCTTCCTGGGGATGCCTATGCCGGTGGTAGAGTTCCGCCCCGGCCGGCAGCGGCCAGAGTTCAGCTTTGGCGGCACGGTGGGGGCCCTGGATGAATGTCATCTGGCCATCGGGGACACTCTGGCGCTGATTGCTGAGCTGGCCGAGATGGAGGCCGTCATGTGGCAGCTGGCGGAGGAACTCAAGCGCACGGTCAGGCGCACCAACGCCCTTTCATATGTCCTGATACCCACGTACCGGGAGACAATCCGCTACCTGGAAGGCAGTCTTGAGGAACGGGAGAGGGAATCCCTCTTCCATCTCAAACGCGGCAAGGCCCGCAGGGCTCGGGGGGACTGATCTTGTCGGGATTCAGGAGAATACTGGTGCCGATCGACGGCTCCGCGGCTTCCCTTGAAGCCCATCGGCTGGCACTCGATCTGGCGGGCAAGTACGGGGCCGAGGTCATCATGCTCTATGTGGTCGATTCCTCCGTGCTGGCGGAGTACTCCCGCCTGACCGGTCAAGAGAGGCCTTGTCTTCTGCGCGACATGGAAGATAGCGGCACGAAGCTGCTGGCCTCGCTGCGCAGGGAGGCCCAAGAGGTCGGGGTGAAGGCCACGACCAGCCTCCAGACCGGCGCCCCCGATGAGATCATCACGCAGGAGGCCGGCCGTCAGCGGGTGGACCTGATAGTGATGGGCAAGATCGGCCACAAGAGGCACCGTCACTCGCTCGTGGGCTCGGTGACTGAGAGAGTGCTCGAGGCCGCCGATCTCCCGGTGCTGGTGGTGGGGCTTCCACGGGCCGGGTCTGCTGGCCCGGCAGGCCATGATTGAGTTGGCGAGGCGGCTTGGAACGCGGCCCGGCTTTGATACGTGCCGCGGCCGCCATCTGAGATGATAAAGCTATTTCATCAATCGGGGGGCAGCTTATGTGGTTGTGGCCGCCTTACTTCTGGTGGGGTGGGTTATTCCCACTGCTGTCCGAGTATACGGTAGCCGCGCCGCCTGGCCTCGTTGATGAACACGCTGGGCGGGTAGCTGCCCACGTAGCCCGCATTGAGCAATCCGACGTAGAAGTCGAGCGGAAAGTGGGCCTTGAGGTAGGCCGACCGGAAGGTGATGAAGGCGAAGCTGGCCGCATGCGCCTTGCAGAAGCCGAAGCCGGCGAAGGCCGAGACCACCCGCCAGACCTTCTCGGCTGTCTCCAGGCTCACGCCACGCTTCAGGCAACCCGCAATGAAGCTATCCCTGAGGCGCTCCATCTCGCCCGTGGTGCGCAGCTTCGTCATGGCCCGGCGCAGCAGGTTGGCCTCGCCCAGGCTGTAGCCGGCCAGGGCATGGGCGATGCGCAGCACCTGCTCCTGGAAGATGACGATGCCGTTGGTCTCGCGCAGGATGGGCTCAAGCGAGGGGGCAGGATAGGTGATGGGCTCCTTGCCCTCGCGCCGGGCTAGGTAGGGCGCCACCATGTCGGCCTGTATCGGGCCGGGGCGGAAGAGCGAGATCTCGACGATGAGATCGGCGAAGGTCTCGGGCTGGAGGCGGCCGATCAGGTTGCGCTGTCCGGGGCTCTCCACCTGGAAGATGCCTACCGTGTCGGTGGAGCGCAGCAGCTCGTAGGTGGCCGGGTCGTCCAGGGGCAGGCGGTCGAGGTCAAGCTCGATGCCGCGTTCACGTAGCGAGGCCAGCGTCTTGGCGATGGCCGTGTGCATCCGCAGGCCCAGGAGGTCGAGCTTGACCAACCCCAGGGCGGCCACGTCGTCCTTGTCGAACTGCACCACCGGGAAGCCCTTGGCCGACATCTCCACCGGAGCGATGGAGAGCAGGTCGTCGGC
>Ga0315282_10012645_pt1 | contig 12881 bp, 10 predicted proteins | sample YL17G07_20_MG_FD_203693 | JGI IMG/M metagenome (GOLD analysis project Ga0315282, IMG submission 203693) | Sediment microbial communities from Yellowstone Lake, YNP, Wyoming, USA - YL17G07_20 | ecosystem: Environmental > Aquatic > Freshwater > Lake > Sediment | place: USA: Wyoming | collected... | reverse complement strand
CCAGGGATGTCTCCTTCGCCCTGCCCTGGTGCTGCACATCCATCAGCTCAGCCACGAAATTGGTGAGCTTGTCCTTCGGCATATTTACCGGTATCCCCCGGGAGCCAGACGAAAGGTGACCGGCTTTTTTCATGGCCTGTTCCAGTTCTTCCTTCGTTATCTCGCCCCGGGCCAGTTTCTCCCGCAGGACATCGGATAATTCCTTCCTCCCTTTCTCCGTCAGGGAATGGTGGTTGGGGGATACGAGCTTGGTGAAATCCCGCTTCTCCAGGTCATTGAGCAGCTTCTTCAGGGCAGGGAGCGAATCCTCAGGGTACTGCATATTCTTCAGCGCTTCCTGGATCAGGGGGTGGTTCATCATCTCGTCAGCAAGAGACTGGTCAAAATCGGGGATTCCTTTTTCCAGGTCATCCAGGCGTTTGAAGGCAACATCGCTTAACCCCTCCAGGATTTTCCGGAGATCCTCTTTCGTGAGCTTCCTGTCACCGGACCTGGGCAGACGGCCCTGGGCAGGTGCGCCCAGTCCGTAGAGGACTTCCAGGACAATCCTTTCCACAATTTCAGCCCGGTCATCTTCTTTCCCCGGTTTCAGGATCAACCGGTGAGGGAGAGCGATGAGGGCGGCCTTTTCAATTGCCTGGTAGGTGAGCTTACCGCCGTTGATCAGTGCGTATCCCTGGGCAATCTCTCTTAGCGAGAGAGAGCCCCGTACACCTGAGCCCCGTTCAATCAGGGGATGGTGCCGTACCGTCTCGAGGAGCCGGGCAATCAGCTCATCTGCATCCTCAAGAGAAATGTGCATCCTCCTCTTCCGCCCAAGCCAGTTCCTGAACTCTTTCTCAAACAGAGTCTGCGCTAAGGTACTTTTCGGGCCCTTTTCCTCTGCCTCCCTCATGAGTTCCTGGATGGTATGGGTAAGGACGCGATAGCCATGGAAATCTGATTCCCTTTGAGGAGGGAGATAGAATTCGGAATTGACGCCCTTGTTCTTATTCAGGAGATGTATAATGGATGGCAGGTCCTGATACAGTTTCAGATCAACCAGGAGGAGGATCTTGACCGGCCTCTTTCTCTTGCTCAAAAACCCCAGGACTTCTCGCACCCTGCTTGCGAGGTAACAGCACTCATTCACAACTGCTCCCCGTTCCTCGGAAAGCGGGATGCCTGAGTTCCAGAGCCTGGACTCGAGCCTCTTCACTTCTGTGCTCAATGCCGTCTCATCTGTCAGTTCGGGGGCCCGCAGATTAAATTCCTCGTAGACCGCATCCAGAAGCTGCTGAAAGACCTGGTTGCTCCGGGTCTTTACCGGGCGGAAGGGCATGCCCACCGGCACAACAGGTATCTTGAGGAGGAGGGACTTGATGACAACGGTCTCCAGGGCGCTGCCGGAAAAGAACGGCCTTCCCCCCTCGAGCAATGTCCCGTCTTTAAGGGAGGGAACAACTGTGAGGGGCATACCAAGGAAATTATGGATGCTCGCAGCATGGACGAAGCCTGCACCCAGGCCGAGCAGGGGCGGGGTATCAAAGAGGATCAGGTCTGGCTTCGCCTGTTCAACAATGTTCTCAATGTACGATGCCACTCTGTTTCCATAGGAGCAGATCGGTTTTATGGTAATTCTGGTCGGTCCTGCAGGCTGGGATGGGGGCTGCTCGCCCCTGACCCAGGTTTCAACCAGGTCAGCCGTCTGAGAAGATATGCGGGCAATCAGGGTGAAAGGAGAGGAGTCAAAGGAAATCAATTGGGGAGGAAGGGATAAAATTTTTGCAGGAATATCCGCAAGTGAAGGGAGGTCTCTCCCTTCCAGGAGCAATTGACGGAGTTCAGCAGTCCCCGGCCTCATGGTTATGCTTTTTCGATGATCTTCTCGATGATCAGATCAGGATCTTCATAGTACTTGCTCTCTCCCGAGATGGAGAGCCTGCCCTTGAGCACCCTCTTCGCAGCTTTTTCCACCTCTTCTTCCTTCACGGTATTCTTCCCCTTCAGCTTTGCCTGCGCCTGGGACTGTTCATAGATGGAGAGCGATGTCCTGACACTGGGAGGACGATCCAGATCAGGGAGTGAACGGGCATAATGAGTAATGTTCACAACCTTTTCCATCATTTTCTGAGACACTTCCACATCCTTTAACCGCTTGCCGTACATCTGGAGGATCTCAACCTCCTGTTCCGGTGTGGGGAAGCCGATCTTCAATTGTTCAAACCGGTCGCTCAGGGTCTCGGAAATTCTCTCGGCACCGGCGTATTCTTCAGGGTTCTCTGTTGCCACCACCACCGTATCCACCCGTGCCTCGATATCAAACCCGGCAATAGTGGTAACCCCTTCTTCGAGAACCTGGACCAGGGTGTTCTGTGTCCTCTGGGGAACACGGTTCAGTTCGTCAATGAAGAGGATCTTGCGATGGGCCTTCTGGATTTTACCGGGAGTGAAAGCTTTCGGGTCATGGATGCCAAGCCTCATTGCCAGCACCGGATCCACATCACCGATCAGGTCTTCCGGCATCATCTCAGGGGATCCCTGCACACGGATGAACCGCTCCTTCCCCGGAACGTTCTTTATCTTAATTTCCTTCCTCCCCCGGCAGTCCGGGCAGTTGGGGTCATCGGGGTGACAGATATAGCGGCAGTCCTCAACCACCTTCATCGGGGGAAGAAGCTTGGCAATGATTCTCGCGGCGGTGGTCTTGCCCACGCCGGGCGACCCTTCTAACAGGAGGTGCCTCCCTGCAATTAATACAGCTAAGATCGCCTCACATGTTTCGGGCGGGGCAAAGAAACCTTCTAAGGGGTCTTCTCCTTTTTTCACTTTGTTGAGGATTGCACTCCGCAACTCTTCTCGTAAGTCCACGATATTCTCCTCTTTCCTTTTCATGTTGTTAAAAACACCCAAGCTGACAGTCCTTCAACTTGATTCCCAGAGCATCCATCAGAGGCTTCATCCTTTTCATCTCCAGCTTTTCCCTTTTGCAGAATTCATGGGCTGCTACGCAGCTTATCCTGCCATTCTCAATATGTTTCCTCAGCTTCTCCTCGAGCTCTGCAGTCATCCACTCTTCTCGCTTCCTCTTAAAGTCCATATCTGCTCTCGACATCCCATGTCCTCCTCTTTTTGCCTAAACTGTATATCTATAATACAATAAAATCATTGACTTAAATCAAATTATCTTTGATTTTTTAACATTACGGGGTGACAAGGTATTAGAGCGAAACAAGGATCAGAGGATTTACCTCATAACTAATACAGACGCATTAAATGCTATTACATTGTCATTGCGAGCGACCAACGGGAGCGTGGCAATCTCACCTCATAAACAAGAGATTGCTTCGTCGTTTCACTCCTCGCAATGACGCTTTGCTTAATGCGTTCGTATTAATTAAACTCTACAAAAAATAATAGAAGAATTTTTCTGACCTGTCAAGCATAACTGTCCTTTGTCGATGCCCAAATCCTATGGCATCTGCGCGTAAAAAAAGGCAGAGAAGAGAACCTTCTCTGCGTTTTCTCTCTCTTGCAGGGCAACCACATGAGATTGCCCTGTCTTCAACCTATTATTGAGTTACCTTCCGTAAATACTCCTGGGCGTAGCGCTTACAGGACCATGGAGTGTGATTTTTTTATTTCTTTTTATAATATTTATCTAGAGAGAATTAAAGCAGCTAATTCCAGCTATTATAATATCTCCCAAAAGATAGATAAGCTAAATGAGCAACGGGTCTGATTAGACGAGCGACAGTGCTGAGGGCTTGTTATTTGGATTGAGTATTGACGGCTGCTTCTGCTTTTTTTAAGTTTTCATGCGCCCTGACATAAAATTTAGGGTTGATTTCAACGGCTTTTTCAAAGGACTTGATGGCTTCATTATATTTTCCTTCTATCAGGTACAGGTAACCAATATTGTTATAAGCTGCTGCTTCATCACCGCCTTTTTTAAAAATCTCCAAGGCTTCCTGGTACCTTCCCAGTTTGCACAGAGCCAGGGCAAAGTTGTTACAAATCTTACTATTAGTGCCATCAATTTTTAAAGCCTCAGCCAGGGCCTTGGCTGCTTTCTCATATTCCCCGCTGAAATAATAAGACATCCCCAGGTTATTAAAAAGGATACCCTCGTTTGGCTTCAGGGCAATAGCTGCTGTATATTCAGGTATCGCTGCCTCGAATTTGCGCTGACGATCATAGATGATCCCGAGGAAATTGTGCGCCTGCCATGAACCACTGTTGTACTTAATAGCCTGCTGAAAATTTTTCTCTGCCTCAACAAAGTCACCCTTTTTAAGTATGGCTCTTCCCATGCCTTCATAAGCCAGCCCATTGTTGGGGTCATCTTTCAGGATCTGTTGGAACTCTTTTTTCGCCTCTTCAGGCAGACTTTTACTTAAGAAAAGGCATCCCATCTTATAGCGTATGCCTGCCTGGCCCGGGTCTAAACGCAGAGCCTTATCATACTGGACAAATGCCCTCTCAAGATCACCCTGTCTGAGATAGTTGTCCCCCATTTCCTCATATCCCTTTGCAGTCATCTTAGGAACTTTTATTGAAGCACCTTCCTCAGCAGTGATTAGAGCTTTTTCTTTTTGTTGCCGTTGTTCCATAACCTTTTTATAATCACTCTCTTTAAATGGATTTTGAATTTTCTTGAGGGTGGCGCATCCCCAAGATCCCAGGGACAGCGCAAGGATCAGAAGATAGGTGAAACTATTATGCATCGAATATCTCGCGTTGATGAAAAATCCCCTAATAGCAGCATTCCTCGCAGAGATTCGTTATGGGCTTGCAATCTTTGTAGTGATTGAATTCTCCTAAGCACCTCGCATTGGTAAACCTCCAGGGTGCTTCAACCAGTGCTCTTGCTGCATACTCAGATACGCCTGTAGTAAACGTTATGGGTAACGTGCCAAGAAAGAGACCGGTTGAGACGGCTGATACCGGGATGCTGAGAGGCCTAACGATTATCAGATCAAGAATTTTCATTGCCGCAGTAGGTCGGGTTTGTTGCACATCACTTGCAAAAGCAAAGGGAGAAAAAAGAATTACCATCATTATCAACAGAATTACTATTTTAATATCTTTCATTTCGAAACCCCCTTTTGTTATTTTTCATTTCATAACAACCTGTACGGATCTGTCAGCAAATACCTTATGGTAGGGAACCAGATCTTTACCAATAAGTACCTTAATCCTGATAGTGGGCCGATCAAATGTCTCAGATACTTCCATCTTCTGGATTCCTGGCATCTGGTTGGCTAACTGATAGGCAGCCTCCTGATATCCTTCCAGGTAATAAATCTTGGTTTGGGGATACTTAAAATTTTTGGCATTGGTCAGCCGGACCACCCTGACTCCGTTCTGTGTTAAATAGTTTCCGACCCTTCTTGCCATCCTGCGAACCCCATTCCCATTAGAGATTTCAACTTTAGCCTCTTTCGGTGGAGGCAACTGCTCTATACTGGCTTGCAGGATTTGCTGGTCAGGCAGAAACGATTTTACAGCCTCTGTTCGTACGGACGTTGATTGAATTACAGGCGCTGATTGAACAACCACTGGCATTGATTGAACAAGCAGAGGCGCTGGTTGAACATGAACTACAGACGTCGATTGAATTATTACAGGCTTATATTCAAACTCCTTTTCGATCTTCTGCTTTAATGTTAAAGCCTCATCCTTAGTCGCAAAAGAACCAACGGTAATACGATGCCATTCATTTCCCTCTTCACTCTTCCAATTGCTTACGCTTGCCCGGTATCCCGATCTCTGAAGAGATTTAACCGCGAAGTTTGCATTATGAGGAGACCGGGTTGAGGCAACCTGAACTTCATAAACTACCTTTTTTTCTTCAACTGCCGGTATTTGAGCCGGAGCAGGATCGGGATTGAGACTGATTAAAGCGGCTGGTGTCAGCGCCTCGGGCTCTACCTTGCTCACAAACACAAAGGATGGCTCTTCTTTACTGAGAAAGGAGGGCAGTTCCTTGCTGACAAAGGAAGGTTCTTCATTCTTGGTAAGGGAGGGCTGTGCCGGGGCAACCAGTTCCTCTTTTTTTGCCTCTGATACAACTGATTGAGGAGAAATCCTGGCCATGGCTTCGGCTGCCTGCAATCCATTCTGGGCACGGGCAAGGGATGGATCCTGTTCTATGGCCTTAGCATAATTACTCTTCGCCTCCTTGTAGAGACCTTTCTTATAATAAAGCTGTGCAATATTATAATGAGCCTTATCTTCATCTCCGGCGAGCTTAAATTCTGTTAGGGCAAGGTCAAATTGGTCTTTCATGGCGTATGCCAATCCGAGATTGTTGTGGAACCTTTTTTCTTGATTATTCAAGACAATAGCCTTCTTAAAGGCGGCAATAGCCTCATCAGGGTTTCCCTGAAGCAGATATGAATATCCGAGATTGTTCTGCACATAACTTAAATCCGGATTCAAGCTGACGGCTTTCTTATAAGATTCTATCGCCCGCGGGAAATCCCCGATTAAATCACAGGAAACCCCCATACCGTTGTAAGCCTTTACATAACTGGGATCAATGAGGATTGCCTTCTTAAACTCTTCGATTGCCTCTATATGCCTGCCCCTTTCCTGGTAATAACATGCAAGAAGATAGTGTGAATCTGGATTGCCCCGGGCTGGACGCATATTGGAAGCGAATTGCGCTAAATCCTTTTCAGTAAGGCTTCCACCTTGTGAATTACTCGAATCCCAGAATTTAGTCCAGTTCAGCATGTTTCCCAGAGAAGAACAACCTGTCAGGAAAAAGATAATACAGCAGCCAAATAGCACCGCATAAATCAACTTCTTGATTTTACTTTCCATGTTCTTTCTCCTTTTTTTTAACCCCCTGAAATGGCTGGAAAGAATATCCTGAATATCTTTATTACTGCTGGACCTAATATGACTACAAAGAGAGAAGGGAAGATACAGAAAATTAACGGAAATACTAATTTAACTGGCAACTTGGCAGCAGTCTCTTCTGCTCTCTGGTATCTCCTTGTCCTCATGGAATCGGAATGTACTCTCAACGCCTTGCCTATACTGGTTCCAAACTTCTCGGTCTGAATTAACAGGGTCACAAAACTGTTCACCTCATCCAGCCCTGTCCTTAAAGCGAGGTTTCTCAATGCATGTTGCCTCAGTTTTCCTGCCCGCAATTCCAGGTTCAGCAAATTTAACTCAGCACTCAGCACCGGATGACTCAATTTTATCTCATCTCCAACTCGCCTTAGGGCTGTATCCAGTCCCATTCCGGCTTCGACGCACACAACCATAAGATCGAGCGCATCAGGAAAGGCATCCAGTATGTCTCTTTTCCTTTGAGCAATTCGCAACTGCAGCCAGAGGTCAGGTAAATAAAAACCTATAATTGCCAAAACGATGGTAAAAAACATCAAATAACCCGGGGTTATGGTTAAAAAGAAGACTAATTTTAAAAAGAAAAAGCCGCCTGCGAAGACGATAGCGCAGAATGTCTTTATACCGAAAAAGATTACCGGGGTATTCTGACCCCGGTATCCGGCATTGAGGAAAGACCTCCGCATACGTGAGACTTCTTCTTCACTTTTGGGTTTCGGGGTTCGACGACCTAATGAGTGAAACAAATTCAGGAACCACTCTTTAACTGCGGAAGGAGGCTGTGCAGAATCTTGAGAGAATTCATCTGATTGCTGTGCAACACCCTCTTTTCTAATCCTCTCCATTAACCTGAGGTGTTCTCTTCTGTTCTTAACGAAAAAGAATATTCCGGTGTACAACAATACTACCATGATGAATATTAAGATTGGTATAAGAAAGGTGGCGTCTATCACGGCTGTGCTCCTAAATCCTGAACAGAATCATTTTTCTCATGACAAAGATCCCAATTACCATCATCACAATAGCTGATCCAAGCATGATCCTTCCAATCGGATCGGTTATTAAGAGTCTGATGTAATTTGGCTGAACAAAATACATGAAAGTAGCAAGAAGAAATGGTATAGCAATCAAGACATAAGCGGAGATTTTTCCCTCTGCGGCCAGGGTACGGACGCGGCCGTACAATTTGAATCTTTCCCGGATTAAATAACTGATATTTTCCAGGATTTCGGCGAGATTGCCGCCGCTTTCTCTCTGGATAAGGACAGAAATGACAAAGAATTTCAGGTCGGGGCAATCAATACGTTTTGCCAGGTTTTTCAAAGCATCGGGCACTCCGACTCCGAAATTGAGTTCATCAAGGATCTTACTGAATTCAGTACCTATGGGGTCACCGGATTCATCGGCCACCATCTTCAGTCCCCCGGAAAAGGCCTGCCCCGCCTTCAGGGCACGGGCGACCAATTCCATGGCCTCAGGGAGTTGTTCCTGAAATTTTTCCATTCTGCGTCTCTTTTTTATCATGATGTACCAAAAGGGTAAACTTCCTAATATAAGCACACCCACAAGAGACATAAGTACATTTCTCATCACCAGAGAGCAGAGAAGGTAACCCACAAACATCAACAAACAGGAGAGCAAAACGAAGAGCCCGAGGGGATTCCGGGAACCTGATTGATCAAGCAGGCGATCTATCTTACGCATCAGAGGAATCTTTAAAAGGAGTCGGTTGAACCAGGGGACGTCACTGAGCGATCTCTTTCTCAACAGGCTTATTATCGTCTCAGCATCATATCCTTCTGATGCGAGCAGCCTGAGCCTCTTTCGAATCCCCTTTAATTCAGGATTCTTGACGCGCTTGAAAAAGAGATAGCTGCCTTCTATCAGGAGTATCGTAAAAATAAAAACACTAACACCAATCAGAATATCCATATATCCTAACCCTCAAAACTCTTTTCGGGATCAAAAATATCATAGGGGATCGGTATGCCAAGTGCTTTAAATCGGTCGAGAAATCTGGGGAAAACCCCTTTAGAAATAAACCTTCCTACTACCATGCCATCCTTCTCATCTACACCCTGCTGTTCGTAGGAAAATACTTCCTGCATGGTAATGATGTTGCCTTCCATCCCGGTGATTTCCTGAAAGCTGACCACCTTTCTGCTACCGTCGACCAGACGTGATACATGGATGATAAGATTAATAGCGGAACTGATATACCTCCGTATCGCTTCATTGGCGATATTGAGTCCCGACATGGAAACAATGGTCTCCAACCTCATCAAGGCATCACGGGGGGAATTGGCATGGATGGTCGTGAGCGATCCATCATGTCCTGTGTTCATGGCTTGAAGCATATCCAGCGCCTCGCCCCCTCTTACCTCACCTACGATGATACGGTCGGGGCGCATCCTCAAGCTGTTTCTCACCAGGTCGCGCTGGGTAATCTCACCTTTCCCCTCGATATTAGGAGGTTTCGTTTCCAGACGGACCACGTGGTCCTGTTTCATCTGGAGTTCGGCAGAGTCTTCAATGGTGATGATTCTTTCCTCTTCAGGGATGAACCGGGAAAGTACATTTAACAGGGTGGTCTTGCCGGTACCGGTCCCTCCGGAGATCAGGATATTCAATCGCGCTCTGACAACGCCTTTTAAGAGCTCTCCGACCAACGGTGTCAAGCTCTTCAGTGTAATGAGGTCTTCCATTTCCAGGGGATCAACGGCAAAACGCCTGATTGAAAGTATAGGACCATCTATGGCCAGGGGAGGGATAATGGCATTTACCCGCGAACCGTCTGCAAGTCGTGCATCCACCATTGGCACAGACTCGTCAATCCTGCGTCCCACCGCCGAAACGATCTTATCGATGATCTTTCTCAAGTGGGTGTCATCTTTAAATCTTGCCTCGGTTAATTCCAGTTTTCCGAATCTCTCTATATATATCTGGTTATAGGTATTCACTAAGACATCGGAAATAGTGGAGTCATGCATCAAGGGTTCTATCGGTCCTAACCCCAGTACCTCGTCCTGTATCTCTCTAAAAAGCATCTCCTTCTCTGCTGAATTGAGCGGGACATTTTCCTCTTCCAATAAAATCCTCTCAACTGTCCTCCTGATTTCCTGCTTAATCGAATGCGTATCAAGAGAATCGATCAGCGAAAGATCGAAGAGATCCAATAAGCGGTTATGAATCTTGGCCTTTAATTCGTTATATTCGTTTGTGACTACAAACTTCTTTGATCTCTCTTTCATCATCACAGGTTCTTTAAGACCCACAACACTTCTCTTATCAATCCGGTCACGAATGTTAGTAGCCATAAGTATCCTCTTTTCCTGCTGTTAAACTGTGCAGTACCGTATCCCTATTTCAGTTTATTCACCCTTCCTGGGAGACTTTCGTCCAGAAAGGTACCTTTCTCTTTTCCTTTTCCTCTTCCTTTTTTACCAGAAAAGTAGCGGCCAGGTCTCTAAAATTAGTGGTAATCTCTGAACCTCGTGCAACGATGAAGAGAGATTTTCCCTGATTAATGGCAGACATGGTAGTCGTGTAATCATTGGGGATTTGCCAGAAGATCTTCTGGTTGATGCTCTGTTCTGCTTCTTCCAGGGATATCATCGATTTTTTTTGATACCGGTTAATAATTATCTTAACGTCTTCATCACGGGGATACCCTAACTTCCTGAACGAATCCTGAAGTCTCTTAATGTTGATCAAACAGGGGACACTTAAGATTGCGATCAGAAAGACCGTGTTCGATAATTCGAGAATTTTTAGTGAAATATCATCAAGAGATTGACCGCTGTCAATCACGATGAAATCAAACACACTCTGCATCATCCTCAAAATTTTTTGTATTATTTCCGGCGTTGCCACATCACTTACGTCCAGTCCCGTAGGCGAGGGAAGGACATAAATCCCTGAGGAGTGCTTGGTAAGAATGCTCATCAAGTAAGTTGAGTCAAGGCGCGCGATATTTCTTGCCACTTCCTCCCAGTTGAACGCTGAATCTACATCCAGGAACAGGGGGATTTCACCGAAGAGCAGGTTCATATCAATCAATGCCACCTTCGGTTCACCCTCCAATTCAGCGAGGCTGGTAGCGAGGTTTACTGCAACTGTCGTACTCCCGACACCTCCCTTACTTCCAAAGACATCTATGAGCTTTCCGTTCTTTGTTGGTGTCTCAAGACCTTTGGGACTCTCTTTCCTTTGCCTGAATCTTAACAGCGCGCCCCTCACCTCATCCCGGTTAATCGGTTGAGCAAAGAATTCCTTGGCACCAGTCCTTAGGGCCTGGATAAGCATTTCCGGTTCAGTGCGGGTAGAGGTCAAAAAAACCTCCTTCTCTGAATTATGGAGAGATTGAATGAGTTCAAACTCTTTATTCAGATCATCCCCTATTTCGAGAATGAGAAGGTCAAAAGAGGACGGTTTATCAGGATCTTGCATTTGAAAACCGTCAAGCGGGGTGATTACTTCTTCAAATTCCTGCCTTACTTTCTCATTTGTTATTTGTAGCTTTACCACGATGCGGTCTTTTTTCATCGATGTAGTCCCCTCTACCTTCGACTTAATTTTTAGTCTGTTTCCCTCTCTATCTACATGTAGTTTATTCGACTAAGCCCGGGATACTCGCATAAGTTTGATAGAATGCACAGCCTCCGTGGCTGGGACTACCTGGTGTACCTGGTGTACCAGGTGTACCAGGTGTACCAGAACCCGGCGTTGCCGGCTGATAAACATAGTTGCAGAGAATCTTTCCATAAATTTCTTTTTCAGAAGGACCCTGAACCTCGCTGATTTCAACGGTGGCGAGGCCAACAATTTTTAAATCCTTGTTTGGATTGCCGCAATCCAAGTCATAGACCACAACAGCCGCTGTCCAGACATCGTCCTTACCATCACCATCTCGCGTTTTCATGTATTGGAAGAGATTATCGAAGGCAATGAACGTATTTGTGCTTAGAGTGCCACCCGTAAAGTAAAACTTTGTCTGATTAACTTTGACTTCAGGAGTCTGGTATTTTCCAGCAAGCAGATCTTCCAGGATCTTTCTTAACTTAGAGTCACTTGATGGTTTTGTATCGTAGGTATTCCAGCCTGCGCAGCTGCTGGTACCAGTAGGATGAAATTTAATTGTGTCGCCGCATATCTCATTTCCGATCTTCCCCTCAAAGAAAGCTTTTGCAATACCCACAGGTATAGGAAGGGGTGGAATAGATCCCTCAGTCCCAGGTGTTGAGGGAGAACCAGGTATATAAGGCGGAACGGTACACGGACCTGACAGGGAAGCAGTAGCAGGTGCGGCGACGTTAACGGCATTTATACCAAATAGCCCCGCAAAGAAGGTGGTTATGGGAGCGTTGGTCGTGCTATCTCTCCGGGCACGTACTCTGACTGCGTCGGTCGGTTTATCACTCGTAGGTGGTATAAGCGTTTTATATGTTTCTGTGTGGGTTGGATCGATGTCCCAGTGTCCTATAAAGATATCCGCGTCATCGATGACGATATTTTTCCCTCCCGCCGCATTCTGTAAGGCCACCTCTTTCACACTCTCTCTAACCAAAGCTTGTTGACCTGAATCGAACTCCCCACCCCCATTAAAAAGCTCCTGTTGCTCATCGTACGTTAACCCGTTATAAATTTGACCAACTTGTCTGGCACCGGCAAGGGCAGCGGAATCTGCAACATTCTGAATCTGATTTCGGGTTACCAGGGCATAGCCGATATCAATTGCAAGGGTAACAAAGCCGAGTAAAGCAACTATCATTACCGCCATAACGACTACGGCTATCCCTCTCTGGTTATTTAATTTTTTTAGGATAGGTTTAATATGTTTCATGATCCGTCCTCCTTCTTTCTTTTCTAAATACGTTATCGTCATTTTTATTAATAAATTTAATAAATATTTAGGGTAAAGTCCCATTTTAGCCACTAAAATAATACCCATTAATGACATTTAAGCAATGATAACATTTTCTCAGTTTTTTCATCTGCCGTCATAGATCGATGATTATATCTCCAGACATATTCAG